>Ga0247609_10007124_pt1 | contig 10683 bp, 2 predicted proteins | sample 172DNAGHGlowgp2_FD_193487 | JGI IMG/M metagenome (GOLD analysis project Ga0247609, IMG submission 193487) | Sheep rumen microbial communities from Palmerston North, Manawatu-Wanganui, New Zealand - 1728 DNA GHGlow gp2 | ecosystem: Host-associated > Mammals > Digestive system > Stomach > Rumen ...
ATGGCCGTTATTAAGGAGGCTTGCAACTACACCATCACGAATGTAAGATGGTATGTGAAGAGCGATATGGAGGGTATGACTTATGAGAACCTGATTGATGCAGAGGGAACAAAGAACTTCTATGTGAGGGAAGGCGCAGGCACCAGTCCTCATGAGTATACTGGTCAGGCTCCTGAATTCTCGAACGTTATGTACTTTGGAGAGAACACTGAATTCATGAAGGGCCAGTACAATGAACTTTCCGTAAATTTGCAGAACAGTCGACAGATTAAGGCTTGCCAGTTCGACTTGGTATTGCCAGAAGGTGTATATCTCAACGGTATCGGCAACACATGGCGCAGTGAGTGGCACTCTGTCAGCTATGAGATGTTGGCTAATGGTAATGTACGTGTTGTCGTGGTCAGCACGGAGGGCAACTCTTTCTATGATTACAATGGTGCAATTCTGAACATGGTCTTCAACGTTGACGGTGACCTGGATGAAGGTGATTACACGCTGGGCATGAAGAATATCGAGATGACCACCAGTAACTACGAGACGTTGAGACCTGAGAATCAGTATATAACGGTACACGTGAAGGACCTGCTGATGGGTGACGTCGACAGTAATGGCCTGATCAACGTGACTGACGTAGTACTGATCATTGACCAGATCGTGGGCAGGTATCCCTGGAACTTCAATGCTGATGCCGCCGACGTGAACTACGATGGCTATATTAATATAACCGACGTGGTGCTGGTCATTGACCATCTCCTGGGCAAGGTGAACCTCAACCGTGCTGCCGCAACAGACGCTGAGATGGGTGCTATCAGCCTGTCATCAGACATGAAGACCGTTTCTCTGACCAATCCGTCGGCATACACTGCCTTCCAGATGGATGTGACACTGCCTAAGGGTGTCGGTCTGGAGGATGTTCTGCTGACTGAGCGTGCTGCTCGCAGCCACTCCGTTGTCATCCGCGAGATGGAGAATGGAAGCTACCGCATCGTCGGTGTATCCATGAAGAACGATGCCTTCAAGGGTAATGTGGGCGACCTGCTGCAGCTGCAGCTGACGGGCAATGCTCAGGGTTCTGTCGCTATCGACAATGTGCTGTTTGTTACCCCACAGGGTGTGCAGCATGAGCTGGCCGGTGTGAATGCCTTCGGTGATGTTACTGGCATAAGCGCTACGCTAACGAATAACGGACAAATGAATAATGATAATCAGTACACCCTCGACGGTCGTAAGCTCAACGGTAAGCCGATGACCAAGGGCATTTACGTGAATGGCGGTCGCAAGGTCGTGATTAAGTGAGAGAAGACCTGAGCTTGCTCGAGGTCTTCCAAACGGCAACGAGCTCGAACGAAGTTCAGGGTCGTGATAAAATAAATAGTAAACAAATGCTATAAGTAAATAGCTTTCAACAATTACGCCAGGAAAGGCCGATGCTGTATCGGTTTTTCTTGGCGTAATTGTTTGATGATACATGTCCATATTGTCAACATTATTGATTTTAAAGTGTCTGTAAACACTTAAAATAGTTTAATTTTTCCTTGTTTGTTTCGTTTTTTATTCGTATATTTGCCGCGGTGTATTGTCTGCAAATGGCAACGCTGCTAGCCTATAGCGATAGAAAAGCCTACATGCAATAAACAAAATATATACTAATAACTTAAAATACAAGAGCTTATGAAGAAGTTACTTACATTTTTTGCTTTCCTAATGTGTGTCTTAGGAGCAAAGGCAGAGTGGACGCCAGTCTACGAAATGGACTATTCCAATTACGAGGGCTTCCCGTATTATGTGATGAGCTATGTCCCTGAGTGGAATGATGGCATCATGACCGACTACGGTGCTCAGTACAGTTACAAGACCGAAGATCAAATGGTAGATTTTACTGGTGGAACTGCGGTGGGTACTGTTGCCAACGCAAGTGGCACAATTTACTACAAGGTTTTGCTTGATAATCCCGTTTGGCACCAGTACTTTATCGCTGATGGCATCCCCACTCAGATCGATGGCAGGTATAAAGTCGTGGCGAGGGTGAAAGCTACAGAGGATGTAAATATCAACGTCTACATGGGCTGGGGTTGGGGCTCTGGCGAACAACTTGACGCTACGGTAGTCATTCCGCAAAGTGATGAATTCGTTGATGTTGAATGGGAGTACAGCGGTATCGGTGGTGCTTCTTCTCGCCTCGTTGCGCAGCCGGGTAGTTGCACTGAGACCATCGAGTGGCAGAGTGTTACTGTTTATGAATGGCAGAGAGGTAATCAGAAACCCATTGAGTGGGTTGAGATGCTTAGCAATGGTGATGCTGAGACCCCATGGGGTAATCTTGCTAACGTAAGATATGATGACTTGGCAAACAATTCTTCTGTTTGTGCATGGGCTAAGGAAATTGGCAGAAATGTAGAAGAAGGTACAGAAGATGATTATGGCAGAGAGCTTTGGCATCCTTTCCCTGCTGATATTATGGAAGAAGATGGTAACTACGTATTTGTAGCCCATGCTGCTCAAGGTGCTGTCAATGGATGGGACAATGAGTTCTGGATTATGTCTCCACAGCCGTTGAGGACAGGAACAAAGCTTAAGTTACACTTCCGTTACAAGGCTTCACAGAACGTAAGTACGGGCACTCAGTTCCACAGATACCCGTCTAGCTATATGTATTGGGGAGCTCTTGGTGACATTAAGTTCTCCACAGAGTGGCAGGAATATGACGGGACAATTACAGTACCTTCAGATGCAAATGGTGCTCAGGCCCTCGAATTTACTTTGAATATAGAGAATCTTTATGATGCAATTGACTTCTATTTCGATGATCTATCTTGGCAGACGATGAAGCTTGACGAAGGCTTCTTCCTGTCTGGTATTAACACGAATATTACTAAAGATTACGATGATCTGGATAACGCTATTCAGTTCGAATACGATGAGAATGAAAGACTATTTATTGCAACTATTGGTGAAAAGTATAATGCAGACTCTTATGTTAACCAGCTGATGATTTCTACCGTTCGTGGTGACGATGCTGCCTTCAAGAGCTCAACGCTGTTACCTCAGGGCAAGATTCACAATGATTCTGATGAGTGGCTTGACTATGCTCCTTCTGCTAATAAGAAACTGGATGTTCCTGGTCTTGGCGTATGGACTGTTTACCTTGACGAGGAATACAACTCTATGGCATTCCAGATGATTGAGGGTGTTGCGGAAGAAGAGAAAGAGCCCGTTGATGTCGTTACTAACCCGACAGAAATTACTGTACATGGTCAGGAGCGTGAATATACGGAATATGAGGCTGAAGAGCTTGGCATTGAGAAACCTGATAATCCTGGTCAGGCTTGGGACAACCTGTTCTGGATTGTCGCAAATCGTGTGCTTGAGGCTGGTGAGGAGACTGTTGTAGAGTTTGACTATGTCGCTAACAAGAATGCTAGTACTTTAACCCAGACTCATGGCGCTCCAGGTGCTTATGTTCACTGGGCAGCTATTGGTGATGTAAACTTCGATACCGAATGGCAGCATTTCGAGCGGGAATTCACTATTCCGGCTGAGGCAGCAGATAGGGATGCACAGTCTATCGCCTTCTGCATGGCCGTTATTAAGGAGGCTTGCAACTACACCATCACGAATGTAAGATGGTATGTGAAGAGCGATATGGAGGGTATGACTTATGAGAACCTGATTGATGCAGAGGGAACAAAGAACTTCTATGTGAAGGAAGGCGCAGGCACCAGTCCACGTGTCTATGATCCCAGTGGCGAGATTGTGACTCCAACCGTTTGGACGATTGCCGGTTCAAGTGAAATCTTTGGTTCATACTGGGATCCCTCTGACACCAGAAACGACATGAAGCAGATAGAAGAAGGCTTCTACGTGTTGGAAAAGAAGAATGTCTCACTGAAGGAAGGTGGTTTATATGAGTTTAAGGTTGTTGCAAACCATTCATGGGATATCAACTATGGTGCTGATGGTGAGCGTAATGGCTATAATGTTCAGTTCACTGTTGGCGAGAGTGGTACGTACAACCTGTACTTCTACTTCAACGAGAATGAGAATCACCAGCTGGGATATGGCCTCGAGTTCCTAAAGGGTGAAATCCAAGGTGAGTTGGCAGAAGTCTATAGCATTGACTATTCAGACTACAAGGGCTTCCCGTTCTATGTGTTGAGTTTCGTACCTGAATTCGATAATGGTTGCATGAGAGACTATGGCGCCATGTACATGTATAAGACCGATGCTGATGTTGCAGAAGAAGACAACGTCATAGGCACAGTAACTACGGAGACTGGTACTGTTTATGAAAAGATTGAGTTGGGTGAGCCTGGATGGCACCAGTACTTCATTGGTAATGGTATCCCTACAGAGCTTGGTGGCAGGTACGTTGTCAAGGCAATGGTAAGAGCTTCAGATCCATGTTATATTAACGTCAACATGGGTGACTGGAGTAAGTCCTTACGTAGTTCTGTATTTATCTACGATGACTGGACAGAAATAGAGTGGGAGTACGATGATATGCCTGTTACCAGTGCTTTCCTTATTGCACAGCCAGGTATGTTCACTGGAACCATCGACTGGCAGTGGCTGAAGGTCTATAAGGTTCAGCAGGGTGAAGAGCATCCTGTAGAGTGGATTGAGATGCTGACCAACGGCGATGCTGAGACTCCATGGGAAGAGATGGGTCTTGCAGATGTTAGATGGAACGATGAAACTAATAATTATAAGGTAAGTGCATGGGGTAGAGTAAAGGGTGAGAATATCGATTATGATACGCTTCTTGATAAAGAGAACTGGTGCCCATTCCCCGCTACCATTGAAGTAGACCCGGACAATGCTGAGAACCATGTATTCGTCGTTCATGCAACTACTGCAGATTCGATGACTGATGATGGCGATACCTCTGTTTCTGCATGGGACAACCAATTCTGGATTCAGTCTCCCAAGGAATGGAAGACAGGTGATATGGTAAGAATCCAGTTCCGTTACAAGGCTTCGCAGGATGCTAAAGCCAGTACACAGGCTCACAAGCAGACTCCAATGTCTTACCTCCACTGGCAAGCTGTCGGTGATGTTCACTTCACCACTGAGTGGCAGGAGTTTGATGGTATTATGACGATTGGAGATAACATGTCTGGCACTTGGTCAATTGCCTTCAACCTGAACACTGAAGTGAAGGATGCTACTGACTTTTACTTCGACGATCTATCATGGCAGGCTATGAAACTTGATGAAGGATTCTTCGTAGCCGGTGCTAACACGAAGACCGGTTATCCTGAGTACGATCTCTACAACGCTACAGCGTTTGAATGGAGTGAAAATATTGGTAAATACGTTGTTACCGTTGGTACGATGGGTGACCAGAATACTTGGGTTGATGAGGTCATGATTTCGACCGTTCGTGGTGACGATCAGGCATTCAGAGGTCATACAATTATGCCTCAGGGTAAGGTTTACAACGGTTCTGATGAGTGGGTTGACTTCACAGAAGCTACCAATGCTAAGATTAGTCTCCCTGGAACTGGTGTCTGGAATATTTACATTGACACAGAGTACCAAGCAATGGCCGTCGAGATGCTGGAGGGTGAAGAACCTCAAATGCTGATGGGTGACGTTGACAGCAATGGGGAGGTCAACGTGACCGACGCAGTACTGATCATTGACGATATCCTGGGCAGGAACCCATGGAACTTCAATGCAGAAGCTGCTGACGTGAACTACGACAGTTATATTAATGTAACGGACGTCGTGCTGGTCATTGACCATGTCCTGGGCAAGGTGAACCTCAACCGTGCTGCCGCAACAGACGCTGAGATGGGTACTATCAGCCTGTCATCAGACATGAAGACCGTTTCTCTGACCAATCCTTCGGCATACACTGCCTTCCAGATGGATGTGACACTGCCTAAGGGTGTCAGCCTGGAGGATGTGCTGCTGACTGAGCGTGCTGCTCGCAGCCACTCCGTTGTCATCCGCGAGATGGAGAATGGAAGCTACCGCATCGTCGGTGTATCCATGAAGAACGATGCCTTCAAGGGTAATGTCGGTGACCTGCTGCAACTGCAGCTGACGGGCAATGCTCAGGGTTCTGTCGCTATCGACAATGTGCTGTTTGTTACCCCACAGGGTGTGCAGCATGAGCTGGCCGGTGTGAATGCCTTCGGTGATGTTACTGGTATAAGCGACGCTTTGCGTCTAAATGATAACGGACAATTGATAAATGATAATGTGTTCGACCTGCAGGGTCGTCAGGTGAACAACGCCCAGTTGAAGAAGGGCCTCTATATTCTCAATGGCAAGAAGCAGGTTGTGAAATAACTAAAGAGATAAGACTATGAAAAAGATTTCTGTAATCATTATGGCTGTCCTCCTCACGCTTTGTGGCGTGAGGGCGATGGCTTCGCTCTTGTCCCTGAAGGGCATGGGGGCGGGCGACAATGTCACTATTCCAACCGTGTCTGTTAAGGCAGGCAGCACCTTCACGGTGCCGGTCAGTCTGGAGAACAGCAATACAGGCTATGTGGCATTCCAGATGGACATTCAACTGCCGCAGGGTGTTAGCCCAGTCTATGATGATGAGGGATATCTCCTCATCGAGAAGAGTGGTCGTCTGACAAGTTCGCATGACTTCTCTACCACTTACGATGCTATGAACAACACCATCAAGCTGGTTTGCTCATCGCTGCGTAATTCAATAATCAAGGACAACTTTGGTGAGTTGTTCTATCTCAACCTTCAGACTGATGCTTCGATGAAGTCGGGAGACTACCAGATTGCTTGCAAGAATATAACGTTCTCAACGGCCACAACTGATGCTGAACCAGCCATGAGCTATACGTTATCTGATGCAACAGCTATTATTTCTGTAGCTGGCAGTGAGCCTGTTATTTCAACATCATGGTCAATCATTTTTAATGAGAACGATGTATGTGAAGCAGGAACTATTCCTGGATCATTCAGTGATGGTGACTTCATTTTGAGTGTATATGATGCCATTGGTAAGATGTCTATTGACGCAAGCAATAGTAGGTTTGGTACGATAGATGATTATACCATGTTCTCGTATCGTCTTAAGACTTCAGGTAGGTCTAGTACATCACAATATCTTACGTTGTCAATTCCTCAGAACGGATTATTGAGAATCTTTGCACGTACAGCAAACAATTCTGCTACAGACCGTACTGTTGTGTTGACTCAGGACGAAAAGGAGATCTATAATAATGTCGTTTCAGAGGAAGCCGCAATAGAAAAGATAGAGATAAACGGAGTTGGTGAAGTAGATACAGTCAAAATCTATCCTGTGATTGAAGTACCTGTCCAGACTGGTATAGTAGAAATCGGATACCCTGTTGGGGGAATCAATATCTACGGATTCCAATTGGTACCTAATGAATCTGATGAAACCGTTGAAAAGGTGTCTATGTCTTCCCCAATATCTGTTAAGTCAGGTGATGCTTTTATGTTACCTGTTAGTCTAGAGAATAACAATACGGGCTATGTGGCCTTCCAGATGGACATTGTCCTGCCATGGGGTGTAACACCGATGATGGATGGGGAATATGCTGTTGTTGATACGAGCAGCCGCCTGGACGGTTCACATAGTATTACTGCTACTTACAATGAATGGAATAATACGATTAAGTTGGTTTGTTCTTCGATGCGTAATGCCAAGATCATGGGAACCTCTGGTGAGTTGTTCTATCTCAATCTTTATGCTGATGCTTCGATGACTGCTGGCAACTATCAGATGACTTTCAATAATGTTGTATTCTCAACCAGCTCTGATGCTCCAGAGGGTGCCAAGAGCTATACGTTGCCTAATGTGTCAGCCATCCTCTCTATTAGTGTCATTGATTATCCTCAGTCTTACTATGAGTTGAACGATGCCATTGGACTGGCCCAGAATGATTTGCTCCATCCTGCTTTGAAAGCCGAGGGTTACAACCTGTTAGAGACTGCTATCGCTACGGCCCAGCAGGCACTGGAGACCGTTGATGATTCAACGATGATAGCTGCTATCGCTTCGTTGAACGACACTAAGGCACTTGTGCTAGAGAAGTACATGTTGCCTTATGAGACGCTTAATTTACGCTCCATAGATGGCTCTATCTATTATTATGGCACAGAGACTTTCGACGGACAGAACGTCACCTTGACGCCTATGCCAGAGAATGGTTCTACTCCACGACTCACCTCTAGTTATTTACGCTTGTATTACAACAATAAACTGGTGATAAGTTCTGAAGATAACATCGTGAAACTGGTATTTGATGCCAATAGAACTTTGGTAGGTTCGTTCAATACCGGTGAATGGATTGCTAATAATCAGTGGGCAGGTAATGCCAACGAGGTGATGTTGTCTGTAGAGATGGAATCTTCTAAGTATTATAACATTTCCAATCTGACCGTCGTCTATGAAGCAGTTGATGCTGAGACACTGCTGGCACGTCTGACCGCTCAGATTGCAGCTGCAGAAAATACGCTTCAGTCGTTGGCATTTGCGAATGTTCCTGGTGCATCAGCGTTGGATTCTCTCATAACAGTGGCTAAGACTGCTACAATAGAGACCGAGGCTTCTGTTATCAAGAGCTACATCAATCAGTTGAAGAGCATGATAGGGGCTGTCGTGGAAATGAACCAGCAGTATCAGGCACTGGAAGCCCTGATGCAAAAGGTGGAGACAGCAGCTCAGAACAATGAGGGTGCTGACGCTACATATGTAGCTGAGGTAACTGCTAAGATACTGGAGGCGCGTACAGCTTTGAACAGCGGTGCTTATAGCATCGAAGACCTATGGATTGTCACCGAGTTGATGAACAGCTACCTGAGCGAACTGTCGAAGGTTTACCTGTCTATCCGTGTTCAGGAGCCCGGAACCTTGGCAACACTCATCGCTGAAAAGGGCTTCGAACCCAATAGTGTCCTTGGCCTGATCGTTAGTGGTTCTCTGAACAGCGACGATATGAATACCATCAAGAACATGAACAATCTGGAGAAGATTGACATGAGCGAGACGGATGTTACAGAGATTCCTTCTCAGATGTTCTACTATCGCTCTAGTTTGAAGACTGTCGTTCTGCCGAAGAACTTGCTAACCATTGGCTATTATGCCTTCTATGGTTGTTATTCGCTGACAGAGATTACACTACCTGAGAGCTTGGAGTCTATTGGATATTGGGCCTTCGGATACTGTGAAAACCTGAAGAGCATCACATGCAAAGTATTCATGCCGATTGCACTGTACGACTACTTCATGGGCGAAGACTATGCAAGACAGTGTATGCTGTATGTTCCTGCTATGGCGGTAGATGCTTACAGAAATGCTTACTTCTGGCAGTACTTCCAGATCCAGGGTACTGATGTCATGCCTGAGAATATCACTGTCACTACAAATCTCACCATTGACTGGCCAGCCAATCTGGATGCAGACTACAAGCCCAATGTAAGAATTGCTCAAGGCAATAATGCGGGAGCTTACGGTGCCTTGACATTGAACGGAGAGAATATGCTGTCAATGAATAATTTCAGCATGGTATGGGATCCGTATAACTACTACAGTCAATACAATAGTGAGACGAGTAGATATGAATATTATCGCTATTCACATGCTTCGTTGGTAGCTAACACGCTAATGCGTGCGGATAAAGTGAATGTCGAGTTGCGTACTCGTACCTACCGTTGGGACTTCATCTCCTTCCCGTTTGACGTAAAGGTCAGCGACATCACTAACCTGACGCAGACCAATGCTCCGCTGGTTATCCGCCGCTACGATGGCGAGAAACGTGCTAATGTTCAGATGGGCGAGACTTGGGTTGATATGGATGCCGAGAGCACGCTGGAGGCAGGTAAGGGCTACATCTGGCAGAGTGCAGAAGGTGATGAGGGTTACAATAATAACACCTTTAGCGTACCTGCTCTGAACAATAGCAACAAGAACAATATCTTCACGAGCAACGACGTAACGGTAGCGCTCAATGAGTATGTCAGCGAGTTCAGCCAGAACCGCAGCTGGAACCTCATCGGTAACCCGTACCCTGCATTCTATGACATCCGTTGTATGCAGACCACTGCTCCTATCACCATTTGGAATGGTTATAACGCAGTTTACGAGGCGTACACGCCAGGTGATGATAACTATATTCTGAACCCAGGACAGGCCTTCTTCATCCAGCGCCCGATTGACCAGGAGAGCATCACCTTCCTGAAGGAGGGTCGCCAGACTGACCTGAACGTTAGAGAGGAAATGAATGAAAGTGCAGGACGTCGTGCTGCTGCTAACAGCGAGCGCTATGTCTTCAACCTGATTCTCAGCGGAAGCGAGGAAACACAGGGTGACCGCACACGCATCGTCATCGACGCTACGGCGAAGATGGACTATGAGGCCGGTCGCGACGCTTCGAAGTTCATGAGTCCTGAGGCTTCTGCTGCACAGCTCTTCACCACTGTCGGTAACCTGCGCTATGCTATCAATAATCGTCCGCTGTCGGACGGCATCGTTGAGCTGGGGCTGAGCATCGGTACTACCGGTAGTTACACCATCGCACTGAGCACGAAGGTTGAGGGTGAGGTATACCTCATCGACCGTGAGACTGGTTCTGAGATTCGTCTTGATGGCACTGAGGGCTACACCTTCCAGGCTACCAAGGGCACTGTCGAGGGCCGCTTCGCTGTTCGCTTCGGCAATGGTGACTTAACTGGTAT
>Ga0247609_10007125_pt1 | contig 10683 bp, 11 predicted proteins | sample 172DNAGHGlowgp2_FD_193487 | JGI IMG/M metagenome (GOLD analysis project Ga0247609, IMG submission 193487) | Sheep rumen microbial communities from Palmerston North, Manawatu-Wanganui, New Zealand - 1728 DNA GHGlow gp2 | ecosystem: Host-associated > Mammals > Digestive system > Stomach > Rumen ...
CCGCCACTGGGCCATCTTTTTGTTCAGAAACTTCATGACCTCGATGCCGAAGTCATGGCCTGCAGGGTCTGTGTGTGACACTCCCTTCATGCGATAGACACACTCGCAAAGGCCAGCATACCCCAGACTAATGGTGCTGTAGTTGTCGTACAGTAGTCGGTCGATCTTCTCTCCCTTCTCCAGACGGCTTATCGCGCCATGCTGCCAGAGGATAGGCGCCACATCGCTCGGTGTCCCCAACAGGGTCTCATGCCGGATGCGCAGCGCTTTATGGCACAGCTCACACCGCTCGTCCAGGAGCTTCCAGAACTTTTCCTCATCACCTTCCGAGCTGCACGCCACATCCACCAGATTGATGGTCACCGCACCCTGGTTGAAGCGGCCATAGTATTTGTGCGTCCCGTCCTCATTCAACCCCACGGTATCCGGCGTCAAAAACGCCCGGCAGCCCATGCAGGTGTATACGTCCCCGTTCTTCAGCTGCTTCATCACCTTGGCGCTGATGTAGTCCGGCACCATGCGCTTTGCCGTACACTGGGCGGCAAGTTGCGTCAGATGCCAATATGGAGCGTCTTCGGTGATGTTGTCCTCGTCCAGAACATAAATCAATTTGGGGAAGGCCGGACTCACCCAAACACCGACCTCATTTTTGATACCCTGGTGTCGCTGCTTGAGCGTCTCCGCTATGATCAGTGCCAGGTCATCCCTGGTCTGACCGGCAGGAACCTCGTCCAGATACATGAAAACAGAGACAAAAGGTGTCTGGCCGTTGGTAGTCAACAGCGTCTGAATTTGATACTGAATCGTTTGAATGCCGCGCTGTACTTCTTTGCGCACCCGCATCTCCGCCATGCGGTTGATTTCATTCTCTGTCGCTTCCCTGCCAATCGCCGCAAACTCCTCACGTAGTTCCCGCTTGTATTTCTGTCGGGAAATATCCACGAAGGGTGCCAGATGTGCAAGGCTGATCGTCTGCCCGCCGTAGGTGTTGCTGGCCACCTGTGCTATAATCTGGGTAGCGATATTGCACGCGGTGGAAAAGCTGTGAGGCTTTTCGATCAGGGTGTCTGTAATAACAGTCCCGTTTTGGAGCATATCCTCCAGGTTGACCAGTTCACAGTTGGAGATCGGCCCCGACACATAGCCCATATCGTGGACGTGAATGATACCTTCGTCATGAGCGTGGACCACTTCTTCTGGAAAAATATATCTCCGGCAGATATCTTCACTGACCTCCGAGGCGAGATAATCCCTCATCGTGCTGTTGATGATGGGATCCTTGTTGGCGTTTTCCTGCTTGGCCAGTTCATTATCATGGCGGAGCAGGGCGAGTATCTTCTTGTCTGTGCTGTTCTGCTTGCGGAGCATCTCATGGCGAAGGCGGTAGTCACTGTAATGCAGAGCCAACCTTACATGACCACTGTCTGCCAGTTCAGAAATGACCATATTCTGGACTTCCTCCACATTTACCGCCCTGTCCAGTTCTGCGCACCGTCGTTCGATCCGGCCAACGATAAAGCCGACTTCCGTATCGGAAAGTCGGTCCTCCTCAGCCACCTCCGCATTTGCCGCTTCAATGGCGTCTTTGATTTTGGTGTAGTCATACGGGACTTCACGCCCGTCCCTCTTGATTACTTTCAACTCATGTCCTCCATAGCTTTTCGTGCCTCTGCCAACAGCTCCTCGCATCCCTTTCCGAGGTACTGCCTGCACTGTTCGTCCAGACGGTTGTAAAGCGCCGTCTGTTCATCCGTGGTCAGGTCAATGGCGTATAGCTCCCCTTCATCCGCAGAATGGCTGTTGCAAACCGCCGCCTCTATGCAGGTGCCTACCTTCGTCTGGCTCCAGTCATTGAGATCAATGAAGAAATCATAGAATGCGTCACCATCACACATTTCATCAGTGTACTCATCAATAGGATGAATCGGGGTGAAGCCCTGATCCTTGCGGATGCGATCTACAATACCAGAAAGAAGGCTGGTACTCATCAGATGTAAACCAACCGTTGCAAAGCGGATGGGGTAGTTTAAATACACCTGGTCATCGCCGTAGAGAACTTCGCAGCCGAAGTCGATAAATATTTGATCCCGAATAATCTGCTCAAACATCCCCGTTTATTCTCGCCTCCGTTCTCTGCGTCTTTTCTCTGACCTTTTTCTGAAGCTCCCAGTTCTGGATACCGTATATGAGCTGAAGCTGATTCATACAGATCAGGACGTCCGCCAGCTCCTCCACGAGGTTATCTCGTCTGGCAGCCGATGGTTTTCGATGCATCTTGCTTATGGCCTGTGCCAGTTCCGCACATTCCTCCATGAAAACAGGTATCTGCGCTTCAACGCCGTAATAATCGATCACAGCTTTCTGATTCGGTATCTGAATAACCACCTTATTCACCGCCTATCATGTTTGCCGCGGTATCCCCGTTCCATGAAGAACTGAACCGCGCCGCCAATGATCAGCCCAAGAGCTACGGCGCCGCAAACGCCGCAAAAATAAAGATACACATTCATTTCAAAACTCCCTTCAACGACCCTCAAGTTCTATGCAGTCTTTTCATAATCTTGGGTCAGTTTTCCTCTCGCTTTCTTCTCTCCGCCGACCTGCCCTTATTAGAGCAGCCCTTACTGCAATACTTACGTAGCTGCCCGTATTCTCTTGTTGCTATGAACTCCTTCCCACATTGCGGGCAGATACATGTACGCGCCGTGTTCTTCCAGTTTGCCGGATTCGGATGCCGGTGATTCCACGCTGTTCGACATTTATTTGAGCAGAACTTTTTTCGTCTCCCCCTTTTGTTTTGCGAAAACAGTCCGCCGCAGTTTGGGCAGATGTCCACGTACTCATCTTCTCGGATAATCTCTTCATACATGGCTTCTGCTTCCCTTCCCGACTATTAGCTTTCTGTCCGTGAAATCTATACTTTCGGTTTTCTCTTTTCACTTTTTCGCAGCACAATTGCCGTTTTTTCCTCATATTGCGTCGAATTAAAAACCAAACGTGTAGATAATTTCAAAATATACCCGAAATGCATAAAGGTTTTCAGATAAAACGCAGAAGATTTACTGCCTTGATTGGACATCATTTTGAGCACGCGAAACAGGCAGAACAGCTAAAAAGGCCATATTTTAAGGCTTTTCAAGCGTTCTGCCTGCTTTTATCTGGTTTTCATTAAGCGTCGAATTGACTGTTTATACCCCCGGGGGCCTCAAATCTGCGAAAATCCGCAAAAGAGGGGCCTCCGGTCTCCTGAATGCTTTAGCGTATGAAAGTGAGGCCGCCCCCGGCCCCCGTCTGTTGTGCATATATTGGCATAACAGATAGTCATACTCTCCCGCGTTTCATTCCTCATCTGGCGCAGATGAAAAGAATAACAATAGTCAGGAGCACAAAGCCTGCCCAAATTGGACAGAGCACCCATACCCATTGCCAGGAAATGCAGCCGGTCAGCTTGAGAGCGATTAAGAGCAGCGCAAGCGCATCCATGAAGCCGAAACTCGCAGTTTTGATTTCTTTCATTTTCACACTTCTACTGCAATGCGGCGGTAGGCATTGACGAGGTTTCCAATGCTCTCGCCGGGGTACGCTTCCTGGAGAAGATTGAGAACACAGTTCTCCAGATGCTGACAAACATCGAGGACTTCCTTGGAGCCCTGATGCTCGTTTATAATTTCACTGATTGCGCTCAGGAGTTTTGCTCCGGTTCTAATATTCATGCTGTTCCTCCTCATGTGATCCCGTAACGGTCAGCGAAGTAACTCACGACCGCTGGGATTGCATTCTTGTAATAGGGCTGGTTATCCTTACACCAAGCTTCCAACTCATCACGGGTCTTGAACGGCTTTCGCCAGCTTTGTCCGTTCATGATCAGATCCGCCTGAGGCTGAAGGGCGGTGATGAAATCTTTGGCTGTCCAGCCTTCCCAGATGTGTCTGCTCATCTTCCCCCCCATAGATGGCGCCGAAATCGGCGGGGTCTTTCAATACTTGTATTTTGGATTAATGTCCTCGGTCAGCGTCTTCCGGTCATGATGTTTCTTGCAAAGGGGCTGCCAGTTGGTTCGATCCCAGAAAAGTTCCTCATCACCACGATGAGGAACGATATGGTCAACGACTGTTGCCTTTCGGAAAACGCCGTCATTTAAACACATGACACACAGCGGATGCGCAGCGAGGTACTGCTTGCTTGCTTTCTGCCATGTACGGTTGTACCCACGACTTGCCGCTGACCGGATTTCCTCCGGGTGCAGGGCCTTGTGCCTCTCACAGTATTTTGTTCCGCTCAGCACAAGTTCAGGGCATCCCGGCTGACGGCAGGGTACCTTCGGTTTGCTTGGAATGGTAAGCACCCCCCTAAATCATGATGCGAAACATAAATCAGCATCGCGCTAAGATTCCTACTCTCTGATAAGGGGATCAATCATTCCTCCCAGGGAAGCGCATCCTTCCCAAAATGTCCATATGCGCTGACCAGGTTGTAGTTAACGTCAAGAAGATGAAGAGACCCAATGATCCCCTTCGGGGTCAGGTCATAGTTGCCGCGGATGTAGTCCTCGATGAAGTCCTGTTCCTGGCTCTCCGTGCCGAAGGTCTCAACATGAATGCTGACCGGCTCCGCCACGCCGATTGCGTAGGCAACCTGCACTTCACAGCGCTCCGCAAACCCCGCCCGGACGATATCTCTGGCGATCTTTCGCGCCATGTATGCGCCGCTTCGATCAACCTTTGTCGGATCCTTCCCGCTCATCGCGCCGCCGCCGATGTGTCCAACGCCACCATAGGTATCGCAGGCAAGCTTTCTCCCTGTCACGCCGGAGTCGGCAAAGGGACCGCCGATCACGAACCGGCCTGTCGGGTTTACCAGGATTTCAAAATCTTTGTTCAGTGCGTACATCCCTGCGACTTCTTTCATCAGCTTTGAAACTGCCCGCTTCACCTCCTTCATATCGGCATCCGCCGTCGTCTGGACACTGCACAGGAAGGTTTTGATTTTCCAGTTGTCGTAGTCGAAGGAAACCTGTGCCTTTGCATCCGCTTTGAAAACCGGGCTGGGGTCTCTTGCAAGATTGTCAAGAAACTTTGTAGCCAGGACAAAGGGCATCGGCAGAAGCTCCGGTGTCTCGTTTGTAGCATAACCGAACATCATTCCCTGATCTCCCGCGCCGCCGATATCTACGCCTTGCGCGATGTCTGGGGACTGCTGGGAAACCAGCACATGGATGATAAACGCATCTGCGTCATACCCAAGCCGGTCCTTTCCGATCACATCAAACACCTCGTCAACCAGGCTCCGGTAGTCCGGGGTGTGTTTGCTGGTCAGCTCACCGGCAATCACGATATGATTATCTTTGATCATGACTTCGATTGCGACGCGGCTTCCCGGATCATGCCGCAGACAGTCCGTCACGATTCTGTCTGCGATCTGGTCACATAATTTATCGGGATGGCCGCAAGATACCTGCTCGCATGTGATAATATTGCTCATTCTTGCTCTCCTTTCATACCGAGCTGCGCTAATATTGCTGTTTCGATCTTTTTCATGTCATGAGCCTTGATTTTCCCCAGCCTATTATTCAGGCAGCTTTTGTCAATCGTCATGATCTGCTCCGCGAGGATAACAGACTGCCCTCCATCAGGGGTATCAATAACGGCATGGGTCGGAAGGTTCAGTTTTTTCATTCGGCTTGTCAGCGGAGCCACCGTGATAACCGAACTGACCTCATTGCAGACATCGTTGCTGATGATAACCACCGGCCTAATGCCGCCCTGGACGCTGCTACCCATCTTCATTGGCAGGTCAGCATACCAGACTTCCATCCGCTGAGGCGCAATTGTTCTTTGCAACCGATGCCCTCCTTTTCGTGAAAAAGTCCCGCGGGTTTATCCCGCGGGGCTTCTCGCACTTCTGATGGTATCATCATATCAGAAATTTCAACCCTTGTCGTCTCACGATTTGGACACTTTAGCATTTTCCGTATAGGAGGGATGTCAGTCGATCCAGTGCCCGGTTTTTCTTTCGGTATGCGCTTGCCCTCTCAATCTGGAAGTAGTCCGCGACTTCATCTCCCGCGCCGTTTTCATCATCACCCATGAAAAAAGCTTCAAGTACATACCTGTCATCTTCCGCCAGTTGATCCCATGCCGGTTTGAACCAGGTCATGTATTCAACTGCCTGACGGTACCGCTCTTTCAGTGTGTCGATTTCCTCGATACTATTAATCGTCCGCTCCTCTGCTGCCTGTGGATTTTGAGCGTGGGGCAGGCCATCAAGATTCTGGGAGCCTACTCCCTCCATTTTTGTCCTGACAGCAACAATCTCGTCATCCGTATGGTGGATGATAAAATCCATGCTGTTGAAGGCTTGGATGGCCTTGATCGTTGCGTTCCTCTTGTTTAAGAAATTCCAGCTGATATGCATATACCGTCCCCTTTCAGTCAAACATCTCATCCACAAGTTCCTTCAGTTTCCTGACCAAGTAATCCGGGTGGACATTGGTCAACATCTCAAACCACGGAGAATAGAGGAATTCTTCGCCCGCTCTAACTGCTCGCTGCGCTGAAGTGCTTTTCGGATGTCGTTTCTGCCGGATCAGCGCACGCTTATACTCTTTCACGCCGGAGAGGATGATGGCATGCGCCAAATCCTCGTATGCGCGATCAATGCCAACATATTTCATTAACCACCTCCTAATGATTCACTACGGAGCCAATGTCCACTCCACAGCATTCATCAACGATTCTTGGGTAACTTCCTTACTCTCCAGCGCTTTCAGTATCTGCTCATCTACGGTTCCCTTTGTCACGATGTGCAGGATAACAACTGTCTTTGACACCTGACCCTGCCTCCAAAGTCGGGCATTGGTTTGGATGTAGAGTTCCAGGCTCCACGTCAAGCCGAACCAAACAAGGGTGCTGCCTCCGGCCTGCAAATTTAAACCGTGACCAGCCGATGCCGGATGGATCAGGCCTACAGGGACCTGACTCCTGTTCCAGCGGTCGATATTGTGTTGGTTATCGATCTTCGCGTACTTGATGCCAAGGCTGCGCAGCCGCTCCGTTATACGTTCAAGATCATGCTTGAACCAGTATGCAACAAGGAGCGGTTTTCCCTGCTGGGCTTCGATGATGTCTTCAAGCGCATCCAGCTTTCGGTTGTGGATAACTTCTGCAGTTCCTTCGTCCGTATAAACGGCACCATTCGCCATCTGGGTGAGCTTTCCCGACAAGGCTGCCGCGTTGCTTGCTGTCACCTCGCCGTCAGGAAGGCCAAGGACAAGCTCTTTTTTCATCTGGTCGTAGACCTTCTTTTCCTCCGGATTCATCCTGACTTCATAGGGAGAACTGATCAGCTCCGGCATGCGCAGGACATCCGTACAGCGAACAGAAACTGTCATATCTCCGATCCGCCGGTAAATCTGCTCCTCTGCTCCGGCCAACGGCTTATAACTGTACACGATCACACCGTTGGTCTTGTCCGGGCGGAAGTATGCGGAACGATACGATCCGATAAATTTCCCCAGCCGTTCGCCGAGATCCAGCAGTCGGTACTCTGCCCAAAGATCCATAAGACCGTTACTGCTGGGGGTACCTGTCAAGCCAACGATGCGCCGAACCTTTGGCCTGACTTTCAGTAAGGATTTAAATCTCTTCGCCTGGGGATTTTTGAAACTGGACAACTCGTCCAGAACCAGCATGTCCCACTTCCACGCAGAGGCGTAGTTTTCCACCAGCCATGGAACCACGTCTCTGTTGATGACGTAGATGTCCGCGTCCTGTGCGAGGGCGTAACGTCGCTGCGATTCTGTTCCCACTGCAATAGAAAAACGGAGCCCTTGGAGGTGACTCCATTTATGGATTTCCTCCGCCCAGACCTGCGCTACTCTTATCGGGCAAATAACAAGGACCTTCGACACGTCAAACAGGTCGTGAAGAAGATCCTTTATCGCCGTCAAAGTTATGATTGTTTTTCCGCAGCCACAGTCCAGGAGGATCGCGGAGGCTGGGTGACCGACTATGAAATCGGCAGCATACTTTTGGTACCCGTGAAGTTGCTCACGGCTAAGCACCTCCACCACCTCCAAGCTTTGCGATTATTTGAAGCGTCTCCGGGATCTGTTCTTTCCGGTCGATGACATACACAGGGAAGCCCATCCTCCGCAACTGTTCTGCCCGCCGAACCTGCAGCGGCCTTGGCTTCTTCCCCGGTGCTTTTAATTCCACAAACGCTGCGCGTCCTCCCGGCCAGAGGCAGAGCCGGTCGGGAGCTCCGCTCCATCCCGGACTGACGAATTTCAGACAGAGGCCGCCTGCTTTCCTTACCGCCCTTATTAGGGCCTGCTCTACATCTCGTTCTCGCATCTATCCACTCCTCGCTGATCCTATTTCTTATGGTTTACAACTCCTACAAATTTCCCTATACGCGCGTATATGCGTATATGTAATTCTATTTCTTATATTTTTACTGTTTTCGTCCTATACAGAATTTACCTTGTTGTCTGTCATACTTGGAGCTTGAAAGCTTGAAAACACTGAAAATGGGGAGTTACAGGACAGAAAAGTTGAAACCAATGATTTAATTCTTGTCAACGAAGCCTGTAACCCCCTCGGGATGACGTCAGACCCGCTTGTAAACCCTCTGCTGCCCGTAGAGCTTGTTCTTCACGACCTGATCCGTGCGTTCCCATCCCTCAATCCGGGACATCATGGAGCGGATCGCATAAGACTCGCTGCTCTTGAGGGATTCCTTCGGCATGCCGAGGCATTCACACCAGATTTCCATATTGGAGACTGTTTCTCGTCTTATGGTGCCCTTCGGAAGCGTGGGATCCTCTCCGCGAAGGAACTCCCGGCGGGAGTAGAGGTCCATCTTGTTCCACCCTTCGGGAAGGAGGGTATCAAGGTACAGCCTGACAATCCCCTCCCGCTCATCTGACTCCATGGCGGCGGACTGTTCCTTCTTTGCCATGGCTTCAAGATCAGCCGGAAGATAGAGCTTCTCTCCTTCTTCAACAAGGCGAATCGTCTCTGCCCAGATCTGGTTGATTGTTTCCTGATCCAGCTCCCATGGTTTGCGAGCACCTATACCTGGTGTTGTAACGACCCAGTACCGACGGTTGCCCGTCACGTCGCGGAGGAAACCGTTCTCAGCATTCGTAGTTCCGAAGAAGACACACTGACGCGGGTGGGGCGTGACGCGGCGACCGAAGGCAGCACGGTATTTATCATCCTGGCGGGAGATAAAAGACTTCACCTTCTCCAGGTCTGCCTTTTTCATGCCGGCCATCTCACCGATCTCATGGATCCAGTACCCCTGGAGTTTTTCGGGAGCGGTCTTGCCGTCGTTCATGTCGGAGAGGGTGAGGCTATCGCTGAACCATTCCATGGCCAACCTTGCAATAAGGGTACTCTTTCCTATCCCCTGGGGGCCATTTAAAACGAGCATGGTGTCAAACTTCGTTCCAGGGTGGTAGACGCGCGTAACCGCCGCGCAGAGAGTCTTGCGGGTGACGGCGCGGACATAGGGATTATCCGCTGCTCCGAGGTAGTCGATCAGGAGCGTGTCAACACGCGGGATATGATCCCACGCCGGAAGGGATGAAAAATAATCCTTGATGGGATGATATTTCCGATCATCGACGCACTTTGTCACGGCAATATCATAATTCCGCTGAGAAAACGTGCCATAGTTCTGATCGACGTAGAAGATAAGCTGCGAATCATCTGCGTCCCGCCAGAAGTTGGTCTCGCTGTGATCCCACGGGAGTTCCCCTTTTATCTCCATACCGTCCGCCAGCTGGTTAAAGACAATTTTGCGCATGAATGGATCATAGGTCATGATCAAGCCGATGTTATGGAGATTATTGAGGATGTTGCCGTGTTTGTCCCGGATAAGGCCGTCACGCCAGTCCTTATCATCCTCAACAGAGAAATCCTTCGCCGCAGTGGTTTGCTTCTCCTCCAGGAGGAGCTTACTGACCTCCGGCTGCTGCGCTGCCCATTCGGACATTGCGGTGAAGCTGCGTTTTTCGTCCTCATCCCAAAATTTGTGTATCCGGATGAGGTCGAATGCGTTGCACTCCTGATGGTAGGCAGGGTCAGTGGCATGGTTGGAGTACACCCACTTATCTTCAAAGATGATGACTCCGGGCATACTGGAGGACGGGATGTAGCGGTAACGATTGGGGCCAGCTGGTTCGTAAACGTCCCCCAAGTAGGTCTCAATAGCGTTCTGGATGGTGCCTACGGCGCGGCAGAAGGTTCCCACGATGCTCTGCTTTTCCAGCGGGTCTTCCACCTTTTGCCCGCTACGCTCATGAAGCGGCCGCTCTTTTATGAGGGTGGGAAGCGAAGCCGGGTCCTTCCAGGAAGCGTACCGACTTAAAAAGGCATCAGGATCGAGGGGTGTTCCCTCTACCTCCTTGAAAACATACTCGCCATCACTGGACACAGTCGGCCAGAACATGAGCTGGCTGGCTATGAAAGAACAGGGATCAAACTGCTCGATGCCCTGCTCCCCTGCGAAGAGCCTGGTAATTGCCTGGTATTCATCAGGGGTGATGTCCCTCGTGAGGGGGACAACGAGACGGAGACGGGGCGCTTCCGGCGTATGGGAATGGGTCGAATAGATGAAAGTGGTGTAGGGAGACAGGGCTTCATACTCATCCAGGAAGGTGGGCTTCGCATTATC
>Ga0247609_10007126_pt1 | contig 10682 bp, 15 predicted proteins | sample 172DNAGHGlowgp2_FD_193487 | JGI IMG/M metagenome (GOLD analysis project Ga0247609, IMG submission 193487) | Sheep rumen microbial communities from Palmerston North, Manawatu-Wanganui, New Zealand - 1728 DNA GHGlow gp2 | ecosystem: Host-associated > Mammals > Digestive system > Stomach > Rumen ...
AATACAACTTCTACAACCAGCAATACTGCGGCTGCGAATTCTCGATAAAAATCCGACAATAACGCTCTCCAAAATCACAAGATTCCGCAAGGCATTGATGACCTTGCGGAATCTTGCTTTTATCTCTAGAAATGGTCAAGAAAAACGAGTCGATCAAAGCACCCCCGAAAAACCGTTCATTAACTCAAATCATCAATCGAGTTAATAAAATCGACGAATCGAATTAATAAAAGGAGAAAAACGTCCTTCGAAATCACAAGAGTTATTTCACCAACCGAATGGGCTCCTTGGGCTGACGACGTGGCTTACGCTTTCCCTCATTGCCATTGGGATAGACAACCACCTTGGCACGACCTTTCAGATCTTTGCGCAGGAACTCCACACCATGATAGCAGCTGGGAACCTCAAGCACCTTCAGTTGCGGACTATTATCCAAGACGCTACGTGCCACGAACTCTGTTCCCTGCATGGCACGATAGCTCTCCACATCAGGTGTGCGAACCAGCCAAAGCGACCCTTGGTCATCCTTCGCATACAATGCCCCGTCAGGTTTGCGCCAGCACTTCATCTTTCTCCGCATCACGCTTACCCACTCAAAAGTGTCGCCATCGACATTCTCATATTGTACATAGTCCTCCCCCACGTCAGGTGTCCTGCCCCACTTCACTCTTTGCACACACCCATCCATCGCCTGTGTCAGCTTCTCAAATGTATTCATAAGCATTACCAATAAACTATCTCCTTACCAATAAACTCCACTCGCTCCATCAGATTCACAAAGCCACCCATTTCAATATGGCCCTTGGTATAAACCTCATAATCCTGCTGACGCACGTCAGACCAAGTGACAGGCATCTTTATCATCCCAAGCCCCTTGAAGAAACGTTGCTGACTGTTGGATTCATCAGTCCTAATTGTCAGCACGACAGGCTCTCTCAAATCCTCAAACATACAACGTAGTCGATTCGCCAGTGCCTCATTATTCCCTATCCCTTTCAGGTCCTTCAACAAATAAACCACATTCGCATCAAACACTTCCCAACGTTCCTTTCCCGTCAGATGCAGCGACACAGCATAGCACATGTACACCCCATTGGGCGGAAATATACTAAGCCTCGGCATCTCCAGCCCTTGCTCCTTGCAAAACACCGTCAGTCTATCATGCAAGTCATTCACGCCAAACTCATCCCCACATGCCATCGGCACGTCATCTCTCATGATCTTCAGTCGTCGCATTTTGCAAAACTGTTTTCTATTGAAACAAATTAAAGAAGAAAAATACAGCTGCATAGGGAACTGGGACATCTTTTGCCCGACCTATGGTCATATTATTCCTGTCAACAACATAACCATCAGACTTTATCCTTCCTAAAGTCATATTGTTACGATCTTTCACCGTCCCATCCGGATTTACTTTCCCAATCGTTATATTCGAGCGGTCTAAGACGCTACCATCATCTTTAATCCGTCCTATAGTCATATTATTCCTATCCACAATGTAACCATCGCTCTTGAATCGTCCGACTGTCATATTCGAACGGTTATACACATAACCATCCGAATCAATCTTTCCGATGGACATATTAGACTTGTCAAATAATGATTGGGCACCACAATGAAGTGATGCCCCTATCATTACTATTGCAAAAATAACTTTTCTCAGCTCTTTTGTCATGATGCTAACCAGTAAAGGCCAAATAATATTAAACCAATCACAATTATATAAGCCACTATCTGGCCCAAACAATATTGAAAGAATTCTGATAAGGAATTCACTTCAAAAATGAAATTACCAATCCTATAGAAGAATCTCATTTCAATTTATACATTTCAGGCGTATTTTTTTCTTGAATAAACAAACGTAGTTTGCTTTTTACATCATCACACCAATAATAATCTTTCTTTTTGTAAGTTCCAATATAGTCATCTATTATTTTGGCTGGTTTGTTTATCACAAGACTTACAGCATTCTGGAAATGCAATCTTGACAAATATAGATTTAATTTGAAAAAATCTCTCATGAAGTAATGCTCTCCAAGCCGTCTTGTTGTTTTAGCCTCCAGGACCAAGAATTGACCTTCATCTGAGTCCCCCGATTTAGGATTGTGACTATTATGAATTACCAGATCTGGAATGGCTTCAATTTTATTACCATTGAAATTGAGATCCATTCCTGTCCGTTCCATTTTCTTGTCATTAATTGAAATGAGTTTTATTGTTTCACCACCTATAAAAAAAGAAGTGGAATCAAATTTAAAGAATGTATCTTCCCTAAGAAAATCAGACTTACCCATATTATACACCATAGACAGAATATAATTCCTTTCTAATGTAGTAGAATCATCATCCTCAGTGTTCCTGACTTTATTAGGATTTGCTGCTATCATTCTCATAGCAGTAAAACATTTTTTCACGTATTCTGACTCATTCTCTATTGAATCAACTTTTTCTATGTACTTTAGATTCTTTTCCATAAGTTAGAAATCTAATTTTCTACCACCAATAAACTCTTCACTCTGTACAACGCCATTTGGAGCGTTTTGACTTAGAGATGCACTAACAGCATTTTCATTAGCCCACTCTCGGATTTTCAGGAACTCATCCTTACGCATTTGACCCATTGGGACTACACGCTTAATGGTAGTCTCAAAATCCTTCATTGACAAGTCTGCGTTCTGTTCTCCATCAATGCGTCGAGAGAAAGCCTGAATCAATGCGTCTGACACCCATGCTTCCAATTCTGCACCAGCAAGAACAACATCTTTTCCAAACTGGCTTTCTCCACTTAGTTCAGCCAATCTATTCAAATCAAAATCAGCCTTATTCCTGCCTAACTTTGAAATATGAATCTCCAAAATCTTCTTGCGCTCCTCTGACGACGGGAAGTCTACAAAGAATATTTCGTCGAAACGACCTTTACGCAACAGTTCTGGTGGAAGGCCATTGATATTATTTGCTGTTGCAAATACAAACACTGGCGATGTTTTCTCCTGCATCCATGTAAGCAGAGTTCCAAACACACGTACAGAAGTGCCACCATCACCGCCTCCACCAGAGGCTCCAGATAGTCCCTTTTCTATTTCGTCAATCCACAATATAGAAGGAGAGATGGCTTCCGCCGTTTTCAATGCGAGACGGATGTTTGATTCTGACGAGCCAACAACACCTTGGAATATCTTACCCATATCAAGCCTGAGCAAAGGCATATTCCACGCTGTAGCCACACATTTAGCTGTCAATGACTTTCCGCAACCAGGAATACCAGTAAGCAGAACACCCTTTGGTGGCTTGACACCAAACTTCATGGCCTCATCTCCAAAACAATGACTGCGCAACTCCAGCCACTTCTTCAGTGTTTGTAAGCCACCTACATCGTTAAGATTCAACTGGCTGTCAATATATTCCAAGATACCCGTCTTCCTGATGATTTGCTTCTTTTCAGCGAGAATACCTTTCAAGTCTGACGTATCTATTCTTCTGTTAGAAACTAAAGCCCTTGCCAAGCAGTTGTCAATCTCCAACTTAGTCAAGCCAATAGAAGCATCCACAAACTTATCAAGCAATTCATTATTGACATCAATTGTTACACCTTGTACGCCTCTATATTGATCCAAGAAAGCGGAAATGATTGCTTTCACTTCCTCCCTTGATGGCAAAGGAAAATCTATCAACGTTACTTCCTTCTGCAAATCTGTTGTGATTTCAAAAGTCGGAGCAATGATGATACAGTTACTCACATATCCTTTCTTTCGGATATTGATAGCAAAGTCACGTAATCTTCTCCGATTAACAGCAGGTGCTTTACTATTCAAATATCCATCAGCATCACAGAAAACAAAAATGTTTCTACTTCCTTGCTCTTTGGCACGATTCTCACAGAACTTCAAGGCTGCCGTAAAGTCAAGGGTCTTTTCTTGACTTGCACTACTACCATTTGCGTATGTCACGCCATCAGTAGAGTTCCAGATGAACAACTCATGATTAATACTTTGTGCGATAGCCTGTAACTCTCCGAGGACTCTTTCTTCCTCAAAAGATTCGATAACCAGAACCGCATAGCGAGCTTTGATGTAGTCGATAAGACTTTTGTTAAATGTTTTCTCCATTGTTATATTATTGTTATAACTCTAAATTTCTATTGTTTACTGGAATTGCTTCCTTTATAGCATTTTGGACAGAGGAACTGATATCAATTGTACGGCCTTTGCTCTGGATGTCCGTCTCTTTACTTCTTTCCTCAGCAATATTCTCTTTTCCTATTGTAACTCTTCGACGTGACACCGTACTTTGAATAGTTCTACCCAACAAGAAATCATCCAATACTTCTAAGAATTTTTTAAAGAACAAATCTGGATTACTTGTTAATTTGTCACCCAAATCCATTTCGACAGCCATTTTTGTTTTATCTGAGAAGATCAAATATAATGTAAAGTCATCAAAACCATTTATACTAAACTTGCCGATTTTCTTTAGTTCGTTTAGAGTCTTAATCACTATGTTTTTCTGTTTCCCTTTCTCAAAAACATAATATATTTTTCTATTAGTTACTAATATGATTCTATTTGCATCATCATCTTGATATGAAGCATGAATCTTTTCATCAACTTCAAATCCCAATAATTCAGAGACCTCATTATTAACAGCAAAATCAACGTCTTCGTGTACGGAATAGGATTTGCTTGTATAATATATTCCGTAGATTGCTCCAATAAGAGCAAGAATTATACGAAAATCAAATCCCTTTATGTAAAATAAAACAAGGCCTAATATAATTATTGTTGTATAGATAATATATGATAACTTCTTTATATTATCTTTTTTCATTCGATACTTACGAAACGATTTTTCTGGTCTATACTTCCGATGTATCGTACAATATAGAAATAGAAGAATGCCTGCAACAATAAGCCACCCTGCACTATCTTCCTCACTTACAAAGACCAAACCAATAAGTATAGGTAATAGTACCAAAATATATAAGCATAGTTTTGCAAAAACACTTAAACATCCAATGGCTCCATTTGGAATATTGATTAATGACTTATTAGTGTTCGCACGCTGGACCTCTCCGAGGTCGAATCTTAGAAATGGAATTATTTTGACATTATTATTCATTAGTCTCATCTTTAGCTGTCCATTAATATCGTTATTGGCTTCTACATCATTTTCTCCCTCTTGTAGAAATACCTCACCATAACTGTTCCATGCTAAAAAAGAATGAACTATACCTATAAAACAATATACCACCGCAATACTTTTGCACCAACTTTCATTTTCATACAGATTGTTCAGAGTAATAATTACGGCAAACAATATTAAATAAACAAAACCGAATTTTATCCACAAACGATTATTTGCTTTCTTCCCAATATAGAAAAAAACGACAAATGGCATGTAGAATATTGCACATATAAGCCACCACCATTTCTTTAAGAAACTTTGTTTTCTCATATGGGTCATAATTTATTTATCTATAAATTTTAGGACAAAATAGTTTTCTTGAATCTATTCCAAGCAACGAGAGTTAGAACAATACCAATAATCCAATAGCATACCGCAAAACATTTAAACCAAATTTCGGCTTCGAAAGTTTCGTAAAGGCCCAAGATTATTGCAAAAATAACTACGAACACTCCACTGCAGATTTTCCAAAACAGGCTGTTCAGTTTTTTCCCCATATAGAAGAATACGATAAACGGCAAATACATGATAGCACAAAATAGCCACCAACCTCTTGATAATAATTTTTGATTACTCATAATTCTAGTTATTAGTTAATACTTAATGTTATGTTTTGAATATTCCTGTTTTAGTAACTTTGTTTCCTTTCAAACTATACTCAACCACATGCCTTGGCTTGCACTACTACCATTTGCGTATGTCACTCCGTCAGTGGAGTTCCATATAAACAACTCATGGTTGATAGCTTTTGCTATCCCTTGTAATTCTCCGAGCACCCTTTCTTCTTCAAAAGATTCGATAACCAAAACCGCATAGCGAGCCTTGATATAATCTATTAGACTTTTGTTAAATGTTTGATTCATATTCAGCTATAATTAGAATTCCAAAACTCTACCTGATTCAACTGGTGTAGCGTTTCTGAGTTTATCCATCACGTCTTCACTTAGGTCTAATCTGCGTACCTCCTTATTCTCGCTCTGCTGGCTTTCAACAGGCTTTGTCTCTTGATTGACAGAAACTCTGCGACGAGAAGAAATCTTTTCGTCTACAGTTCCTAAGACGACGGCATCCAATACTTCAAGGAACTTCCTCAGGAATAGTGTTGCATTACTTGTTGCCTTACCATAGGTTTCCATGTGAAGCATGATACTGGTCTCATCAGAGAACAACAGCTTAAGATGTATTTTCTGATTATTATTGCTGTCGTCGAAGATACCCAGTTTTACAATCTCATTTAATTTTTTCTTCACAAAAGACCATTTCCCGTTTTCGATGAATGAGAAATATATTTTTTTGTCAGAAACGATCATAAGGTTTGCGTCATCTTGTGGTCCATCACTTATGGAAGAATCAAAGTTTTGATAGGTTGCTTGTATCTTTTCGCCTATTTCTACTCCAACTATGTTTTCCATCTCTGAGGATGTGACAAAATCGACATCCTCATGGACTTTAAAAGATTTATTTGTATAATAGATTGCATATGCAATACCTAAAATGCCAGTAAAAGCATAACCCATCCAAGATTGTATTTTATTTTCTTGTGTATAGAAAAAATAGAGAATTAAACATATTATAACAATTGCGGCAATGCCTCCATATGTTGTAATCTTTTTTATCCTTTCTTTGGATCCTCGAAGAGCCATAAAAGATTTGTATGGCTTATATTTACGTTCAGAAAAATTGAATAATAGTGCCCATACAAAGAATATAACTATTACAATAGACAATAATCTTATCAAAAGAGGAAAAGAATCTTCAAATATCCCCCAAATACATAATAACATAAATAGGGGAATAAACACACAGAAAATAAAAGTTGCTTTTTTCCTTCCAAATAATTCGGAATACATTTCAAAGCCTTTGCATATTCTTAAATCTTCCATAATTATAAAAAGTTAGTGTTAATTGTTATTAGTTCTAAATATTCCAGTTTTAGTTACCGATTTGTTGTTGACAGAATACTCCACAACAATCTTCGGTTTAAAGTAGTTTACATCAATTCTTCCACGAGACGTAATAAACTTCTTGCCATAATAAGGATGTTCTAAACGCTCATCATAGCGTCCCACGATTGATAAGTCTGCCATTTTTATAACAGACAATAGCAAAGATGAACGTCGAATCTCATGGAGTATATAACCAGAGAAGATGATGACAGTCAACTTCTCAGAGACTTTTCCTAACAGTTCTGCAAGTTGTTTAGGATAGTCGAGTGGTTCGCCTCCTGATAGCGTTATGCCCTCAATGTCTGTATCGCTATTTATCAATGTCGCCAATTCGTCAATGTCCATCAGATGTTCCTTTGTATATGGATGCGTTTCTGGATTGAAACATCCTTTACAATGAAATTTGCATCCCTGAACCCAAATAACTAAACGATTACCAGGGCCATTGATGCGTGAATGACAAATGTTATGTACTGGCAGCAACATTACTATTAAAAGCTTAGACTTAATACTTGTAAGGCTTCATCTTCAACTTGCATTTCCACCTCAGCTTTCCATTCCGTTTTAAGTTCAGTAGTTGGTTGAGAAAGCACATCTTCAATGTCCTCAGTCAGTTTTGTACAGAAATCGCCTTTAACGCCAGAAACTTCTTCTACAATATTATCATTTTCTGCTAATACAGAGAGTGTATACTCCAGATTCGGCCCAAAGTTAACAATCAAGCCGTTTGACTGGTGACTCACTTCATATCGTGTGGCATTTAAGTCAAGTTTCTTCAGAACTTTATCAACTGCCACTTCGATATAAGCATTACGGAACTTATCTGCCCAGACTTTGTCTTCTTCCTCATTGTAGTTGTAGTGATGTTCTACAAATAATTGGTAATTATTATTATCAATCCTACATAAAAATATATGACCACCATTAATCTCTCCTACAATACTACGATATTGTTTATAGCCAAGATATCCCAATCGACTTAGAAGCATTTTACCAATATTTGTCTTGAAATCACACACCATCTCTGTTGAACATTTAATGTCCAATTTGCGGAATGCTTTTACGATGGCATCTTCACTCGAATAAGTGAAATCAAATTTTGTACAATGTGACATAATTCCAATTATTGTTATAATAATGATTTGATTCCCTTTTCAATTTCATCTTCCTTATCTACCTTAACATGTGCAGGAGGTGGATCTGAGGGTTCTATCTTTTCATAATATTCCTCAGTAGCCGATCCCTTCTGAATCTCAATGGGTTTCCATCAAAAGGAACAGCTTTTACGCCATTCTCTTCGCGAATACCTCTAAGATTTGCAATGGCATCTTTGATACCTGTATGGGAGGATGAAACCCTTGATTTTGCCTCACTAATCTTTTTAGCCATAATAATAAGTCTTTAGTTACCAAATAAACATCACAAAACAGAAGTGTGAGCCTGTCAGCTAATCTAACTGATAGGCCTTGGACTGCCTGGAAAAAAGATCAGAAAACAGCTCACACCCTATGTATGACGTAATTGGATACAATCCACTACTATCATTACAAAGGGAAGAACGTCTTCACTTTTCCATTTTTCCAGATGAGTGTCCAAGTTCATCAGTTTGGAAAAAGCTAAACGCTTCCTATGTCATGTCTGCGACGGATTCTCCGCCACGACGCAAAGATAAGCATTTTTTCTTAAACGACGTTCATTGTGAGCTGTATTTTTTGCAAAGATAGTGAAAATTCTTGGAAAACATCCATTTCTTATCCGTTTTTTCATCTTATTAGTCTTGTATTTATACGTTTTACATTCATTTCACTGGCAAAGGTACGAAACAAACAAGAAAAATGGAAGAAATGCGGCGACCATTTCTTCCATTTCATAAAAAAGGAGTCCGTGTGGACTCCTCATACCTTATTATTCTTCGTCGTGCATGTTCTGCGCATGACATGCATCAACAATGATGATAGTGTCATCTTCTATGGCGTATGCAAAATACCAAGTATCGGTATTGGCCATATTCAGTCCTAACCATCGTGTGATGGTGGGTTGTCTTCTCAACAGCGTACGTTCAATCTGATACATAGAGTCGATGGCATCATCGATATTCTTGTGCATTAATTCTTCGGAATAGGTGTGCCTATACTTTAACGCCACATGGTAATAGAATGCATATATCTCTTCATAGCACTGACGGCTAATCTCGTATTTATATGCTATCATGGCTTAGCGTAAACCTCCTTTACCATCTGATGAAGAAGCTGACGTGCCGTTTCCAAATCCATTGTTTCTGCATCTGCCACTGAAACAACATTGTTTTCTAATTCATCGTACTTCATAACCAATTAATTTATTACGATGCAAAGATAAGCATTTTTTCTTAAACAACGTGCGTTATGAGCTAAAAATTTATCTTTTATATTCAACAATGATGGTTTTTATGGTAAAATTGGAATAAAAAATTATCTGTAGACCTTTTTCATGAGGGGGACAAGGACGGCCAGAGAGATTGTAGCGAGCATTTATTGGCGATTCTGGCCGTTTTCGCGCATTTTATTGAAGACGTAAGCAACGAGATTCTGAAAACGGGACTCAACGTCTTGGCGGATGGTGCTTTCAGGTATATCAGGATATTTCTCTACAAGGCGATTGCCAATTTGCGTAGTCTGATGGTGGAACTCCGTAGAAGCATCTGACCAAGCCTTGCCTGTTGTTGGCGAAGGGAAAACGGAATCACCAAATGTAGCAATAGTGGATTGGTAGGCTTTTTCCATCATGCGGTCCGTATCAGTTTTTAGCTGTTGGGCTGACGACTGAGGACGGGTGGTTTTGACAGGTGTGGGTGCCGTCAACTTTATCGTGTCTTTGGGGTGGGAAATGGTGTCCTGTCTCTCATGGGCAACGGAGTCTATGGGCGTCTCAGGCATGATGGCAGGTGCAGGTTCCTGTTGACGGGAGGATAATGCCAAAATAACTGCAGCTATAACCAATGCCGCAGAGAAGGCTGCAACCCAATGGAAATAGAGGGGCCTGCGACGGATTGCGTGTTGAATCTCCTCTACCGACTGATAGCGATCAATCGGGTTGGGAGCTGTACAGCGGGCTATCACCTTATTATATATAGTGTGGTCGGGCAGCGTTTCGAGGATTCGACCAATGGCATAGATGTCTGTTCGAACGTCAACAGCCTGGCCAACCAACTGCTCTGGGGCTGCGAAGGCATTGGTATGGCCTGTTGTGTCTTGAAAGGCATCCGTATAACAACAGCCAAGATCGATGAGCTTGACGTCGTCATTGATACGAGTGAGCAGAATGTTGTCAGGCTTCAGGTCAAGATGTAGTACCTGATGCCTGTGCAAGTACCCCACGACATCTAACAACTGAAGGACAAACTTCTGCGTGTTTTTCCGATTCTTGAAATAAGGGGGATTATTGGCAAGGCGTTGTGAAAGGGTCTCACCATCGACATACTCCATCAGAATACTGTCACCATCAAGCGAGAGGTAGCGCACCAAATGAGGATGCTCCAGTTGATAGCCGGTTTCAAACTCCTTGCGCAGGGCTTCC
>Ga0247609_10007127_pt1 | contig 10681 bp, 15 predicted proteins | sample 172DNAGHGlowgp2_FD_193487 | JGI IMG/M metagenome (GOLD analysis project Ga0247609, IMG submission 193487) | Sheep rumen microbial communities from Palmerston North, Manawatu-Wanganui, New Zealand - 1728 DNA GHGlow gp2 | ecosystem: Host-associated > Mammals > Digestive system > Stomach > Rumen ...
TAAATGTTGGTTTATGTTTTCCTTTTAAAACAGTAGCAACTTTAGTAGCTAATCTACCTAATGCTACACCTTCAGCATCGATAACATACCATTTACGTTCAACAGTTTCTTTCTTTTCCATAAATGTGTTCATATTAAAATTTCCTTTCACTGTTCATCATTGCTTCAGTTTCCCACGCCTAACAACTCCGAACAAATAAAATGTACCGATTAAAATTATATGAGAAATACACCTAAAAGTCAAATAAAATATGCTAAAAAACGGCTTTTTTTAGCATATTAGACATCTTATTTGTTCTTTTCCCATTTTTTTCGTACTAATCTTAAAGATAATGTAGATAATAGAAAGCCAATAACTGGTACTAGACTACTTAAAAATATATTGTTGTTCTTACTAATTAAATATGAATACAATACAACAATTAAATAAGTTAATATAGCAATACACAATCTTCTTGTAATACTAGTTTCCCAAGCCTTATCTAACTCTACCCTTTTATTTCTATTCTCAATTGATTCTATTCTTTCTTTTAATTCTTCCATCTTTAACACCTAATATTCTATATTTTCTAGATATAACCCACAAGCAGGTGCAGTATATCCATGTATTTCATCAATACTATTTAACATTTCTTCTACTTTAGAAATCTCTTCTTTACCTCTAGCTACATCTATCATCATACCAACGAGGTTTCTAACCATGTATCGATAAAAACTCTTACCTTCAAACACTATATTTAAAATGTTATCTTTTTCTTGAAACTCTATATCATATATAATGCATTCATAATTATCTCTTTCTCCAGATACAAAATTATGAAAGTCATGAACTCCTAAATATAACTTAGCAACTTCTTTCATCTTATTTATATCTAAATCATATTTGCACTGATATACGTAATCATTTAATTTAGGATCATATTCTCCTAAATTAATCTTGTAAATATATTTCTTTTTTAAGACACTAAATCTCGCATGGAAATCTTCATCTACTTCTTTAATATCTTTTATATACACATATGGTGCTACTAAAGAGTTTAATCCATCTTTTAAACCTTCAACATCAATATTTACATCTAACTTAAAACTAAAACATTGCCCATTGGCATGAACTCCTCTATCAGTCCTACCAGCACCTTTAATCTCAACACTCTGTTTATTAATTTTAGTTAACGCTTCTTCTAGTAGCTTTTGAACACTAGGTTCATCATTTAATCTCTGAAATCCAAAAAACTTACTACCATCATAAGCAACTTTGGCTACATAGTTCATCTATCTCACCTTCCATACATAAAATACTAGCATCGCTATATATATTATAACAAATAGATAATCATACCATTTTAATTTATAACGATATTTATAATATGGTTGTAAATGTTTGTCGTACATTTTATTTAATAAATCTTTTTTTCTTTGTTTTGATTTATCTCTAGCTAACTTAAATATGTTTTTAAATTCCTTAAAGAATAAAACTATTTCATCAACTAATGAAGAATCAGCACAGCCTCCCTTAGCATTAACTGTCCTATAATACTCTTTAAATGAATCAAAGAAAAAATAAAAGAAACTAAAGAAATTAGATATTTTAATAGCAATACGCCTTAAACTTAAACCAATTAAATTAAATAGGTTTAATAAAACAGATCCACCTTTGCCAAACTCTTCTCTTGTCGTCGTAAATATTAAACATTTAAAATACATTAAGAAAAACAATATCTTAAAAATAATAATATTAATATCTACTATTTCCATTTCTTGAGAATAAAGAAGAACATATAAGAAGATTAATATAAACTTCCAATCCCAGACAACTTTTAAGTATCTTTTAACATCTACATTACTAAATAGTATTAAACTAAACACTAAAGCAATGTTAACAATAAATAAGTAATTATTATATTTTAACAAGCAAAAAAGTACATAGAAACAAAGTCCTAGTATCTTAATACTAGGATTTATTCTATGTATAAATGAATTCTCGTTATTATATGAATAATCTAACTTATTTAACATCTCGATACAACCCTTTTATCAATTCTTTAATATCTGTATAACCTAAGATCTCATGTCCTTGACTATTAACATATTTGATAAATTCCACTATCTTAGGTACTTCCACATATTTATATAATTTATCTTCGTAGAAGATATCTTTATCACCACTTATTACTACTTTTCCTTTGTTAATAACTATATATTTATCAACAATATCAAACATAAATGGTAATTCACTATTAACTAATATAATTGTTTTATTATATTTATTTTTTAACTTTAAGAATAACTTTCTAAAACTATCTCTTTCTCTAAAAGTTAATCCCTTATCAAAAGATTCAATAACTAGAACTTCTGGATTATAACTCATAGCTAAAGCAAAATTTACTTTCTTTTTTTCCACAAAAGATAGAGTATTAGGATCTCTACTTAGATAACTTTCATCTAATCCTACTATCATTAAAGAATCTGCTATATGCTTAGCTACATTTTTAGTTTTATAACCATAATTAGCCATTGCATTCTTTATTTCATCTTTAACTGTTTTTTTTAGATAAACAAAGTTTTCAAAAGGAACAATTCCTATCTTTCTTCTTAAAGCATTAATGTTGTTAATATGAGTAGTTCTTTTAATAACAACATTATCTAATTTAATTTCACCCTTTGTAGGTCTTTTAATAATCATTAGCAAATCTCCAAGAATGTCGTTATAATCCATTTTAATTCCTACTATTGAAGAATTGCTAATAACCATATTTACTTCATCAAAGTATTTTTTCTCTGAGGAAGTCTTTTTATTTTCTATATAAGAAAGTTGATTGAATATTATTTCCATAATGCCTTCACCATACCTTCCTTATTTAGATATGATCTATTAATCAAACCATATAACTGTAATTGAATAGATAAATCTACCATGAATGGTAAATCAAAACCTAATCTTTTCAATACCTTTTCATTATCTAAAACATCTAACGTTTTTCCATCGATAGCGCTAATACCATCGTATAAACATAACGTATAATCGGTATATAAAACATCTTCCATATTACTAGTTACATTTATAAGTGTTATTTCTTTACTGTTTAAATAGTTTAAAAGTAATATTTTAGTCCTAGTATTTAAATCTATTAATAGATCATCTATAGCGATATAAGATGGTTTAATTAAAGCATATGAAAGAATCTTAACCAAAGTTCTATCATTAAGACTAAGATCGTCAATCTTTTCCTTCAATATTTTATTAATATTAAAGAAATCATTTATTTCATTTATAGCTTTACTAATATCTGTAGGAGCAACATTCATGTTTTCCATCGGATATCTTAACTCTTCAACTACCAAATCATTGATAAAACTAGATTCTCTATAAACAGCTACTATATTCTTTCTAATAGCATTTATATTAGTTTTATTAACATCAATACCATTAACTAAAACAGAACCCTCATAATCAAGTTCTCCAGTTAATATTTTAAGTAAGGTAGTCTTACCGCTATTAGGAGTTCCAATGATACTTAAAGTTTTATCTTTTCTTAAAGTAAAGTTTAAATCTTTAAAGATGGAGTTCTTCTCGTCATAAGAGAATCTTAAGTTGGTAATCTTTAAGTTACTCATTGAAATCACCTCACTTAGCTCTCTATTATACATAAAAAAAAGAAAAATTAAAGTATTAAACTACCTAATTTTTCTCAATATATTTGAATTTTTCTATTTCCACAGCTTTTTTCTTCTTTAAACTAGCTGGAACGTCTAAAATACGTTGATTAGTGGATCCTCGAAACTTAACATCAAAACTCTTTTTCTTAATTTCAAATCTACCATCTACTAAGACATCAATGTTTTTTAAAACTTCTTTAATAGCTTCTTTAGTTTTCATTAATTCCAATAATTCTTCAAAAGTATATCCTGTATAAACCCATACATTCATATTGTTTTCGTGAACACACTTAGCTAACTCAGCCAAAGCTTCTGGTTGAGCCATTGGATCTCCTCCACTAAATGTAACACCTGCTTGAAATTCTAATTCAGCTATTTTCTCTTTTAAGTCGTCTATTTTAGTTTCATATCCACCAGCAAAAGCCCAAGTTTCTGGATTTTGGCATTCTTTGCAATGATGTGGACATCCTTGAAACCAAATAACACTTCTAATTCCTTCTCCATCAACAATACTATCAGTTTGTATTTCTGGAGATGCTAATCTCACATAACCTTTTTCCATTTTCATCACTCTACCTACAACTAATTATACAACAAAAAAAGACATATAGATATATGTCTTTCATATTATTTTACGGAGTGTATCCAACAACTGACAAACCTGCAGTATTATCATACTTATTTCTAATTGTAGAATTAGAAAAATAGAAATATTACTTTCTTCATTATTTAACATCCTTCCCATATTTTTTATAATTTTCATAGTATTCCTTAATCAGTTTTTCTAGATAGGGATATCTATCTAAAGCAGAATAGTTATCAGAAATTCTATCTTTTCTTATATCATATATTAGAGAGTAATTCTTTTCACCTTCAGTAATTTTAAAAGTAATAAAATTATTCAAAGAATTCTCTTTTTGATCATTTCTTACATAATAAAAAGCCTTAATAAAAACATTTTCATCTTCATAATAATAGTAACTTGAACCATCAACATAACTAAAATCTATTTGTTTATTTTTTCCTAACATTTTTGAAAGAATGGTATCTTGTCCAGTAAAAGCCCACTTTCTTTCTTTTTTTCCAAAACCATTATCAATCAAAAACTGTTTATAATCATTTTGATTATCAGTAGTATTAATAATTATCTTTTCAGGATTTTTTTTATTTCCAATATATTTTCCTTTCTTATTAAAAAACTTATCGTTATTCATTATTTTTTCTAGGTTGATTTTAACAATATCTGTTTTAATAGTATCATCATATTGATAAGAAATAATCAAATATAAATTTTTAAGAATTTGTTCTAAAGTATAATCATCAAAAATCTCATTATAACCATAATCTTCAGAAATAAGAGTGTTATCGTTATAAGACACCACAAGATAATAATTGTTTTCTCTTTTATATGCAAAAGATATATCTGTTATGTTATCCTTTGTAATTTTATTATTTGATATATCTAAATTACCAGTCTGTAACACATTTTTTATATTAGAAGTTAATAATAGTCCATTGCTATAAGAAAAGTTTTCATTTTCTCCAGTTAACTGATAAACAGCAACTTTTTTATAAGAATTAACAAAATATATACCCAAAAGAGAAATAATAACAATTAAAAAAGATATAAAGAATATTAATAGTATTCTTTTTTTATTTGCTTTTTCTTTAAATCTCATATATTCCTCAAATACTTTATTATTTTCTTTTTTCTTTTCACCATTAAGTAATTCTAATACATTAATATTAAATTCAGCACATATGCTGTTTAGAATTGAATAATCTGGCATATTAACACCTGTCTCCCATCTAGAAACAGATTTACTACTCACTTTTAACTTGTCAGCCAACTCCTCTTGGGTAAGTCCTTTTTCCTTTCTTAATCTGGTAATAAATTCACCGATCTTTTTTTGATCCATAATATCACGTCCTTGATTAATTTATATAATATTATATTCAATATTTAAAGGACATAAAATGAGAAATAAAAAAAGAATATAATTTCTTATATTCTATAATCTTGTAATTGACCTGTATAAACTAACTTTAGACCAGCAATATATTTAAAATCATCAGGTCGTACACAATTTGGTAAATTAGTTACAACACCTGCATCATCTAAAACTACTTTAACAAATTCAGCACAATATAATTTTCTCTCTCTTTTAAGTTTCCATCTAAACATAGCAGTAAATAAACCAGCTATATTAAAGTTATAATCATCTTTTTTACGATTAAACTTTTTAATTTCTTTTTCTAAATTATTATATTGTTCATCAGTTATTTGTAATGAATAAATAGCAGTTTTTGTTTTCTTAAATCTTTTGAATGTACCAACATCTACCCCTTCATGGACATAGCCAGCTGGCAAGATTAAATAAGGATTCTTCCTTCCAAAACTATACATATTTTCTAAATTCTTATCCAAAGAAATTGAAACATGCGAAAATTCTTTTCTAGTATATAGTTTCACTATTTTAGAAAGTAGAGTTCCAGTATACGTTAATACTATATAGATTTTTTTCACGGATATTCCTCCTAATTACTTATTTTCTGGATCAAGTATAGTTAATATCTTCTCACCATCTTTAGTATACAAATACTTTTCTCTAGCATACCTAGCCTGATAATCTGGATCTTGTAATTTAACTACTTCTCCATTTAATGATGCTTCCTCCTCTAATAATTCATTATATCTTTGTTCTAGTTGAGCAGTTTGACGCTTATTATTATAGATTTGTACAACATCATTAAAGACAGTACTTACAAGAATAACTAAGAATACAATCACAGCAAAAAATAGGAAAATCAATTGTTTCCATTCAGATTTGTAAGTCTTACGTAGTGCTTTATCCTTAGCTCCCATCTTACAACCTCTCCTTATTAATTAAAATATACCACAGATTGCTAGGAGATTTAAGGAAAACCAAATCTTGCTTTACACGAATTAAACAAATAAAAAAACTCATTTAATCATGAGTTTTTAGAATTCTAGTTTTACTACATCTTCATCAGATTTTTGTAATTCTTCATATGCTTTAAAAATAGCATCTTCAAACATTGTACGAGTTTCTTTGTTTACTGGGTGTGCAATATCATCATAAACACCCTCTGAAACTTTTCTACTTGGCATTGCAATGAACATTTTATCATCACCTTGAATTAGTCTAATTCCAGTTACAACAAATGATTCATCTAACGTTACAGTAGCAATGGCTTTCATGCGTGAATCTTCTTTTTCCTTATTACGAAGTACGACTTTTGTAATCTTCATGTACAACACTCCTCCCAAGTTTATATATACCATAATTATAATTCAATTCGAACAAAATTTCAATATATATCAAAATGCAAAAAAATTAGTAATTACTTACTAATTTCGTTAGCTATTTCTACAAAACAATCTAAAGGTATATTCTCTGCTCTGCAATTAAGATCCAAATTGTATTTATTTAATACTTTTTCAATAATTTCTAAATCGTAACTCTTCAAATTGTTTCTTATGTTTTTTCTCTTCATCATGAAACTATCTTTAATTAATTTAAAGAAAATCTCTTCATTATTTGCTTTGTTTATTTCTTTTTTAGACAGTTTAATAACTGCACTATCTACATTAGGTATTGGTTCAAATGATTTCCTGTTAACAACAAACAACTTATTAACATCATAATAATAGTTTAAATTAACTGTCATCATTCCATAATCTTTTGTTCCTGTATGAGCACTCAAACGATCAGCAACTTCATTTTGAACCATTAATACCATAGCTTCTATATCTAACTTGCTATCTATCATTTTCTGAATAATTGGAGTAGTTATATAGTAAGGTAAGTTAGCTATAACATACAATTTATTATATTTAATATCTTTTAATTCATCTTGAAGATTAACATCCATAATATCTTTAAATATTATCTTTGTTTTGTCATCTTCATATAATCTTAAGAATGGTTTAACTCTTTCATCTATTTCAAAACATACTAAATTACAGTGATAAAGTTTTAAAAATTTAGTTAAAGCTCCTTGACCAGGACCTATTTCAATGACTAAATCATCTTCTTTTACATCACATGAATCAATAATCTTAGCCAAAACATTCTTATCTTTTAAAAAGTTTTGACCCAAACTATGTTTGTGTTTGAAATCCTTCATTTTACCAACCCGTTCTTAATACTTCATAAATAATATTATTTCTACCAATTTTCTTAGCGGCTTCCTTTTCTGAAGCCATTAAAATATCTAAATTATTTCTTAATACCCCTCTATCTAAAACAATAGCATAAATAGGTTGTTTAGACAATTTAGGTAAATTAAACTTAACTATGCTTCCACATTTTAGATTCTTAGAAGAAGCTACTATTCTTACGTTTCCATATTCCTTATCAGGATATGTTACAACTCCATTATTCTTAACTTTGTAAGAAGACTTACAAGCTAAAGTCCCACCACATTTAGGACAATTTGCTCCATAACCAGTTAGAATACCACTTAACTTTTTACCAGTAGTAGCAGCTCCGTTTTTAATATTAATAGAATAGTTATTTTTTTCTTTAGTAGTTGTTTTCTTTTCTTCTTTTTTTACTTCTACTTTTGGTTTTGGTACTTCTTCTTTGTCTTTAACTACATTAGCCATAACACCTAATGACTTATTAAAACTAAATTTTTCAGTTTCTTTGGCTTTATTAACTGAAGTAGAATACCACATAGTTACTATACTTATTAAACAAATTATTGTTATCTTACAAATTTTAAACCCCATCTTTATCCAGTTACCATTTTTTTTCATAAAAAAATTCACCTCAAAAGATTGATATCTATTATATATCTATCCCCATTAGATGTCAAAGCAACTAGACACATTTTTACTTGTTATCTCACCAATTTTTTCTCTAGAAATATTCAAATTATCACTAATAAAATCAACTATATCATTTATATAACTAGAATCATTTCTTTTACCTCTATTAGGTACAGGTGTTAGATATGGAGAATCTGTTTCTAAAACAAAATGTTTCAAACCTATTCTTTTAATTACTTCTATTAAATTACAATTTTTAAATGTAACAACTCCGTTTACACCTAGTAATAATCCCATCTTAATATAAATCATAGCTGTTTCATAACTACCACTAAAACTATGCATAGACCCTCTAACTTTGTATTTTTTTAAGCAATTAATAGTATCTTCAGTAGCATCTCTACTATGGATAATGACTGGTTTATCCAACTTCTCTGCTAAAGCTAATTGTCTTTCAAACAATTCGATTTGTTTATCTCTATTTTCTTTACCATAATGATAATCTAAACCTATTTCACCAATAGCTACTACTTTAGGATCATTTATATGTTGTTCCACAAAATTATAATCTTCTTCAGTAATAGTATCAGTAAATTCTGGATGTAATCCAATAGCTCCATAAACAGAATCATATTTTTTTATAGTTTCCAATACTTCTTTATTATCAGTACCATTCGTACCATTAATTATTACTTTATTAATTCCGCTATCACTAATTTTCTTAATGATAGCATCTAAATCTTCATAGTATTCTTTAAACAAATGACAATGAGTATCTATAAACATGTATATCACCAACAAAATTATAACATAACAAAGTACATTTACTTAACACCATAAAAATAAAAAAATATTTAAAAAGAAAAAAACACCATTTATAATTAAATTATAATAAGAGAGAAAAGGATTTGATGATATGGAAAAGAAAACTGCTCCTAAAAAATCAACTAGTAAAAAATCCACAACAAAAACTGCAGTAAAAAAAGCTGCAACAAAGACTGTCAATAAAAAAAGACCAGTAGTAAAAGCAACTAAGAATAAACCAGCTAAATACAATAAGCAACCTAAAAAAGATGCTAATACTGGATATATATTAGGATTATCTTCTATGTTAGCTTGGGTTATTCCTGTAGTTGGAGCAATAGTTACAGTAACAGGTATTTATTGTTGCTACAAAGGAATGAAAGGAAGAAAAGGAATTGCTTTATTAGGATTAATACTTAATATGTTATTCCTAGGATTAGCAATTATTAATATCGAAGCAGACTTTGCATTAATGAATTAAAAAAGACTAGTTAATCTAGTCTTTTTTTATTTCTATTCTATCAAATAAATGAACAGGTTCAGATAGTTCAGTACCAACTTCTAAACCACCAAATTCAAATGTAGATTCAAAACTATCAACCTTAGTATTTAATTGTTCTAATATCTTATCTCCAGTTTCAGGTAAGAATGGTTTTAATAGAATAGCACATATTCTTATACTTTCTAATAGATTATATAATACAGTACCTAATCTTTCTTTCTTATCTTCTTCCTTCGCTAGAGACCAAGGCATAGTATCATCAATATATTTATTACACTTACGAAGAACCTCAAATATCTCTTGAATAGCTTCACCAACTTTTAAGTCATCCATTTTTTCGGTAACTACATTATGTAAATTAGTAACGCTATCAATTAAATCTTTATCTAAGTCTTCAGAAACTTTATGATCTTGTACTTTTCCTTCAAAGTACTTTTTATTCATGCTTACAGTTCTATTAACTAAGTTTCCTAAGATATTAACTAAGTCTCCATTGATTCTTTCGATTAATAAATCTCTACTGAATACGCCATCAGCTGCAAAAGGTATTTCATGTAAGAAGAAGTATCTTACAGCATCTACACCAAATTCTTCTACTAAGTCATCAGCATAAACAACGTTACCAACAGATTTACTCATCTTACCATCAGCCATAATTAACCAAGGATGACCAAATACCTTCTTAGGAAGTTCAATTCCCAAACTCATTAAGAAACAAGGCCAATAAATAGTATGGAATCTAATAATATCTTTACCAATTAAATGTAGGTCAGCTGGCCACCATTTCTTAAAATTATCAGATTCATTACCATCAGTATCATAACCTGGGAATGTAATATAGTTAGTTAAAGCATCTAACCATACATAAACAACATGTTTAGGATCAAAATCTACTGGAATACCCCAACTAAATGCAGTAC
>Ga0247609_10007129_pt1 | contig 10678 bp, 6 predicted proteins | sample 172DNAGHGlowgp2_FD_193487 | JGI IMG/M metagenome (GOLD analysis project Ga0247609, IMG submission 193487) | Sheep rumen microbial communities from Palmerston North, Manawatu-Wanganui, New Zealand - 1728 DNA GHGlow gp2 | ecosystem: Host-associated > Mammals > Digestive system > Stomach > Rumen ...
ACCAAACGAAGCCGGTATGGAAACTCTTTATTTTGCAAAAAATGCAAAATCTGCAATGGGGGTAAGTGAAGCTCGTGGGGTAGTTACACTCTGCCTTGCCCAGCATAATATTACTCTTGGAGAATACACTCCGAACCAGATTAAGCAGGCTGTAACGGGAACGACCGCTGCCGACAAAGCTCTGGTAGAACGTTATGTTAAATTACTGCTTGGCCTTGAAACTGAACCAAAGCCTGATCATGCAGCCGACGCCTTAGCCGGTGCAATTACACATCTTCATTTTTCGGGCAGCATAAAAAGATAAGTATTTTTTAAGACAAAAGTTCCAGAAAGGCCTGTGCTTTGATTGGCTTTGAATACAAAAATCCCTGTAAATAATCACATTGCATATTTGTAAGCATTTTTGCCATTTCGGCAGTTTCTACACCTTCTGCAACAAGTTCTATTCCCATATCCTTAAACATTGCAACTGTATGATGTAAAAACTTTCTTGCGTTTTCATTTTTCATTGCAGCCCAGACAATCGATTTATCAAGTTTGATTGTATGGAAAGGATATTGAAGAATGCTTGAGGTGTTTGAATATCCCATACCATAATCATCAAGGGCAAAGTTCATTTTCCTATCCATAAGAGTTTTCATGTTTTTAAGAAGTGTATCGCTTGAAGCAATGGCTGCTGTTTCGGTAACTTCAAGTTCTATGTATTTGTATTCAAGTCCATAATAATCCATTATAGAAAGCAGCTGTTCATGAAGTTTTTCCTGCATGCACTGAATTGCCGAAAGATTTACATGAATGTATTCTATGCCTTTTTCCCAAAGTTTGTTATTTATAATGAACTTACAAACAGAACGGAAAACATATTCGCCTATTAAAAGAATAAGACCGTTGCGCTCTGCAATTGGAATAAACTCTTCTGGCGAAACATATCCAAACTTGTCATTGTTAAGACGAATAAGGGCTTCGGCAGTTGTAAGCTTCTTTTTATTAACAGAATAAATAGGCTGGTAAAAAACTTCAAATTCATTCTTTGAAAGTGCCTGCTTTAAAATTGCTGCAAGCTCATATTCTCTTTTTGATTTTTCGAGCATCTGTTTATTGCCGTCAATAATTCTTCCGGCTTCTGTTTGAGAAGAATTAAGAGTATCAAAAATCAAATCATTTAATTTTACAAAATCACTGGCTGCTTCAGGGCAATTAAAGGTTGCCATTTTTACTTTTGGCGAAACTTCAAGCTCTGAAATTTTAAGGCTCTGAGAAAACAGCAACTGCAGCTCAAGGTATTTGTCATCATTTGTTTTGTCATCTGTGTGCATGATTATTGCAATCTTACTTCCGGAAAGTCTGAACACATTATTCTTTCCACAGATGCCTGTGACCTTTCGCGCTATAAGAACAAGAATCTTGTTAAAATTGTTGTAACCAAGCGTTTCATTTAGATATGTAATGCCTTCGATTTGGATTGCAAGAACTGTAAACTTTTTATGAGCTTTAAAGAATCCAGTTGTTGTGTACATGAACGCTTTTTTATTGTAAATGTCCATGATAGGATCTTTGTATTCCGAAGGATTATCCAAAGAAAGATATGTAATCAAAATTGAAAGAGAAGCAAAGAAAAGCGTAATAAGTATTTTTGTAAAAATATTTGAAATTAAAAGAGCCGCTATTGTAGTAACTGTGTAAAAAATAATTGTAACTGTCTGTTCTGTACGGAGTATTTTTCTTTTTGTAATTCCGTAAACAATTACCATTATAAGATAAACAAAACCAATAACAGTTAAAACGTCAAAGGTCGAGCCAATCTGATACTGGCCATCTTCGCTAAAATAAATAATTGCTTTTGTAACAGGTGTTGTAAGAATTAAAAATCCTGCTGTTGTAACCGGGATTGCAATGAATAATTTCTGTCCCGTTGATAAATCAATCTCTTCGTTCATGGAAGAATACATAATGCTTAAAATGTATATAGCCGGGAGTGCATTATATGTTAATAAAGCCAGGATATTTAAAACGTAATTGAGCCATATAGGACAATACTCATAATAACTGATTGTAAAGATTGTGATTATATCAAAAATAGTTGCAAAAAATAAATCTATAGCAAGGAATTTAAATGCTTTTGAAGCTCTTGTTTTAATTCGCTGGGAAATAAAAAGATTATAAAGAATTACAAGAGAGATGAAAAATGCTGCAACATCATACTGATAAATCCAACGCATAATTGATTTTATCATGAAAAATTATAATAATAAAGAAAAAAGTAAGGATTTAGCCTTTACGGAGAAAAACGGATGTTCAATTCACTTACAGGAATAATTACAGGAAAGTTTCCAAAGCAGCTTTTTTTAGATACAAATGGGGTAGAGTGGGATTTGTGTGTGCCCGATTCCAATCTTGATATGTTTGGTGTCGTTGGAAGCGAAGCACGGGTTTATACATGGCTGCAGCATACAGATCAGCTTATGACTTTGTATGGCTTTGCAAGTGCAGATGAGCGTTCAATTTTTCTTGATTTGCTAAAGGTTGATGGTGTTGGTCCAAAGGGCGCAGTAAAAATCATGAGTTCTGTTTCTTCTTCAAGACTCATGGAAGTTTTGGAAAACGGAGACCTTGAAATGCTTGAAAAGATTCCTGGAGTTGGAAAGAAAACTGCCGGAAAAATGATTCTCACTCTTAAAGGCAAACTTAAGATTAGTGAAAGTAATGAACGTGTTGTTCAGCTTGATTCCGCTTCTCCTTATGCAGATGTTGTTACATCTCTTGCAAGCATGGGTTACGAAAAGCGCGTTGTTGAGCAGAAGATTGCACAACTTATAGAACAGCTTAGTGCTGATGCTGCGTTTACTTCAAAGAATCAAAAAGAACGGGAAGATATTCTGTTCCGTCGTGCAATTGTGGAGTTAGCTTAAAAAATGTATAATAACGATATGCAAAATGATGAAGATTTTTCTGCAATTGTACGTGCAGATTTAAAAGACTCTTTTGATGAGCAGGATAACAGTCTGCGTCCTCAGTTTCTTACTGATTTTTTAGGACAGGAAAGCGTAAAGAAAAATCTTTCTACATTTATAGAAGCAGCAAAGCTTCGCGAAGAACCGCTTGATCATCTTTTGCTCATCGGACCTCCAGGACTTGGAAAAACAACCCTTGCACAGATTACTGCACACGAGCTTGGTGTAGATTTTAAAGTTACTTCTGCTCCTGCTCTTGATAAACCAAAAGATCTTGCAGGTATTCTTTCTACAATTACACCGCGAACAGTTTTCTTTATTGATGAAATTCACCGCCTTAAGCCAGCTATTGAAGAAATGCTTTATATTGCAATGGAAGATTTTGAGCTTGACTGGATAATAGGGCAGGGCGCTGCAGCCAGAACTGTACGCATTCCAATTCCACCATTTACACTTGTTGGTGCCACAACAAAAGCTGGAAGTGTAAGTTCTCCGTTGCGTTCACGTTTTGGATTCATTCCACGTTTTGAGTTTTACACACAGGAAGAGCTCGCTGCAATTATAAAACGTTCTGCAAAAATCCTTGAAGTTGAAATTGATGACGATGCAGCTCTTCTTTTATCTCAATGCTGTCGCGGAACTCCTCGTGTTGCAAACAGAGTTTTAAGAAGAATGAGAGACTTTGCTCAGGTGGCAGGAAGTCATACTATTACAGTTCAGATTGTAGATGAAGGCTTGCGTCGTCTTGAAATAGATGAAATTGGTCTTGAAAAATATGACAGAGAAATCCTTCGTTCAATTATAGAAAAGTTCGGTGGTGGTCCTGTAGGCGCCGAAACTCTTGCAATTTCAATTGGCGAAAGTATGGATACTCTTGAAGATTATTATGAACCTTATCTTATTCAATGCGGATTATTGCAAAGAACACCACGCGGACGCATGGTAACAGATAAGGCTTATACTCATTTGGGATTGACCCACGCCGCAAATTCAAAAGACGGCGGGGCACAAGGTTCGTTGTTTAATTAAATCAGATTAGAATTTTGTTGTATAACCAACGTCTACCGTAAAGGCATCATACCATCTTGATGTTCCAAACTTCATAAACTTTATAGAAGCCTGTGTGTGAAGTTCTCCGCTTAAGAAGTTAGTAGAAACATAAGGTGTCATTGTTATATTGTATTCACCTTTAATAAGTTCCATAGGTTTTACAACATCAAGGAATGTCTTTCCTGTAAATGAGAATGAGAAGTTTGTTCCCAGAGTAAATCTGTTTGCACCAATAGAGAAAGTATCTCCAAAAATGTTCAGGTTTACACCAAGGCTGTCATCAACAAAAATCAGCTGGTCAACAGTATCCTGTGGAAGACTGAAAACTGTAAGATTTACGTGTGCGCTGTCGAAAAGGAAGCGAGGTTCAAACAAGAGGTAAATATCATCTGGAGAAACTTCTGTTCCGTTGCGTTTTGTAAATGGAACATTAAAAAGTCCTGCCTGAATGAACAAACTTTGTGTGTAATGGTTTCCAATGAGCATGGTTGTTCCTGCATGCCAGTAAACCTTTTCTACAGAAGCAATAACCTCTTTTCCTTGATTGTTGTTTGAAAGAGGAATACCAATTCCACCTGCAAAATCAAATGTAAAATATCTGTATACACATGCAAAACGAAGATCTGTATTCAATACATAGTGAAGATCATCTTCGTGGTTTACGTAAGCATAACCACCAAGAGCAATTGGAGAAGACAAAAGTCGTTTTACATCTGCAATACCAATTCCAAAATGAGGGTAGAGTACAGAACCGGAAAGTCCGAGCCAGCTTTCTGTGATTTTAGAAGCAATTGGCTGGATACCAAAATAGCGCTGAAGGAAAACATCTGAGCCTATTGGATCATAAGTTCCCATAAAGAGACTGAAGTAGTTTGCATCAGAATCTGAGCGTGACTTGAATGTAAAAGAAAGCTCATCTATTTTGAAGAAGGCATCTGTTTTATGGAAGAGTTCTTTACTTAAAAAGTCTCCTGTATCTATAGAAAACTCAAGACGTCCCCACATGTTCTGTGAAAAGTTGAACTGGCCCTGAAAGAAGGCCTGCAAGGTAAGGTCAGGATCATACGAATCTGTTTCGTTAGGGTTTGAAGCATAATTCAATTTTCCGCCCGAATATCCGCTGAATGCAGTTTCTGCAAAAAGTGCTGCTGCTAAAGATATTACTGCGGCTAACATAATTATTTTTTTCATAAAAAACTCCTTATATCCCTTATTCCATCCCGGGAATTATACTCTAAACTGATCTATCTGGTTACTAATCTGGTCAATAGATGATTTCATCTGCGGAGCAATTTCATTAAGCTCATTACCAGACTGATTAATCTTATCAGCACCACTGATAATTTTCTTCATACTTTCCATCATTGCGTCAGTTGCATTCTGAAGGTTATTGATTTCATCAAGAATAGAGCGGTTACCTACAGACATTTCATGACTTGCAACACGTACTTCGGCAGTTGTGTCATTCATAAGGTGCAGGGCTTCTCCAATCTGTTGTGAACCTGAGTTCTGTTCTTCCATTGCATAGCGAATCTGTCTTACAATTTCATCTGTCTGAGAAATCATTTCGGTGATTTTTTTGAGTGCCTCATTAGATTCATTAGAAGCGGCAACTACTTCAGAAACTGTTGTTGCAATCTGTGTAAGCTGATCACTAATCTTGTTTGATTCTCTTGCAGAATTATCAGAAAGCTTTTTGATTTCATCTGCTACAACGCTAAAGCCTTTTCCTGATTCCCCTGCATGTGCCGATTCAATTGCAGCGTTCATGGCAAGAAGGTTTGTCTGAGATGCAATTTTAGCAATTACAAGGTTTGCACCCTGAAGCTCAGAAGACTGAGATTCAATTTCTTTAATTTTATTTGTTACAACAAGCTGCTTTTGAACACCGTTGGTTGTATGCTCAAGAAGTGTTTCAAATGCTTCAGCCATCTGTTCAACCGATTTGTTTACTGATGAAATGTTTCCAATCATCTGTTCAACAGCAGTAGAAGCCTGAGAAACTCCGTTTGCCTGTGTCTGAATCATTTTTTCGAGCGATTCGATGTTAGAAGAAATTTCTGTAACGGCAGAAGCGGTAAGGGCAACACTTTGCCCCTGATTCAAAAATCCCTGCTTCATGTCTTCTATACTACTATAAACTTCTGAAATAGATTTCGAAGTGTTAGAAACGTTTGTGCTCATTGAGTTACCAACAGAAGTTAAATCATTTTTTGAAGTTTTAATGTCTCTAACAATACCCTGAAGCTTTTCTTCAAATTGATTAAAGCCGTTTACAACTTCACCAATTTCATCCTTAGAGCTGTGGTCAATTCGTTTTGTAAGATCTGCATTTCCTGTAGCAATTTCATTAATAGCTTTCTTTACAATTTTCAGAGGCTTCATAGCCATGGTGATTACAATAGTAAAGATTGCAACAGCAGCAATTGTCAGGAAGATTACATATACAATGATTTTATTCTGAAGGGAATTCAAATCAGACTGGAAATCGCTGTAAGGAACTTCATTCATTGCTACCCATTTTGTATTTGGAACACGTTCGTATGCAAGAATATAAGTTTCTTTTCCATTCTTATATTTGAAAACTCCGCTGTTTTCTGTTTTGATTTTATTAAGGTTTGCAATATATTCCTGATTTTTTGTTTCGGCAGCGTTTGCAAAAATACTTTCGGTTGTATATTCTTCAAGAACTAAATCTGGAGAGAGAAGCTTTTGACTTGCAATAATAATTCCAGGGGAGTGGAGCTCTGAGAATGCTTCGTTCTCTCCGCCAGGACCATCATTAAGTGAAATAAGAAAAGCTGGTCTGTTGTTTCCGGCTTTATGATTTGTTGCAAGAGTGCTTATCTGAAGTCCGTCAATTACACAGAAAATTACATTTATGATTTTTTTGTTTTCATCAAAAACAGGTACAGAATAGAAAACGGCAGGAGCATTTGTTACCTTATTGATAAATGGGTCTGTCTGAAAGCGGTTACCTGTTGTAAATGGAACTTTATAGTAGTTTCTTTCTGAGAAAGGAATCATTTTTGCACCATTGTTAATCCAGGCAAAACCTTTTTCATCAAGAATACAAACGTCAATGTAATCTTTATCAAGAATCATTGCACCGTAAATAGTATGTGTTTTGTCCAAAAGGGAAATTTCAGGATTTCTGATTTCTGGAAGAGCTGCAAGAGTTTCAAGCATTTTGAATTCTTTTTCGTTTGAAGCTTTTATTGAATCGGCTGTAGCGTGTACAGATTCAACAATTGCTTTTGTCATTTCTTTTTCAAGGCTTGTCTTGGCACTTCTAATAGAAATAAGTCCAACACTTGCAAAAGAAATAATAAGGATAAAAAATGATATAAGACTAATCTTAATACTTAAACTCTTCATATAATCTCCTGAAAAATTTATTTATATTTATTATAAACTCTTTTCGACAAATTGCCACATATTATTATCGGCATAAAAACAGGAAAAAAATACTGTTGGTTACATAAAACTCCCTATTTTTTTTATGCGTTTTTTTATGCATTTTTATCTTGAAAACTTGGATTTTCGGTATATAATAGAGTGTATGAGTGATTATCTTGATCCTAACAATGAGGAACTCTTAAAAGACTTCTTTGCAGAAGCAGAACAACAGGTTGAGCAGCTTGAGAGCAATATCCTTGTAATTGAGAATGATCCTTCCAATCATGAGGCAATTGACGAAATCTTTCGTGCAGCTCATACATTGAAGGGTGGCTCTGCAACTGTTGAAATGATGGAACTTTCTCATTTTACACATTCAGTTGAAGATGTTCTCGATGAGATACGTTCGGACAGGGTTTCGGTCGATGAGGATGTAGTTGACTTGCTTCTTACCTCAATCGATGTTATTAAAGCAATGCTCGAAGCAAGACAGAATGGTGCCGTCTATGAAGAAAATATAGATGGAATTATAGAAAAGCTTAAGTCTTATATCCCTGAAAAGGGAGCTAAGTCTGTTCCTAAAAAAGCACCTGCAAAGGCTGCCCCAGTAGCTGCACAACCGGCTCCTGTTCAGGCTGCTGCACCTTCTGCTGAGGGAATTCCTCTTCCTCCTCTTTCTGAAGATGAATATGAAGAACTTAAATCTGCTTGCGAAGGCAGTCAGAGCCTTTGGTGTGTTGCAGTTAAGTTTGATGAAAATAATCCTATGAATACTGTTGGTGGTATTCAGGTATTTGCAGCTCTTAAGGCTGTGGGAAATGTTCTTAAAACAGTTCCTGATTTTGATGCTCTTTACGAAGATCAGTTTTATGAAAATGTATTCTATTATCTGGCTTCTTCAGAAAAGGGCGAAGTAATCGAAGATGCTTCATTCTTAAGTGATGTAACTCTTATTACAGATGCACATCTTCTTACAGATGATAACTATTCTTCTTCTGCTGCAGAGGTTGCTGCTCCTGTTCAGACTGCACCAGCTCCTGCTGCTCCAGCTGCAGCCGCTGCTCCTGAACCAAAACAAGAGGCTCCTCTTGCCGGTCAGGCTAAAGCCGATGCTATCAATGAAAAAATTGCTGAGAAAAAAGCAGAAGAAAAAACAGAAAAGAAGGATGCTCCTGCTACAGGTCCTACACATGCACAACAGGGCTCAATTCTCCGTGTAGATTCACGCCGAATCGACAATCTTTTGAACCTTGTATCAGAAGCTGTTATTATAAAGGCATCTTTCAACCAGCTTGCAGGACAGACTCAGAACGAACTTGTAAAATTCCAGAGTGTAGAATCTCAGTTCAGAGAAAAATTCCGCTCGCTTTTGGATGAACTTCCTGGATATCTGGAAGAACTTCAGAAAGGTGTACCTCTTAATGAAATTAAAAAACGACTTACAGAAGAGTACGGCGACATGGGAAATATGTTCGACCAGTACGAAACAGAGTCAAAGGGTATAACAGGACGCTTCCGTTCATATACACAGCAGCTTGGTACAATTGCCGGTGAACTTCAGGAAGGTGTAATGAAAATCCGAATGGTTCCTATCAATCAGATTTTCAGCCGATTCCCTCGTGTAGTTCGCGACCTTCAGAAAGATTTGAATAAGAAAATCAACCTTGAAATAGAAGGTGAGGATACAGAACTTGATAAGTCAGTTGTAGAAGATCTTCTCGATCCAATTATGCACTGTGTACGAAATTCTGTAGACCACGGTATTGAAACTCCTGAAGTTCGAAAGGCTGCCGGAAAACCGGAAACCGGTACAGTACTTCTTAAGGCTTCTAACGAAGGAAACCTTATCGTTATTGAAATCAAAGATGATGGTGCCGGAATTGATGTTGAAAAGGTTCGCAAGAAGGCTATCGAAAACGGACTTATTCATCCGGACAAGGTTCTTACAGACCAGGATGCATACCAGCTTATAATGCAGCCAGGTTTCTCAACTGCCGATAAGATTTCTAACATTTCTGGTCGTGGTGTTGGACTTGATGTTGTTAAGACAATGATTAACAACATTAAGGGAAGTATTTCTATCAACTCTGTAAAGGGGCAGGGAACTTCTTTCATCATAAAGATTCCTCTTACTCTTGCTATTATCCAGGGTCTGCTTGTTCGTGTTGGAACAGAAATCTACTCTATTCCTATTGCAAACGTTATTGAAAGTCAGTGTATTAATATCAATGAAATCAGCCATATTGATAATTATGAAATTATGAATGTACGTAACGAAGTAATCAGTGTTCTTCGTCTTTCACGTCTCTTCAATATTCCGGAATCTCAAACTGGCGATGAGTGTTACATTGTAATTGTTGGTACACAGGAAAAGAAAATAGGTGTTATGGTAGATGCACTTATTGGTGAGGAAGACGTTGTAATTAAACCGTTGCGCGATAAGTTTACAAACTCACCGGGAATTGCGGGTGCTTCTATTCTTGGAGACGGTTCTGTTTCTTTAATTATAGATGTAAGTCAGCTTCTTGATTTGGGTGTAAAGCAGGAATTACTGGCCCAGGCAAATGCCAGGATGAACGGGTAAGGGGGCTCTAGTATGGAAGAAAAGAATGTAATTCAGACTGCAGAACAACTCAATGATGCACTTCAGGAAAAGAAAGAAGCCGCCAGCTACGTAGATTTTAAGATGGTAACTTTCTCTCTTGCCGAAAAAGATTATGCTATAGACATTATGTATGTTAAGGAAATTGCAAAAGCCGGACGCTTTACCTATGTTCCTAACACACTTCCATTTGTTCTTGGCGTATACAATCTTCGTGGTGAGATTATTCCTATTCTTGACTTGCGCCTCTTTTTTAATATTGAAGTTCAAAAGCGCGATGAAAAGAAACTTGAAAATCTGCTCATTCTTACTCTTGACGACCAGACTTTTGGTCTTGTTGTAGATAAGATTGATAAGGTTGTTGGTGTTCAAAAATCAACAATTCAGCCACCACATCCTTTATTTGCAGATATTAACATTAAATATATAAGCGGTGTTGTAGAGAATAACAATCGTCTTTACGTACTGCTTGATATAATCAGGATTTTTGGTTCAAAAGATACAGGTGAAGCTAAGGAGGCTGCCGCTGAACAAATGGCAAAGAATGCCCAGATGCCTGCAGATGCAAGGCTTGTTTCTTCTGCTCCATCTGCACCAAAGGCAGTTGGTCCTGCAGTTCAGGCTGCTCCTGCTAAAAAGGAAGAACCTCAAAATCTTGATATTAAGTTTATTGCAG
>Ga0247609_10007130_pt1 | contig 10678 bp, 18 predicted proteins | sample 172DNAGHGlowgp2_FD_193487 | JGI IMG/M metagenome (GOLD analysis project Ga0247609, IMG submission 193487) | Sheep rumen microbial communities from Palmerston North, Manawatu-Wanganui, New Zealand - 1728 DNA GHGlow gp2 | ecosystem: Host-associated > Mammals > Digestive system > Stomach > Rumen ...
GTAAGAGTGCAACACAAACAGATTGACAGATACGATCCTGACTATATCCATGACAGAAATTACTATCTTGAAAACGGATACTACGAACACTGGATTAAGAATGAGTGGGACGACAGTATCATGGATTATTACTGTTACGCACAGAAGTATATTATTAAGGACACTTGGGACGGTGTGTTTTAATGGCAACTTCACGGATCATTATCACGATTGACAAAGACGGTAAGGAAGATATCAGCGTTGAAAATTTTAACGTTAATTATCTTCCTTATACTCTTGGAAGACTGATAAGTTCGGTTATCGATGATCCGTTAATGTCAGGCAAACTTTCCGACACAGAAAAACAAGAATTTAAGAATTCTGCAGCTGATATCATAGCTGAACAGTTAGGGGCTGTTATTCGGCAGCCCCTTGCTTGGAATTCTGTTACGGAAAAACTCCCTGACTATGACGGACCTTTTCTCTGCAGAGAAAAAGGCAGACCTACCGTTTACGCAGACATGTGGTTTGACAGGGAAAGAAAGATGTTTGGTACAAGAGAAGGAACAGGATACAGTTTCATAACTGACTGGTATCCTTATCCGGGAGAAAGTGTATGAAATTCAGAGCAGCAGGAGTAGTACAAAACAGTACTGTTGACGGGCTTGGTTTGAGACAAGCTGTTTTTTTTCAAGGCTGTGAACATCACTGTAAAGGATGTCACAACAAACATACGTGGTCTTTTACAGGCGGTTACGAAGAAGATACTGACAACATTATCAAGGCTTACCGGGAAGACGAACTTCTTTCAGGTGTCACTCTGACTGGCGGTGATCCTTTGTACCAGCTTGACGCAGCTGTTGAGATTGCGCGAAGAGTAAAGGAACTTGGTGGTAATGTTTGGTGTTACACGGGTTTTGTCTACGAAGATCTGGTATCGTTGGATCTTCCCGACATCAGCAAGTTTCTGTCTCTTGTTGACGTTTTGGTTGACGGACCATTTATGTTGGAACTTAAAGATCCGCTTCTCTTGTGGCGCGGTTCGTCAAACCAGAGAGTATTGCAGTTGAAAGACGGTGATATCATTGGCACAATTGGCTGATGTACAGTTTTTCGGTAACAGACACACGCTGGATGATATAAAAAACATTCTGTGTGACTTTAAGTCGTTGAAAGAGCTTCGTATTGACATGGAACCTTACGGCGGTATCATGGGCAGGTTATTTGTTCTTGAACAAAAAATTGATCGGCTTGAAGAACAGGTAAAAGAACAAGACATTAAGATGTTTGACGCGGCACGCACAGTTGTTCGGGAACATGAAGAAAACAGCAGGCATAACATCGCATTGCCTGCCGCGACTGACGAACAATATATGATACCTCTGATAAGACATGAAGCCCAGAACATTGCTGAACAGGTTGTTAACTGTAAGTTACGCAATTTACACTTAAATTTCAACTATTAAAGGAGGATCTGAACTGTATGGCGAAACCTGCACAGGTCAAAGAGGTCGTTAAGGATTACTTTGACAGTAAAAAGTATAACTATGATGTTGAAGAAAAGGAAGTTTTTAATCTCTTTTCGGGGTTCAAAACTGCTGATTCTGAGGGTAAGATAGGTCTTGTAATTACGGTGCACAGTTCCGGCATTAACGCTGTTGCCACTTACTCCGAAGAAATATCAAAGAAGTACTTTGGTAAAATAGCAGAATTTATGTTAAGGGTTAACAGATATCTCAAGAGGGGTCATTTCTTTCTTGACTTTGAAACGGGATCCGTTAACTTTAAGATATGGGAATCCATAAAGGGCAGAGTTACAACAAGCGACATAGACGCCATGATATCCATAACCATAGGTTCTATGGAAAGTATCATGACCGTCATTAAAAGTATCACGGACAGCAAGATCTCTGTTGTGGAAGGGGTTAAAGCTTACGTTACGAAAGGCGGTTCCACGGAATGAAAAACTCAACCATCTTTGGTTCTGTAGTTAAAGGACCCAACTTTAAACAGGGACAGAAAGTGACTCAAGACGATATTATAGCTGCGATAGACAGGCTGTACGATAAAAGATTTCCTGTTATTCCAAACGCAAGGAAAGACAGTGCAAAACCCGCACCAAAAGGCAAGAAGAAATGATATCTCAACGGGCTTCGCACCTTAAAACACCGTCAGGCAGCAAAAAGTTTGAAAGAAAGGAGGAGTAACATGTCTGATAAACTGTTGTTTAGAACGAACTCTTTTACGGGTAACCAAAATCCGTTTCATGACATTCTTGATGTTCTTGTCTACGAACCTGATCAAAGAACAATGCTTTGCTTTTTAACAGACTATCTTGAAGATGATCCTGAAGATCCCTATAAAATAGGATCAAGGGTAAGAAATCTTATAGGCGGCTTTGACGCCGACAAGAATTTTCAAGAGTTTCTGAAACGATCGGAAGGATACCGCAGAGAGTTTTACTTTGACGCTGTTGAAGAAATAAAGGAAGAAACTGACACAGATCTCAGCTGCTGTTGTTGGTTCACCAGAAGGAATATTGTACTGTCAAGAAGTAACGGTTACGGCTTAAAACTGTGCAAGGAAAACGGTGTCTTGCGTTGCTGTGACGAAGGTATTATCCTTGCAAAGAAAGGCTTTGACGTGTTGTGCGCTTACGCCGCGCCACCCAAGCTCAGTCTTGACGTCGTAACAAACAATCAGCTGATATCACAGGAACAACTTAACAGACTTCTTGATCTTGAGGAAGCTTACGGTGGTAAGATCTTGGCAGAAACATGTCTGAAGAAAGACGTGTTAAATCTGCTGAAACGTGCAGACAAAGGGCTGTTGGGGAACAGTTTTACACCTTCTTTTGAAGTACAAGAACGTCGTGCTGCAGAAGAAAGAGAGCGTATTATTAACGATCTCTTATAAAAGGAGAGTGATACCCTTTGGTTGTTGTAGGAAACGATCAAAATGAGTACCTGTGTCATCCCGGTACTGACATACCGTATCAGTTTGAGACTGAGGAACAAGCAGAGTACATTATTAAAAGGCTTGGTCTTACGGGCGCACATATTGTTGCCGTATCTGATATCAAGTCTGAAGAGAGGTACGGAGGACAAAGCGATCTATGGTAGTTGAAGATATTTCGGTGGTCAAAAAACCTTTGGGTCAATGTTCTGTTTGTGGTGAACAGTTCGGAGATCTTGTCCTTGAGAAGACAGGCAAAATTGTGGGCAACTACAATGACTGCTCTTGTCATGATGATGAGATCGCAAAAGAACTTGCTACAGAGAAAGAACATTTTGGACCTGCGTTCGTAGTTTAAAACAACAACCTTCTTCCCGTAATGTACAGTTAGTAGATTACGGGAAAGGAGGCTGTTAGCTGTGACAGTAACTGTTAATCTAAAACTGATAAAGAGCTTACGTGAAACAAGTTGTCGTTCTATATCTGACGTTGCAGCTTATCTTGGATATAAAACACCCACAAGTTGGTGGCTTATCGAAAGCGGACAACGAAACATGTCTATATCTGTGCTGTACAAGATATCACAAATGTTTAGACTTTCAATGGAGAAGCTGTTAATAGTAAAGGAGGATGACAACGATGAAATTGATGGTTAAAGTCGTGTTGGCATTGTTTGTCGTTGCAGGAATCATAATATTAACAAGTTGCAGTAACGACAAACAATCTGTTGCAACTTTTGACACTTATGCCAAGCAGGTGCAACAATTGAAAGACGACAACCTTAAGCTTGAAGAAAGGATTAAGACGTTGGAGAATCAATCCAAGACTCTCAACGAAGAACTGTACAGAAACGTTAAACGTACCGAAGCGCTGGAAGAAGTATATGATTACGTAGCCAAGGATAACGATATGCCGGGTACAGGTGAAGAGCCGCCTGCTGACGCTCTTGACTAAACACAAAAACAGTAGTAATATAACGATTGATGTTAAACCGGTTCCTTCTTTCGGAGGCTGAGGGAGTCGGCGCAGTCATCAATCGTTAATTTTTTTAGAACAGAACAGCAAAAGAAGGGGGCCGGAGAAACAACCCTAAATCTTATACTACAGGTACAGCATGATAGTAAGATTAGGGTGAAAGAAGCATTTGAGTTTGGAATATCTTTTTCTGGGCGTTGATAATGCTTGCTAAGTTCTAACACAAACCATGACAAATGGTAGCCTTGCAGAACGGTGAAAAACACGGCAAAACGTTTTGTTAACAAGGCAGAGTATGGAAAGGATGTTTTAGAATGATAAACAAGATAAAGCACGCGATCTTTGTGATAACGATGATCGTCACCATGTCTGCTACAGTTGCAGCACAGCCACTAAATACAGATCAGACCACTATTGTTAACTTAAGCCACAGGGAAAACGTTGAAGAGATGTCTTACGGGTATGATTACGGGGAAACTTTTGAGTGTACCTTTTACGGCCCTGACGTAGGCAGTATAACAGCCCTTGGCAATGAAGTTTACGAAGGTTGCATAGCGGTAGACCCAAACGTGATACCGCTTGGCAGCACCGTCTACATTGAATTTCCACCCGGTTATGAATATCTTAACGGCAACTTTTACGCATGTGATACCGGAGGAATGATATACGGGAACACCATAGATGTATTTCTCAATATGTCTGAAGCTGAGCTTAACGATCTTGGCAGGATAACCGTGACTGTGTATAGATAAAGTTAAAAGATGATTTTAACATAGTTGTACGTCAAATTTGAGAACTACTATATGTTAAGATCAAGAAGAATTTTTTGTGTAAGATAAAAAAGGACTCTACGCTAAAAATAGAGTCCTTTTTTATTGTCTTTCCAGTGGAGGTTTTTTATGAAACGCTTAGAAAAAAATCGGATTCAGGCAGATCTCAGATATGATCTTTTGTCTCAACAAGACATTTTAAACAGATTGAAAAGTGTGGGTATTTACATGACCGATCAATCTCTTCGTAACTGGGAATCAAGAAATTTGATTACACCTGCTTATAGAACAGGAATCAAAGAATATCATGGATTACGGGTATTATATAGCCAGTTTTCTCTTGCTGAGTCATTAGCTGTCTATTATATGAGTACTATACGTCATTTTGACGATGAAATAATGTCCAAAGTACCAAGATATTCCTTGTCACAAATAGAAACAGCAAGACAACAATTTTGTAAGGAACATTACACGGTTGCAGGATACCCTGAACCTGACGCAATCACGTACAATATTGCTTACAAACCGCAAAATACCGAACAGTATTTCCCCACTGAGATAGCGTTAACAGAAAACAATACATGGGATATGAAAACAGAAATTAGTGGTACATTACAAGATATCATGGTAAAATCAAGTTATGACGCACTGTTCATAACTTGGATGTTCTTTTTGCGCATGGGTTGTGATACCTTTTTTCCTGAGAAACGGATTCAATAAGAGTAAAAAATCTCAGTTAATATTGTCAATTTTGTGGAAGGGTGTTATATTCTGTTAACAGAAATTGATTTTCTATTAACAGATATTTGATGTCGCCAATTATCGTTCAGAATATAAAGGAAATGATCGAAAAACTGCCACGTAAGTTCCTGCCTTTAGGAGTGAGGAGAAGCCAAAATGAATAAAAATGAAGAAATGCTTAAAGAGGAGTTTTACGAAGAAATGACTGATAAAAATCTTAAACGTGTTAACCTTGATAACTGTCTTGAAAAAGTTCTGGATATTGCTATCAGAAAAAGCGCGTAAGTACCCCCTGTGCTTGCACAGGGGGTGAAACGTGCCCATAAAATAAGGTAGGCGTGTTAGGAAACTAGCACGTGGTCACTGTGTTAGTGACCCAAACTACTACTTGAATTGCTGGAATATCCTAAAGGCAGTTAGGCTACAACGTAGAGATGAAATAAACTTAAGCGTGAATGCAGCGAAAGCAGAAAAAACTAACTGTATAGTATAAGGTTAAATCCTAAGTACTTCTGTAACAATGGATAATCAGCAGCTAAGACCTGAATAGGGTAAAGTTCAACGACTATGCCTCCTAAGGGCAGTAGGCTTAAGCAAGCCGAAGTGGGTAGACCGTAACGACTAAATATTAGGGCGACGAATAAGATATAGTCTGTGCTTAATCGAAAGATTAAGAAGTTCCCTGGCAATAATCAGGAGAGAACTGCTACGGATTAGCGACCCGTAGTGAACAGCCTTCCTAAAGAAAGGACAAGTTTCGGAGAGTTCTCAGAAAGGACTTTGCGAAGTTGACAAACCTCCTTTGGTACTGTAAAATAGGTAATACAGTACTGGAAGGAGGTGAGTAAAAAATGTTTGCAGTAAAAACTTGTTTTATTCGTAAACTCTCTAAAAAAGATTATCTGAAATTAAAAATGCTGTGTTTGTTTAGCAACAATCTTTATAATGTGTCGTTATATCATGTAAGACAACATTATTTTAGTGAAAAACATTATCTCAGTTACGAAGCTAATTATCATGTAACGAAAGATAATGAAAATTATAAGCTAATCCATGCTAATGCAGCACAACAGACAATGAAAGTAGTTGACCGTTCAATGAAATCATTTTTCGCACTAATCAAAAAAGCTAGACAAGGTGGGTATCAGTTTCACGATATAAAATTGCCGCACTATCGTAAAAAAGGCAGTTTATTCATGATCACGATACCTGCACATAGGGCAAGGATTAGAAACGGGTATTTTGAAGTGCCGACAAGCAAAGCTTTTAAAGAAGTTTACGGTAAAGAATCTATACTGATTAAAGCGTCAGAAGAAATAGAGAGTTTAAATCTGAAGGAAGTTAGAATAATTCCTGTACATAATGGACGTACTTTTAAAGTTCAGTATGTATACGAACAGGAAACTGAATCTAAAGAATTGAATCAAGATAATACTCTAGCCATAGATGTAGGATTAGATAACTTAGCGACATGTATTACAACACTTGGGACTTCATTCATAATGGATGGACGCAAATTAAAAAGTATTAATCAAGGGTGGAATAAACGTCGCGCTTATCTTCAATCAATTCTTACTAAAAAAGGTAAGAAGACTTCCGAACAGATACAAAGAATAACAATAAAGCGCAATAATCAAACTAATGATTATTTAAAGAAGACCGCACGATACATTATTAATTATTGTCTAAACAATAATATCGGTACCGTAGTGTGCGGATATAATCCTGACTTTAAACGTAACATTAACTTGGGCGCACGAACTAATCAGAACTTTACACAGATTAGTTTCGGCAATCTTCGTGAACAACTAAGAAATCTCTGTGAAAGGTATGGAATGAACTATCTGGAACAGGAGGAAAGTTACACGTCGAAAGCTAGCTTTTTGGATCTAGATGAGATACCGATTTATAACGCAGATAATCCTTACACAGGAAGATTTAGCGGCAGACGTATAAAACGCGGATTATATCGAACTTTAAATGGTAAATTAGTAAATGCTGATGTTAATGGCGCAGCAAACATACTTCGTAAAAGTAAGCAGAACCTGAATTCAATTGATTTTCAGGAACTGTCTAGAGGCGTTCTGGCTACGCCTTCACGAATAAGGGTATCCTGATTTATCAGGCGTTAAGTCCATGTACCAAACTTCGTATTGAGAACCCTCCGGGCAAGCCCGGAGGAAGGTCAGTGGAGATTTTAGTGATTTACATGATATTTTAGTTTCTACAGGAGGATTTTTCTCTGATGATAATGTTGATGAGCTAAATCAGAGATGGATTCTTACGTTGGAACTTGTAGATGGGTTTGTTGGTAACTTAAGTAAAAGCAATAGTGAACTTGCACATTACAAATTAAAATTATTCATGAATTGCCTTAAAGAAATGATCGCCATATATGATGAAACACATATCACTCAACAAAAAAAGTGAGATTGATAAAAATGAGAAATAGCAATGAAAGGAAGGTAGTTTGACTATGGTATACCGTGTTTACAATACGGAAGACAATGTCATTTTTCATGACAAAGTTTTTCCCAACGTCGAAGAAGCAAGAAACTGGTTAGTACAACACAACTACAATCCGTCAGGTATTTTAGAAGACGAAGTTAACAGTAGACCATTAACCGATCCTGGGGAAGATAGTCTGTGGGGTTATGACGTGACAGAAGACACATCTGTCATCTGGGATTCTTACATTAAACGATGGGAAGTTCGACGCTACGATAACGCTGATAAAGCTCCTACTATTAAAGATCTTTATCTTGATCAAGACATAACCATGGCAGATCATATTTGTGAAAAGATTGCAAGCGGCATTGCATCTTGTGGTCGCGGTGCTATTTGCCGTCCGTTACAGGAAACAAAAGACAAGTACAGTTTTGCACAAACCAAGAAGAAAGTCGAAGAGTACGTTACCTATTACATGGGATTAAAAATCTTATGGCAAGGAGAACATGACGGTTTTGAACAGTACTGGGTCTATCAATATGATTATCAGAAAGATATCATTAATTTTGCGATGTCTTTAGATGTCAACTCATTCATTCGTGAGTGGATAGAAGCAAAACTTCAAGGGTATTCTGATGTGTTGTTGGATCAACACTACAAGTTTGATAATCAACAAAAGCAGCAAAAATTGTGAAGCAGGTGGTATTTGATGCCGTTGAAAACCAAAAGCGTCATGACCAAAGCAGGTGACCGTCATCGTGTAACCTTGTCAACGATAGATAACTCTGTTAAAGCGGCGCCGTTAGATCCCAAAACAGCAGCAGTTATCCGTGGTGAAAGTATTGCAGAAGAAACTGCCAAGAAAAAAGGCAGGGAAGAGAACAAGCAGCTTGAAAAGCAGGAAGCTGATCGTAAGAAGAAAAACAGGAAAGCGGAACAGCAGCAGAAGAAAAAAGCTATTAAAGTGGGCAAGAAGCTGAACGCTGAACGCGACAAAAAGAAAGCTTGATAATACCTTTAGGAGGCATAATCGACATGGTAAAAGAAAGTCAACACTATGGTTTCTTCACGGTTACCGGTGATAAGCTTAGAGTTACAGATCCTTGTTACGATCATGACTCCAAACTTGGCGTTACTCTCAACAATGTCAGATCCGGTAAGTGGTACGCTGACGCCGTCCTCATCAATAAAAATGACGGTTGGGGTACAAGAGTATCCGACTTGACAGTATATCACGAAAGTTGTCATGACATTAACAGTTCGTACACCGAATATGATCAAAAGCCTGTCATTGCCGTGGACAGTGGACAAGCAGGTTTTTATGACGTCAATGCTTATCCTGTTAAAGACAAAAAAGAGTTTTACGATACTAACTGTTCTCTTACGCTGTCTGAAATTCTTGGAGGTATAGTAGATGGCAGAGGCGTGGCAGTGTCCAGCGGGTACGGTGACGGTATTTACGATCTTTACTATAAAGAAGACAACCAAGGTAGAATTGTGGCTGCAAAAATAATTTTCATCATGGAAGAGTCACATGCCCCACGGCTAAAGCCGGGGGATTCCACAGTGGTTACCTATTGACATGATATCAGACTTGTGATATCATTCGTTGCAGTGGATCTACAACCTGTAATTAACAGATTGTAGATCGGTAATGTAAAGATTATAAGAAAGGGTGTTAAGCTTGAAGTATACGTTACACAGAGCCTTGACTCTCAAAAAGACTACAGCAGAAAGGATCGTTCGTGAGATCCACTCTGCCATGTTTATTGCCGTGAGGCAGGGCAAGAAAGGTACCATAAACGGTGTGCCTGTTGAGAAGGTAGAAGCTGATATCAAGGCTTCTTATCAGAAGATTCAACAGCTGATATCAAACTACGCAGTTCTTAAGGCAGCGATTCTTCGTTCTAACGCGGGCGTACAAGATCCTGCTGCCATTAAGAAGGTTACTGTAGCAGGTAAGCAGTACACAATGGCAGAGTTGATATCGGCATCTGACGAAATTTACGGCAACAAGAAGCACGGTGACGCTTTTTACGCACGTCTGTTACAGGTGATGCGCAGTGCGTATACCGATACTATCAGCAAGGTAGAACGGCAACATGAGCGTGTAGAGCAGAATATTCGTGACTACCTTGCCAAGGCAGCAACGTCAGACAAGGGTATGACAAGCGAAGAAATCAAGAGACGTTCTGACATGTTCCATGAGGACGGTGACTTTGTTATCGTTGATCCGTTGGGACTTAAAGAAGTTATCGACAAACTTGACGCTGAAATCAAAGAGTTCAGAGCTGATGCTGACGCAACAATGTCCGAACAAAATGCACTGAACACCATCGACGTTGACCTTACTGTTGTTGACTGACAAGGAACAGTTTTTTGAAAAAATTATAGAAGCGCAGTGTACAATTGCAAAACTAGAAACAACAAAACCTGCTTCTGTGGTTTACAGAAGACCTGACTTCAAGCAGATGTTAGGATAACGGTTTCATAGACCGACCAGCCAAGGTAACTCAGCAGGCAGAGTAAAAGACTGATAATCTTTAAAGCACAGGTTCGAATCCTGTCCATGGCACCAAAAATTATTTAACAACATTAAAGATCCGACATTATAAGGGATCGTCCGGGGAAAAGGTGAAAGGTAAAATCTTAAAGGTTAAAGAGTCAACGGTCAAAGGTTATCTGATATCTAAAGATGAAAGGTGAAAGGTTAAAGACAGACGTAACGCCTTTATGTTAACCTGCGGGGATCTGTTTACTGCAACAAACAGAATTTAATGGGTTCGGACGAAGTTACGTTTGAGATGAAA
>Ga0247609_10007132_pt1 | contig 10677 bp, 8 predicted proteins | sample 172DNAGHGlowgp2_FD_193487 | JGI IMG/M metagenome (GOLD analysis project Ga0247609, IMG submission 193487) | Sheep rumen microbial communities from Palmerston North, Manawatu-Wanganui, New Zealand - 1728 DNA GHGlow gp2 | ecosystem: Host-associated > Mammals > Digestive system > Stomach > Rumen ...
GACCATCATGAAGAGTTTTCCGGAGCGGAGAGGACCAAAAAAGGCGGAAAAAGGAGGCGCAGAGGGCGTTTTGAGAGAGGAAGACGAAACGGATTGTTAAAAAAGTGGATTTGTACAGTGCTGAAAATCAATGTGTATAGAAAAATTTTCACAGAAAAACACAAATTTTCTTTGCAGGAATTGAAAAAAGTAGTATTTTTGCAACCTCAATTGAAGAGAACGAGCGCTGTTTGAAAGTTTGCAAAGAAGCCGATGTAACTCAGTTGGTAGAGTAGCTGATTTGAAATCAGCCTGTCGGGGGTTCGAGTCCCTTCATCGGCTCGAAAACCGACGCACCAGACTGACGCGTCGGAGAAAGAATAGGACTGGGGGAGTCGCATAGCGGCAATTGCAACAGACTGTAAATCTGTCCTCGGAAGAGTTCGGTGGTTCGAGTCCACCCTCCCCCACAAATACCAAACTTAAAAAGCGGAAGTAGCTCATTTGGTAGAGCGATAGCCTTCCAAGCTATAGGTGGCGGGTTCGAGCCCCGTCTTCCGCTCAAAGGCGGGAGCAGGAAAGCCCCCGCGACGCTTTTCAAAAGCAAGGTACTCAAAAGAGAGGATGAGTAGAAACAAGCCGCAGTAGCTCAGTGGTAGAGCGCTTCCTTGGTAAGGAAGAGGTCACGAGTCCGACTCTCGTCTGTGGCTCTCTTTTTTTGCAGAAAACTGCACGGAAGGAAAAAATGACACATGAGGACGCCAGCGCGAGCACGCCCTCATTGAACGTGAAAATAATTAGTTAGTTAACATTTTAATACGTATTAAACAATGGCAAAAGAAAAATTCGATCGTTCTAAACCGCACGTCAACATCGGTACTATCGGCCACGTTGACCATGGTAAGACCACCCTCACCGCTGCTATCACCAAGGTGCTGGCCGAGAAGGGTCTCTCCGAAGTGAAAAGCTTCGACTCTATCGACTCCGCTCCCGAAGAGAAAGAGCGTGGTATCACCATCAACACTGCTCACGTTGAGTACCAGACCGAGACTCGTCACTATGCCCACGTGGACTGCCCGGGTCACGCTGACTATGTGAAGAACATGGTTACCGGTGCTGCTCAGATGGACGGTGCTATCCTCGTTGTGGCCGCCACCGACGGTCCCATGCCCCAGACCCGTGAGCACATCCTGCTCGCCCGTCAGGTCGGTGTTCCCCAGCTTGTGGTGTTCCTGAACAAGTGCGACCTTGTCGACGATCCCGAGCTGCTCGACCTCGTTGAGATGGAAATCCGCGAGCTTCTTAACTCTTACGACTTCGATGGTGACAATATCCCCATCATCCGTGGTTCCGCTCTGGCCGCCCTCAACGGCGAACCCAGCGGTGTCAAGGCTGTTGAAGAGCTGATGAACGCTGTCGACACCTGGATTCCTCTGCCCACCCGCGCTGTGGATAAGGACTTCCTGATGCCTATCGAGGACGTGTTCTCGATCACCGGACGTGGCACTGTGGCTACCGGCCGTATCGAGACTGGTGTGGTCCACACTGGCGACCCCGTCGACATCATTGGTATGGGTGCCGAGAAACTGAAGAGCACTGTGACCGGTGTTGAGATGTTCCGCAAGATCCTCGACGAGGGTGAAGCTGGCGACAACGTGGGTCTGCTGCTCCGCGGTATCGACAAGAACGAGATCCGTCGTGGTATGGTTATCGCCAAGCCCGGCTCGGTGAAACCTCACCACAAATTCGAGGCTGCTGTCTATATCCTGAAGAAGGAAGAAGGCGGTCGTCACACCCCGTTCCACAACAACTATCGTCCGCAGTTCTACTTCCGTACCACTGACGTGACCGGTACCATCATGCTGCCCGAAGGCCGCGAGATGGTCATGCCTGGCGACAACCTGACGATCACCGTCGAGTTGATCTCCGACATCGCTCTGAACGAGAACCTGCGCTTCGCTATCCGCGAGGGTGGCCGCACCGTCGGTTCTGGTCAGGTGACCAAGATCATTGAATAATCTGACACCAGATTATAACCCAAGTCGCGCCTTCGGGCGCGACTTTCCAGGGGCATAGTTAAATGGTATAATGACGGTCTCCAAAACCGTAGTTGGGAGTTCGATTCTCTCTGCCCCTGCCAAGAAAGATTAACAAACTAGTTTAGTAATACAGCAATGTCAAAGTTTGGTGAATACGTGAAGAGCAGCTACGACGAACTTGTGCACAAAGTGTCGTGGCCCACGTTCAAAGAATTGCAGAGCAGCGCCATCGTGGTGGCTGTGGCTGCAATAGTTATCGCCCTGATCGTCTTCTGTATGGATGTGGTGTTTGGCGTCCAGGCATGGGGATGGAAGGGTCTCTTGGGATACTTCTATAACCTGATTGGATAAAGCCGGCATATTGTCCGTGGCCTTGCTTCCCAAATCTTTTTGAGGCCGGTGGATGAGCATGCCCGCTTTGGGAGAATCGTGTTGTAAAGTATATATCACTGTCTTTTTCAATCAATATCAATGGAACAGCAGGAAAAGAAATGGTATGTCGTGAGGGCAATCAGCGGCAAGGAAAAGAAGGCTAAGGAGTACATCGAAAGCGAGATGGCCAAGAGAGGCTGGAGCGAAGATGTGCCCACAGTGTTGATTCCTACCGAGCAGGTTGTCGCTATCCGCAACGGAAAGAAAGTTGTCAAAGACCGCAATTATTTCCCCGGATATGTGTTAATCGAGGCCAATCTCCGCGATGAAATCATTCCAGTGATCCAGAATATTCCCAATGTCCTTGATTTTCTGCGCGAGCGCGAGGGTAAACCGATCCCGATGCGTCCCGCCGAGATCAACAGGATTTTGGGCAAGATGGATGAGCAGCTGGATGGTGTCGACGCCCTTGACCGTTTCATTGTCGGCGAGAATGTGAAAGTGATCGACGGACCGTTCAACAGTTTTGTCGGTGTCGTCGAGGAGGTGAACGAAGAGAAGAAGAAATTGAGAGTTACGGTCAAGATCTTCGGACGTAAGACACCTCTGGAGCTGAACTACTCGCAGGTTGAGAAGGAACAGTAACACAGATTACTAATTTATTTTAAAATTTAAATCAATGGCAAAAGAAGTTGCAGGATTGATTAAATTGCAAATCAAAGGCGGTGCTGCAAACCCTGCACCCCCAGTCGGACCGGCACTCGGTGCGAAGGGTGTGAACATCATGGAGTTCTGCAAGCAGTTCAATGCCCGTACACAGGACCAGGCCGGCAAGATCGTGCCCGTGATCATTACGGTGTATAGCGACAAGTCCTTTGACTTTGTGCTTAAGACTCCTCCTGTTGCTGTCCAGCTGAAAGAGATGTCCAAGGCGCAGAAAGGCTCGGGTGAGCCCAACCGCGTCAAGGTCGCCTCGGTCACCTGGGAGCAGGTGCGCCAGATTGCAGAGGCCAAGATGCCCGACTTGAACTGCTTCACAGTGGAGAGCGCTATGAGCATGGTGGCAGGCACTGCGCGCAGCATGGGTATCACCGTCACCGGTGAGAATCCCCTGAACAAGTAAACAAGATTAGAGAACAGTGGTAGCATATTCCTGAAATATGCGTTGACCACAAAAAAGAATCAACATGGCAAAATTAACAAAGAAACAAAAAGAGGCTATCGCCAAATTTGACGGCAGCAAAGTGTATTCTCTCGAAGAGGCCGTGAGCATCGTGAAGAACATCACCTTCACGAAATTTGACGCTTCGGTCGATATCGATGTGCGTCTGGGTGTGGACCCCCGTAAGGCCAACCAGATGGTGCGCGGCAGCGTGACCCTGCCTCACGGCACGGGCAAAACCGTCCGCGTGCTTGTGCTTTGCACCCCCGACAAGGAGGAAGAGGCCAAAGCCGCCGGCGCCGACTACTATGGTCTTGACGAATATGTCGACAAGATCAAGAAGGGTTGGACCGACGTCGATGTGATTATTACCATGCCCAGTTGTATGCCCAAGATTGGAGCCCTCGGCCGCATCCTCGGTCCCCGCGGATTGATGCCGAACCCCAAGACGGGTACGGTTACAATGGAAGTTGGCAAGGCCGTCCAAGAGGCCAAGGCCGGTAAGATCGACTTCAAGGTCGACAAGTTTGGTATCATCCACACTGCCGTCGCCAAGTGCTCGTTCGACGACCAGAAGATCGTGGAGAACGCCCGCGAGGTGCTCCAGATGATCATGAAGCTCAAACCGTCGGCTGCCAAAGGTACCTACGTGAAGAGCATCGCTATCTCGAGCACGATGAGCCCTGGCGTGAAAGTCGATACAAAAGCCGCTACCCTGTAAACCGATTTAATTTAGAGAAACATTATGAGAAAAGAACTGAAAGACCAACTGATCGACTCGTTGTGCGAGGAGGTGAAGGCCTATCCGAATATCTATATTGCCGATATCGGCGGTTTGAATTCGGTGCAGACCAGCAAACTGCGTCGCGCTGCCTTCCGCAAGGAAGTGAAGTTGGTGGTTGTTAAGAATACCCTTCTTATCAAGGCTATGGAGAAGTCGGGCTTCGACTATTCCGAGCTCTTCGATGTGATCAAGGGTGAGACCGCCATAATGCTTTCTAACACCAACAATGCGCCTGCTAAACTGATCAAGGACTTCCGTACCAATGAGAAGAACGCTACCAAGCCGATCCTCAAAGGTGCCTATGTGGAAGAGAGTTTCTATATCGGCCACGAGCATCTCGACGAACTTGTCAACATCAAGTCCAAGAACGAGCTCATCGCCGACGTGGTGGCTCTGCTGCAATCGCCGTTCCAGAACGTCATGTCGCAGCTCCAGTCGGGCAGCAATACCATTACCGGTGTGCTGAAAACTTTGGAGGAGCGCGAAGCCTAAGAGCGTAAGCGCTAAAAATCAAAGGGCGCCCTTCCCTTTAAAAGGGCACGAACAAACAAACAAAAATTAAAAACAATTTAAAATCAAAATAGTCATGGCAAACATTGAAGCTATTGCTGAAGAATTGGTTAACCTTACCGTTAAAGAAGTTAAAGAACTTGGTGATCTCCTGAAAGAGAAATATGGCATCGAGCCCGCCGCCGCCGCCGTCGCAGTTGCTGCCGGTCCCGTCGCTGGTGCCCCCGCCGCTGAGGAGAAGACCTCCTTCGACGTCATCCTGAAAGGTGTTCCCGATCAGACCAAGAAACTTGGTGTTGTGAAGGCTGTCAAGGATATGGCCAGCTTGGGTCTGAAAGAGTCGAAGGAACTCGTCGACAACGCCCCCAAACCCGTGAAGGAAGGCGTTTCGAAGGACGAGGCTGAGAGCCTGAAGAAAGCTCTCGAAGAGGCTGGTGCCGAAGTCGAGATCAAGTAAGGTTTACCCCTTCTGAACAATCAAGGAATAGGGCCTCCGGGTAATGCCGGAGTGCCTGTTCCTTGTTGCTATGAAACCCGCATAGCACCTTCTTCTCCACCCCAAGGGGTGCACCTCAATAGCTGCGCGCAATTTATAGAACATGATTAATTTTTAGTCCCTTGGCAAAAACAGAACCCACAGTAGTCAATTTCGCATCGGTTCCCAAGTTCGAATACCCGGACTTTTTGGACATTCAGGTGAAGTCGTTCAAAGACTTTTTCCAAATTGAGACAAACCCTGACAACCGCTTGGATGAGGGTTTGTATAAAGTCTTCAAAGAGAACTTCCCCATCACGGATGCAAGAAATAATTTTGAACTCGAATTTCTGGATTATTATATCGATCCCCCCAGATACTCGATCGAAGAGTGCATAGAACGCGGCCTCACCTACAGCGTCCCCCTGAAGGCTAAGATGAAACTTAGCTGCAAAGATCCCGACAATGAGGATTTCCAGACGCTTGAGCAGCATGTATATCTGGGCATGATCCCCTACATGACGCCCAAGGGAACTTTCGTTATCAATGGTGCCGAACGTGTGGTTGTCTCGCAGCTGCACCGTTCGCCCGGCGTCTTCTTTGGCACACAGTTCCACTCGAATGGAACCCAGCTGTATTCCGCTCGTATCATTCCGTTCAAAGGTTCCTGGATGGAGTTTACGACCGACATCAACAATGTGATGTATGCCTACATCGACAGAAAGAAAAAACTGCCCATCACCACGTTGTTGCGTGCCATCGGTTACGAATCCGATAAAGATATTCTCGATATCTTCGAGCTGGCCGAAGAAGTCAAAGTGAACCGCAACAACCTTAAAAAAGTCCTGGGCAAACAGCTGGCGGCCCGCGTGGTCGACACCTGGACCGAGGACTTCGTGGACGAAGACACTGGCGAGGTGGTCTCGATGGAACGTACCGATGTGGTCATCGAACGTGACGTTGAACTTACCGAAGAACATATCGAGAAAATCCTGGATCTCGACGTCAAGTCGATCCTCATCAAGACCGAGGACAAGGATGGCATCGACTACTCGGTGATCTACAACACGCTGCGTAAAGATACCGCCAACAATGCCAAGGAAGCGTGTGAGTATATCTACCGTCAATTACGCAATGCGGAGCCGCCCGACGAGGAGACCGCCCGCAGCATTATCGAAAAACTGTTCTTCTCTGAAAAGAGATACGACTTGGGCGATGTGGGACGTTACAGAATCAACACCAAGCTGGGTCTGAACGTGCCCGACAATGTCCGGGTGCTGACAAAGGAGGACATCACCTCCATCATCAAATATCTGGTTGAGCTGATCAACCAAAAGGCTGAGGTCGACGATATCGACCACCTGTCGAACCGTCGCATCCGCACGGTCGGCGAGCAGCTTTCCAACCAGTTCGGCGTCGGCCTCGCCCGCATGTCGCGCACCATCCGCGAGCGCATGAACGTGCGTGACAACGAGGTGTTCACGCCCACCGAGCTGATCAACGCCAAAACATTGTCGTCGGTCATCAATTCTTTCTTCGGAACCAACCAGCTGAGCCAGTTCATGGATCAGACCAACCCGCTGGCCGAGTTGACCCACAAGCGCCGTATTTCCGCCCTGGGTCCTGGTGGCCTTTCCAGAGAAAGAGCCGGATTCGAAGTCCGCGACGTTCACTACACGCACTATGGCCGTCTCTGTACGATCGAGACTCCTGAAGGACCCAACATCGGTCTTATCTCGTCGCTCTGCGTGTATGCAAAAATTAACGAATTGGGATTCATCGAGACACCCTACCACCGCGTGGTCGACGGTCAGGTGATGTTGCAGGAAAATCCCATCTATCTCTCGGCCGAGGCGGAGGAAAACAAGACGGTGGCCCAGGCCACGACACCTGTCGACGAGAAGGGCCATATCACCGTTCCGCGCGTCAAGGCCCGTCGTCAGGCCGACTTCCCCATCGTGTCGCCTGAAGAGGTCGATTTGATGGATATCGCCTCCAACCAGATCGCTTCGATTGCCGCTTCGCTGATTCCTTTCCTGGAGCACGATGACGCCAACCGCGCCCTGATGGGATCGAACATGATGCGTCAGGCCGTCCCGCTGCTCAATCCCGAGATCCCCATCGTGGGTACGGGCATCGAGGAGGCGGTGGCTCACGACAGCCGCGTGCTGCTCAACGCCCAGGCCGACGGCGTGGTGGAATATGTCGACTCCACCAAGATCGTGATTCGTCACAATCGTACCGAGGAGGAGCGCCTTGTCTCCTTCGACGACGATGTCAAAGAATATCATCTGACCAAATATCAGCGCACCAACCACTCCACTTCCATCAACCTCCGCCCGATTGTCAAGAAAGGCGACAAGGTCAAGAAGGGACAGGTGCTCTGTGAGGGCTATGCCACCCAGGGCGGTGAACTGGCCCTCGGCAGAAACATGATGGTGGCCTTCATGCCCTGGAAGGGCTACAACTTCGAGGATGCCGTCGTCATCTCTGAGCGTGTCGTCCGTGAGGACATCTTCACCTCCGTCCATATCGAAGAGTTCACCCTCGAGGTCCGCGAAACCAAGCGCGGCAACGAGGAGCTGACAAGAGACATCCCCAATGTGGGTAACGACGCCACCAAGGATCTGGACGAAAACGGTATCATCCGTATCGGTGCCGAAGTCAAGGAAGGCGACATCCTGATCGGCAAGATCACGCCTAAAGGCGAGACCGATCCTTCCCCTGAAGAGAAACTGCTCCGCGCCATCTTCGGCGACAAGGCCGGCGATGTGAAGGACGCCTCCCTGAAAGTGCCGCCCTCAATGCATGGCGTGGTCATCGACAAAAAACTCTTTGCCCGTGTGGTGCGCGACCGCAAGTCCAAAGCCAAGGAGAAAGAGCTGCTCGCCAAGCCCGAAGAAGAGTACAACTTCGAGTGCAACGAGCTGAAAGAGAAGCTCATCTCCCGCCTCCTCGTGCTGCTCAACGGCAAAGTCTCCAACGGTGTCTACACCAACCATAAAGAAGAGCTCATCCCCAAGAAAGTCAAGTTCTCAGCCAAGACGCTCCGCACGATCGACTATACTGAGGTCAGTCCCAACAAGTGGACCACCGACAAGGACACCAACGCCCTCATCAAGGAGCTGCTGAATAACTACAATATCAAGGCCCGCGAAATCTCCGGCCGTTTCACCCGCAACAAGTTCGCCCTCACGGTCGGCGACGATCTGCCCAGCGGAATCGTCCAGATGGCCAAGGTGTATATCGCCATGAAGCGCAAACTGCGTATCGGAGACAAGATGGCCGGCCGTCATGGTAACAAGGGTATCGTGTCGAAGATTGTCCGTGCCGAAGATATGCCATTCCTGGCCGACGGCACCCCCGTCGATATCGTGCTGAACCCCCTCGGCGTGCCTTCGCGTATGAACCTAGGTCAGATTTACGAGACCGTCCTCGGATGGGCCGGCAAGAAGCTCAACAAGCGCTTCAAGACCCCCATCTTCGATGGCGCCACCCTCGAGCAGATCAACGGCTACATGCGTGAGGCAGGACTCCCCGAGAATGGTCGCACCTACCTCTACGACGGCGAAACCGGCGACCGTTTCGACCAGCCCGCCACCGTGGGATATATCTACATGCTGAAGCTGCACCACATGATCGACGACAAGATGCACGCCCGTTCGATCGGCCCCTACTCCCTGATCACCCAGCAGCCGCTTGGCGGTAAAGCCAACTTCGGTGGCCAGCGTTTTGGAGAGATGGAGGTCTGGGCCCTTGAGGCCTACGGCGCATCCCATGTGCTGCAGGAAGTCCTCACCGTCAAGTCCGACGATGTCATGGGTCGTGCCAAAGCCTACGAGGCTATCGTCAAAGGCGACAACATGCCGCAGTCCGGCATCCCCGAATCGTTCAACGTCCTTGTGCACGAGTTGCGTGGCTTGGGCTTAGAGGTGACATTTGATTAATAGGTTCAAAAAGAAGAAAGAACATGGCTTTTAAACAAGAATCCCAGCTTAAAACCGATTTCAATTCGATTACCATCAGCTTAGCATCTTCGGAGTCGATCAAACGTCGCTCCTATGGCGAGGTAACGAAGCCTGAAACCATAAACTATCGCACCTACAAACCGGAGCGCGATGGTCTGTTCTGTGAACGTATTTTTGGACCTACGCGCGACTGGGAATGTCATTGCGGAAAATACAAACGCATCCGCTACAAGGGTATCGTTTGTGACCGTTGCGGTGTCGAAGTGACCGAGAAAAAAGTGCGCCGTGAACGTATGGGCCACATCGAACTCGTGGTGCCCGTTGCCCACATCTGGTTCTTCCGTTCGCTGCCCAACAAGATCGGCACCCTGCTCAACATCCCGTCGAAGAAACTCGACCAGGTCATCTACTATGAGAAATATATCGTCATGCAGCCCGGCAAGGCTGTCTTGAACGAAAACCCGCTCCAGAAAGGCGACCTCCTGACCGAAGAGGAGTACTACAACATCATCACCACCCTTCCCGAAGGCAACGAACAGCTCCCCGACAGCGATCCCGACAAATTCATCGCCGGCATGGGTGCCGAGGCCCTTCAGAAGCTCCTCATGGAACTCGACCTCGACAAACTGTCGTACGAACTCCGCGCCAAAGCCTCCAAAGAGACGGCCGTCGCCCGCAAGCAGGACGCCCTCAAACGCCTGAATGTGATTGAATCCTTCCGCGAGTCGCAGAAGAATATGCGCGAACGCGGCATGGACAACCGTCCCGAATGGATGATCATGGACATCATCCCCGTGATTCCTCCCGACCTGCGCCCCTTGGTGCCCCTCGATGGTGGCCGTTTCGCCACTTCCGACATCAACGAGCTCTACCGTCGCGTCATCATCCGCAACAACCGTCTGAAACGCCTCGTGGAGATCAAAGCCCCCGAAGTGATCATGCGCAACGAAAAGCGTATGCTCCAGGAAGCTGTCGACTCCCTCTTCGACAACAGCCGCAAGGTCTCGAGCGTCAAATCCGACTCCAACCGCGCGCTGAAATCGCTCTCCGACGCCCTCAAGGGCAAGCAGGGCCGATTCCGTCAGAACCTGCTCGGTAAACGTGTCGACTACTCCGGCCGTTCGGTCATCGTGGTCGGTCCCGAGCTGAAGATGCACGAATGCGGTCTGCCCAAAGACATGGCCGCTGAGCTCTTCAAACCCTATGTCATCCGCAAACTCCTCGAGCGCGGATTGGTCAAGACCGTCAAGTCGGCCAAACGTATCGTCGACCGCAAGGAACCCGTTGTGTGGGAAATCCTTGAAAATATACTGAAAGGTCACCCCATCCTGTTGAACCGTGCACCTACGCTGCACCGACTGGGCATCCAGGCTTTCCAACCCCGTTTG
>Ga0247609_10007135_pt1 | contig 10673 bp, 2 predicted proteins | sample 172DNAGHGlowgp2_FD_193487 | JGI IMG/M metagenome (GOLD analysis project Ga0247609, IMG submission 193487) | Sheep rumen microbial communities from Palmerston North, Manawatu-Wanganui, New Zealand - 1728 DNA GHGlow gp2 | ecosystem: Host-associated > Mammals > Digestive system > Stomach > Rumen ...
AGCCTCAGTTAGCGCAGTTAAAAAGTCCTTACATTCTTCTTCATCTTTAAAATTAGGAATTCTTCCATCTAAATCAATATTTAGATCATAATTACTATCAAACGCATTACGAAAAACATTAAGATTTAACCCAACACTATTAGTGACGATTAAGTTATCAATGCTGAATGATTTTTCCTGTTTAGAGTTTTTTACCTTATTGTAATACGCATGATAATTGCTGTTCCCTGATACTTTGCCGTATATTTTTATAGTCTCTGGTAAATTATCCATTTTATATGTTTCCTTAAATTTATCTATTGTTCCTTTGATATTTTGAGCAGCTTCGGCATTTTTATATTTGGCATGTATAACCAACTCCATAGTGGTGTTTGAATATGATTCAATTTCTATGTCACTCTCGCTATAAGCTTGATATGCTTCAGGTTCATTAGTCATAGCTGAGCTAGAAACCACTGCGCCACCTGCAAAAGCTAGCATTAACGCGCCCAGCATACCAACCCCTAAAGCTTTTGGCGACACTCCACCACTTACACTTAAAAGTTCTTCTTCACTCAAAGTGTCTTTTACTTCTTCCATGTAGCTAAGAAGCTCTTTTTCAGTGAAATCAAAGCCATTTTCTTTGGCAAGCGATATTATCTTTTTTGCTAAGCTTTCTTCTCTTGTTTCCTTTCCGCTTTCTACTTGATTTCTTAAACTTTCAAACTCTTTCTTTAGATTTTCGCTGTTTTTTGCCTCTTCGTAAAATTTAATTACATTTTCTCTAGACATGTTCCCTTCCCCCTATATCTGAATAAACTAACTCCCTCTATATCTAATTAAATTCAACATTGACTTTAAATCTATCGTTTATATTTCCTTTATATGGATTAGCATAAACTAAGGTGTATTTTTTTTGGTCTTTTTTAACTGGAATCGGTAATATTATTGGTAATTCAGGACGATCTAACTCATAATCTCCTCTATGACCAATAATAAATGGAAAATATGTTCCTTTATATTCTGAAGGTATTATTACATTAATTGTTTTTGTAGCGCACTCTGTTGCATTTTTATGATTTTCAAATATTTTGTCATCGTTTGTTTCATTTTCTTTATATACTACAAATTCAACAGGATAACCATTATTATTACCAATTGTTTTTATTGCACCGGCTCCATATTTCTCTTCTGTAAGTTGAACGACAATATCTTGACCATTACATCTAAACAATAACGTTCCGTTTCCATAATCTTGAACAAATTGAACATTTGAATTTAATGCATCCAGGTATGATTGCATTTGTGCCAATATCGCATTCATTTCAGCTTTTCTTTTTGGGGTTTCCTTATATTCTTGGTATTTTTCAAAGGTTTCCTTAGGTGCTGGTTTTTTTTCAGAAGGTGTTGGGTTTTCTTCAACTTCATCTTTATACTCTTTAAGTCCATCGTCGTGTAATTCCCAACGAATCCCTATAGCTCTTAAATCGGCTTTTTTCTCGTCTATATGCATTTTTTTACAATCTGACACTATTAAATTTTTCATGTCTTTCGGCACTTCTTTTGCATATTTTATTATGAAATCGCCACCATTTACACCTGCGCCTTTATAGGTTGCTGGGGTTGTCATAATGTCAGGGTTGATTTTATACATTGTCCCGCTAGGGTGTCTTGCATAAGTCAAACCTTCTTTATAAGTTTCAGGTGTAATATAATAAATTATATCGCATTTATTTCCTATCCAATTAAGTCTTATAAAAGGATGTTCAATGATTATTCTGAAAGCATAGTCTTCTTTTCCTCTTGTTGCTCTTATTACTTCTCCGTTTCTCATTCTTCGATTCAATTTAATAGAGAATTCTTTTATTATCCCATTAATTTCTACTATAACAACTTTTTTCAATTGACACCACCATTCTTCTACTGATACGTAAACGTTTAAAACATTATCATAATGCTTCGTAGCATCTGAAATATCTTTTTTAACTTTATTAATAATTTCAACTGCTGAGCCTTGTAGACCTTTGCCTCTGTATTTTTTGAGGAATGCATCACATTTTTCTTTAGTACCCTTTAGTGTACATATGTCTCTTATTTTGTCTTTAGAAATATTCGCTTCTTTTCGAATAATTTCATGTATTTTTTCGAGGTCATTTGGATTATCTTTATTTAGATTACAATCACATAAAACTATATCATATTTGCTTCCATCTACTTGGTCAGCAATTAAGCTTACAGCTAGCTTTCCGTCTTTAAATCTGTAGGTATAGTCTTGGCCGTTTACCTTTAGTGTCACTTCTTTTATCGAATTAATATACTTTGAAAGGTTATTATCTTTTGCTGCCAGTTCCTTTAAAAACGCAGTAACTTTTCCTTCACTTGAAAGGTCAAGTGCTTGATCTGCGGTCGCTGTCACTGTATAAGTAGTAAAGCCAAAAAGTCCATTCTTGGTTGATTTTACATTTTGTAAATTGATTGACTGGGTGCCTTGGGTTTGGTCGTCACCTTTTTTAGCGTCACTACTGCTGGTGTTGGTATTGCCTGCATTTTCGTTTGGTTTGTTTTTGGGTTTATAATCAATTTTTTCTAATATTTCATTTGCTTTTTTTAATCTATCACGGGTAAAATTTGCTCTAATAGCTGATCCTACATCATTAATAGTTACTGAGTCACTTCTTGATTTGTCGGTAGACTTTATAACTATTCTGCTTGTATAAGCCGACGATTTTTCATTATTTAGGTCTTCTAATTTTTTTGTTCCCCTAACTTTAGCTACCACAATTAAAGTATTTTTGTTTTTACCTACTATGCTATCAAAATTATTCACAAATAAAGTAATTGCTTTTTCTTTTTCATCCCAAGTATATTCTTCGATTCGATCTAAGTAATTTTTAATCTCTTTTTCGTCAATGTTGAATTCTTTTTTTGGAGCTCTTTGGAATTTCGGCTTTTCTGAATTATTAGAATTTATTGGAGTTGAGCTTTTTATCACCTGCCTTTCAGATTGCGTTTTTAGCGATCCGTTTTCAAATTCGTAGACACGGATTACATCTCCTATTATTAGCCTAACCTCTCTTATCAAATTAGTATCCATTTGAGAAAGTTCATTATTTTGTGATTTCAGTGCTTCTAAAAACGCAGTAACTTTTTCTGGGCTTTTAAGGTCAGGTTCTTTATCTGCGGTTGCTTCTACGTTATAATAAACGTTGTTCCCTTCAAGATCAACTTCTGTTGACACTCTACCAAATTTGATTTTTTGATTGCTTAGCTGTTGTTTTATCGGAGTCAGAGCTGACTTTTTTGTCTCCCTATTTTCATAGATTCCATTTAGCTTTCCGTCTTCAAAATTGTAGGTATAAGTTACATCGCTTGTTTTTAGCGTAACATTTCTTATATATCTAGTTTCCGTTTGAGAAAGTTCATTATTTTGTGATTTCAGTGCTTCTAAAAACGCAGTAACTTTTGCTTGGCTTGTAAGGTCAGGTTTTTCTTTTGCTTTTGCTGTTACGTCATAATAAGGCATATCATAGCTTTCATAATATCCACAAGTTGAATTAACATCGTATAAATAGATTGACTGGGTGCCTTGCTGCTTAATTTCTTTTATTTCTTCTTTGATTTCTTTTTTCTCGTTCTTTTTAGGTTCTTTTTTATTGTTCTTTTTAACTTCTTTGATTTCTTTCTTTTCTGTTCCTTTTTCGCCCGTCATTACATTGCTCAGCAATTTACCTAACTTTTCTATATTTTTAATTAATTTATTTAATTTTTCACCACTTAAATCTTTTTCATTAAATCCGTCCGTTTCAAATTTTCCTTTTATGCCCAGCAGTAAATCAAATTCCATATTGTATGATTTGTCTCTACTACCACGTATTTCAATTTCATCTGGTATAAAGTTTTCAAACGTTCCATTTTTAAACTTGACCGTTCCTACTTTTACGCCCATATAATTTATTTTTACATCTCGTATAAAATTTATATCTGTGATACTTGGATAAGCCTCAGTTAGCGCAGTTAAAAAGTCCTTACATTCTTCTTCATCTTTAAAATTAGGAATTCTTCCATCTAAATCAATATTTAGATCATAATTACTATCAAACGCATTACGAAAAACATTAAGATTGAACCCAACACTATTAGTGACGATTAAGTTATCAATGCTGAATGATTTTTCCTGTTTAGAGTTTTTTAATTTATTGTAATACACATGATAATTGCTATTTCCTGATACTTTGCCATATATTTTTATAGTCTCTGGTAAATCATCTATTTTAGACGTTTTCTTAAATTTATCTATTGTTCCTCTAATATCTTGAGCAGCTTCGGCATTTTTATATTTGGCATGTATAACCAACTCCGTAGTGGTGTTAGAATATGATTCAATTTCTATGTCACTCTCGCTATAAGCTTGATATGCTCCAGGTTCATTAGTCATAGCTGAGCTAGAAACCACAGCACCACCCGCAAGGGTTAGCATCAACGCGCCCAGCATGCCAACCCCTAAAGCTTTTGGTGACACTCCACCACTTACACTTAAAAGTTCTTTTTCGCTCAAAGTTCCTTTTACTTCTTCCATGTAGCTGAGAAGCTCTTTTTCGGTGAAATCAAAACCATTCTTCTTTGCAAGTGATACTATCTTTTTCGCTAAACTTTTTTCTCTTGTCTCCTTTCCACTCTCTACTTGATTTCTCAAGCCCTCAAATTCTTTCTTTAGATTTTCGCTGTTTTTTACCTCTTCATAAAATTTAATTGCATTTTCTCTGGACATTTTGCTTTACCTCCCTTTACTTTTAATTTAAAAATCCTAATTAACTAATTTTCCACAAAGTTTTCGCTCTACAAATTTTCCATCAATGTAAATATCAATACCTTTACTAACTAGCGTCGTTTCATATCCTGCTTTTGTCAACACTAAAGCTAATAGAACATTCCCTTAAATTCCCTAAAAAGTAAAACCTTCTTGGTTTTTATATCTATTCTTCTCTTATTTACTATTATTTTTTCCTTGTTTTTCCTTTATTGCTTTTTCTAATTTACCTATTTGGTTCTCTTTTTCTTCTACAGAACCAATGTTGCCAGAGGTCCCAAGATTTTCATAATATGTCATCTTTAATGATATTTCTCTGTCTTGCATAGGCTTTTCCATATTTATCTCTTTGCCACCTACCGTTATTTTGCAGCTTTCAATGCCTAGTTGATTGGCTAAACATATAGCTATAATATCCTCGTCTTCTAATCCACAGCTGTCTTTTGCTGTAACCGTTACCTCTCCACCATCTGAACGATCCCACTCAAAGCCATTATCTTCAGATTTAAATTTTTTCATTTTCTCAAGGCTTGCTTTTAACTCTGTCAGTTCTTTTTTTGCATTTTCTAACTCTTTTTCTTCTTTACTTGGAAGCTTGCTTGCATCATATTTAACTTCTTTTAAAACATTATTCATCTCATTTACCAGAGATTTGCTTTTCCCTCTCTTAATACAGTTTGTAACATTGTCACTTTTAGAATAATTACTACAACATATCATTATCTCTGAAATATCTTTACTTAAATAAAATACATTTTCGCTACCTATAACCTTAGCTACCATAACTAAAAGAACATCTGCATTCTTATTTTTAATAATCTCTTTAAAATCATCATCATTAAAGTGTAATGTAACTCGTCCGTTTTTGACTTCAGGCTTTTGCGTCATACCTTCTAAGAATTTTTCAGCTTTTTGCCTCTTGGCTTGGTCAGCTTGTTGCTGTGGCTGTGCTTGCTGCTGTATGGCTTGGTTAGCTTGCTGCGTTTGCTGCCGTGGGTACGCTACAGATTGTGAATTAACGTTTCCGATTGTTAAACCACTTGTACCATCTAAAGTAATATTTAAGTCATATTGGCTTTGGTTGATTCCTAATTTTCTTAATACAGTATTCATATCATTCATATTAATTTGTTGAGGCTTATTATCTCCTGAAACTTTAACAATTCCAACGCACCAGTTATAGCCATTAGTCTTATCAGTCCATATATTTCCTACTCTGTAAGTGCCATCTGCTAATTTAAAGTCTAAATTGTTACCACTCCAATCGCCTCTATATTCCCAAATAATATTTTGCTGCACATTCTGATTAACTTGCTGCATTTGTTGCTGTTTCACGTCATTTGCGGTTTGATCAGTTGTCTGCGTTCCTTCATTTGTAGAGGTGTTGATATTGACTGACTTTTCGTTTGCTTTTTCTACCTCTTTTCTTAAACTTTTAATCTGTTTTTTTATCGATTCTATTTTTTTCTCTGTAGATTTTATTCCTTTATAAAATTCAATTTTCGAATTTATCTCCTCATCAAAAACAAAGTTTTTACTTAAATATTTCCCATTATCATACTTTATTTTGTACTTTTTAACACTTCCCTTAAGATCTGAAATTTTAATCTTACCTTTCGAAACAGCTATCGCTATAATATTTTCTTCATTAAAGCCTTGCATGTCACTGGACAAATTAATAGTCAATTCCCCAGTTTCGCTAATACTAACATTTTTAAACGAAAGCTTTTCTATTTTTTCCTTGGTTTCTTCAAGATTTTGTAGATTCTTTTCTTCTTCTCTTAAATTATTTTCCCTTATTTTTAAACATTCGCTGACTACGTTGTAATCAATATTTTTTAGATTTTCATTCATTTGGTTTTGGCTGTCTTCGCTAATTTTCCCCATAGCTTTTTTTACATCAATTGTTTTTAGTTCGCTGTTTGTCTTATCGGAAGATTTTATAACTATTTTGTCTGTATAAGCTGCTGTTTCAGCATCTGTTAGGTCTTCTATTTTTTCTCCATATTTAAATTTAGCTACCATAGTCAAAATAGTCTCATCCGTTTCATTTTTGATTGTATCAAAATTGTCCACAAATAAAGTAGTAGTATAAGTATTTTTGTCATTCAAATCATAATCTTTGACTTGTTTTAAGTAATTTTCAACCTTCTTTGCTTCAGAGCTTTGCTCTTTATTTGTTTGTGACTTGTTATCTTTATTTTCGTTGGTATTTCCCGCAGGTTTTTCATTTGTTTCATTAATTTCTTTGTTATCTTTTACCAAATCTTCGCCATCATTTTTAACGTTACTACTGCCGACGTTGGTATTGGACCCTGCTTTTTTTTCATTCTGCATTTTTTCATAACTAGCACGAGTGAAAATTTCACCATTTACTTTTAAAGTACCTATTTTGTCACGACTAAATTTTCCGCTAAACCAACTTTTATTTTTGCCCAGTTGCTTCATTTTCATCTCTATCGCATCTAAAAATTCTTCATAATTATCAATATCATCAATTTTATTTTCTGTTTTCAGCTTAACATTTAAGTTCCATTTTGAACTCCAAGACCAGCTATTTTCAATCTCTATGTCCTGTATTTTGCTCAAGTACTGATTTTCTTCCCCATTTATTTTAAGGTTCCCCAACTTCTCTTTGCTGAAATTTCCACTAAACCAGCTCTTATTTTTGCCTTTTTCTGTTAATTTATTTTCCACTGCTTGTAAAAAGTTTGAACGGTCTTGATCGTCTTTAATATCAACTTTTTGATTATCTTTAGTCTTAACGTTTAAGTCCCAATCTGACCCCAAAGACCAACCGTTTTCTACATCTACAGCTGTTATCTGACTTGAATAATCCTGCACTGAGGCAGCAGAGGTTGTCAGAGCCGCTCCGCTTGCAAAGCTTAGCATCAACGCTCCCAAAAGTCCTACTCCCACAGCTCTTGCCGACACTCCACCGCTTACGCTTAGTAGATCCTCATCGCTTAAAGCTTCTGTCCTTTCATACATATAGCTGAGGAGCTCTTTTTCAGTGAAGTCAAAACCGTTTTCTTTGGCAATCGATACTATCTTTTTAGCTAAACTTTCTTCTCTTGTTTCTTCTCCGCTTTCCACTTGATTTCTCAAGTTTTCAAATTCTTTTTTTAAGACTTCGCTGTTTTTTACTTCTTCGTAAAATTTAATTACATTTTCTCGGGGCATTTCGTTTTACCTCCTTTTCAAATTTTTTAAAATATACCTTAACTTTTTAAAGCGTATTTTTTATTTGCTGCTTCTGTGACTACATCCAATAAATAACTATATAGGCTTAGAACAAAAGCAAAATCTTCTTTATGGCTCTTATAAAGTTCTACGTTAGCTCCTGAATTGCCAAATTATTCATCAGCTCTTTTATAGTTTTATTTTTCTACCCTATTATTTGGATACAATACGTTTAATATATTTTGTTCACTTTTTTCCAGCTTCACCTTTTCGCTCTTTAACTTAATTTTGAAACCATCATTATTATCAATCGGCTCTATACTTTTCACCTTTTCAACTAAGCTAATTACATCTTTATTTAGAGTTAAGCCATCGTCATACGTTGTTCTACCAAATACCAAAAATCCTCCTAATTTTATTTTGCCAACTGTGCCTAGGTTTTTAACATCGGCAGCAAAATTTGTAGTATTTGTAGTATTTCCTGTAAAGTAGACTCGTTTTATTCCTTTGTAATCTGGTTGCAACAATATTTCCATAATGTCCTTTGCGGTTAATTTTTTGTCTTTGTCTTTTTCATCCAATGTAATTTTTAAGTTTTCTTTACCAACTTTTTCAACAGTATATGAAACTTTTTGTTCGACATCTTCTTTTTGCTCCTCTTTTTCATTTACAAAAACCTGAGTTTTTCCATTATTAAACTTTATCTTTACTACACCTTTTTCAATTATCACTAAAGCAATATCGTTTCTTTTTATAAATTCATTTAATCTATTTACAAATATTTCGTTCGATAATCCCTCTATATATGGATTTGACTCATTCAGATTGGGAAATACTTCATCTTGTTTAATTAATATAAATTCATCATCTTCTAAAGAGTTTATCAATTGTAATATATCCTCATCTAATAATTTTGCAAGGTTTTCAGTTTCTCCATTATTAAACGTCGCCTCTACTATATCTCCTTTTGTAATTGCTAATAAATTAATATTTTTTTCTTTTATATAGTTGCCAAACATTTTGTCTAATAATTTATATTTAATAAGTGGATTTGAATCTTTCAAATTGGATAATATTTTATCTTGTTTAATTAATATAAATTCATCTTCTTTTAAAGAGTTTATCAATTGTGGTATATCTCGTTCTTGCGGTTCTATTTCTATATCCAGCATTTCATATAAAAATCTTATATCATCTTCGCTAAGTTCCAAATAAGTTTCCCCTTTGGTACTTTTAATTATTTTTCCAAGGTCTGGTTTTGCAACTTCAATATTTCCAGGGTTTTTTATCTCTATCGCTCTTTTATCAAGTTTAGCATAACTTGATCTAAGATTATATAAACATTCTAAAATATCATATAATTCTCTTGACCCAGTTGCTCCTGCATTAATTACTGTCTTTCCACTCCTATAAAACCGATCTTTGTCTATCGTTTCAAAGCAATTGTTATGTTTAATAAATTTTATAGTTTTTTCTTCTGTTTTTGTAATAGTTTTTGTATGTTTGTCTTCTTTCGCAATGATTTCTCCCTTAACTGTGACAAAAGATACATCTTGGTTATTTAATATTTCAAAAAACAAATCTAAATCTCGTCCATAAATCATAGCTTGACCTGCATCAATAGGATCTAATCTTTCAGCTGTACACTTTCTTTTATCCAATTCGTCCATCACAAACCTGTAAATAGCTTTTCCAAATTTGTAAAAAGCGTGATTGTTTCCTTCAATTTCTCTTATGAGATCTTTGCAATCCATTGTATATTTCTTTTTCGATATTTCAGTGTTATTGTTTTCTTCAATTTTTAGTACTGTTTTGCAATTTATTTTATATACTCGTTCCATTATTTCAAATATATCCTTCACTTTTTTATCGTCTATTCTTTGACCATTTTTTACTGAAAGGCTAATATTTGCATATAGACCATTATCTTTTGTTGACCCAATTCCCACACTACATCCAGTTATAGTTACGTCATCGCCTAAATCTATCGTCTCTTCGCTGTTTATCACTCTACTTCTATGATCCAAAAGTATATTTGAAGGATTAATGGAAATCTCTTCATTTTCTTCAAGTTTTTTAATATCATCCCCAAAGTGATCTTCTTCGTCGTTGTTAAAAGCTACATATGGATACATTGGATACATTTCTCTTAGCATATTTAGTTCATCTACTGTTAACTTTTTATCATCTTTAAGGGCATTGCCATTTAAACTAATCATGACGGCGTTTATATCGTCTTGAATATTTGGAATTACCCATTCTACTTTTTTAGCCAAACTAATCGCACTTTCATTTAAAGTCAAGACGTTGGTGCCCTCGCTAAATTCGCCACATAGAGCTCTAACATTTTCATTTAAACTACTAACATCCCCTACAAACTTAATTTTTCCTATTCCTTCATTTATATGGTCAGACAAAACTCCCAAAATTCCATATTCATCTAAACTTTCCTTGTCTTTTTCTAAATCAATTTCTAAAGTTTTTGTATCATCGGCTTCTTTTTGGGCTGCTTCATTTTTTCCTAAATTAACTATTAAGGCTCTTGTATTCCCGTCTGCTTTTCTTGCTTCTTCCTCAGCTGCTTTCTTTGCTGCTTCTTCAGTCGTTTCGTATTTTACAGCTTTTTGCCCGAAAGGCAATGCATTCGTATCGCCACCTAACAATTTCGCAAGGTTTTCATCTTTTAAAACTTTAATTTCCCCAT
>Ga0247609_10007138_pt1 | contig 10670 bp, 9 predicted proteins | sample 172DNAGHGlowgp2_FD_193487 | JGI IMG/M metagenome (GOLD analysis project Ga0247609, IMG submission 193487) | Sheep rumen microbial communities from Palmerston North, Manawatu-Wanganui, New Zealand - 1728 DNA GHGlow gp2 | ecosystem: Host-associated > Mammals > Digestive system > Stomach > Rumen ...
TCCCAGTTCACGTTTCATATACATCTCCTGCGTTCAGCCCGTGATTCGGCCATCTTATCTATTCCGAAATGTGATCTGATCACATCTAAAACAGTGGTCTCGTCTTTTCTGTTATCATCCATTGGTATCCTCAACTATTATCTTTATATCTTTGATATCAATGCGAAAATGATCCTGTCAGATGCTCCTGCAAAAATCCGCGATTTCCTGTTTTCTGGGTTCAACATCTTCCTTATACTCAACGGATGTCAGTCCCAGATGGCCCGAGCGCTCTATTTCGAGATGACCGTAAAAATGCTCTATGCTGGCGATCAGCCTCTCACATTCGGGCATATTGGGTCCTGTCCGCAAAGCAATGGCGTACCCCTTCTTCCCTGGCTTGATCGTTGCGTGAGGCTCATGAGTATTACACCACGGAGTTACCCTGTCGATAAATGATTTAAACTGTCCCGGAATGTCAGCCCAATACGACGGAGCTACGGATACGATAACATCAGCTTCATCAAATTCTTTCATAATGTCCCTGATGACGTCAGCATCATTCATTACGCAGGAAGCCGTCCTGTGACATGCTCTGCATCCTCTGCAAAATGCAAAATCATAATCATCAATACAAATACATCTGGTCTCATAACGGACCTGAAGCTCAGATTCAACAGTCTTTACGATCTCTGCGGTTGCACCGTTCCTGACAGGACTGCAGTTAATGATAAGTGCTTTCATGCTGCCTCCCTCCAATTATCCTGATAATTAACTTTATCATACCTTCAGGGATATGAGCAGAATATCATTCTCTCCTGAACTGAGAGATAAACTTCCAGGCTGCTTCCGCGCTATGCTGTCTGAATTCGTGGACCTGGTTGCTGACGCCGGCAAATGCGGTCCTGCAGACACCGTCTTCACTGTCATAATAATTTACTGTCAGGGTAGCATCCCTAGAAGGATCATATAGTTTCTCGACCCTGTCACCGGGAATGCCCCAGAGCGGATCTGCCCATTTATCTTTGTCATCGAAAGAGACATCATCAAATGACTTTTTCAGTCTGTTGACCTGAGCTACATACTTTACACGCTCAAGACATGTATCCGCATGGAACGGAAGTTCCGGAAGATGAGACTTCTCGCCGCCGGAATAAAAGACCGGAACCGAGACAGTCTTATTAAGCTTATCCGTAACGGGTTTTCCCCAGAAGGTCGTATATACGGGGAAAAGTGCGCTCGCCGGCATGATCCCCGCGAGCATTTCCGGATACTCCTGGTAAAGATCCCAGGTTTTCCCGCTGCCCATCGAAAAACCAGTCACATAGATGCGTGCCGGATCAACAGGATATCTGGTAAGAAGTGTCTCGATCACATCTTTTGCTTCTGTTGCGGTAACGAACTGATGGTTCTCGATGGCGACAAAAAGGAAATCGTTCTTCCTTGCAACATCCCACCATCCTGCAACATATGTCAGATACATGGATGAATCTCCGCCGCCGTGGAATCCAATGACGAGCGGCACAGAGCCTTTTTCCAAAAGTCCGTTGTTATAGTAGGCAAAGTAGCCAACCTTATGTTCGGGTGCTTTTACGGGAAGAAATTCGTTGTCCGGAGAAGTCTTTACGGTTACAAATCCGGCATCCTCAGTCATACCGAGTTCTTCAAAGTCCGGTTCAAGTTCGATCTTTCCGCACCACATCTTGAATCTCTTAACGAAGGAGTAAAAATCCTTCTCATACTCCGCGTTTTCTTTAATAAGAAGATTCTCGCAGTCTTTGAAAGCCTCATTGATCTCAGCACTGTTGCCGATGCTAAGAATGGCAATATCTTTTCTCTTTACATCAGGAATAACGCTAAGTCTCTCCATGGAACACATCGCGGGAGTGATCTCGCCCGGTCCCCAGAGATACTGACCTTCTATCTTCTGAAGAAGATTTTTGGCGACATAATCAGCAGAACAGCCGAAGCTGTATATATCAGTCCTGAACTTTGCGCCTCTCGCGAAGTAACCTTCGAACGTCTGAGTAAAGAAGTTGAAGTCTTCAACGATCCCGTCCTTATAAACGGTGATCATCTTTATCTCGGCTATTACATCCGCATAAAGAGAACTGTCAGCACCGGACCATCCGGCTTCAGCAGTCGGATAGATGAACAATACACTTGAATCAAATGAAGCCGCAATACAGGAAAGCCCGGTCGTGTGTGCAAATCTGACCGCGCTTTCCATATCCTGTTTTTCTTCCTCGAGAACAAGAAGGAGCGGTGCTCTGAAACCGTAGTTATTCGTCTGACCGTCCAGCTCATTATCCGGAACATATACCTTCATCGTGAATGAAGGGAATACATGCTCCCAGCACACTCCGCCTTCGCAAGCCTTAACCTCAGGTCTTTCCATCATAGGCATATCTATTGATCCTCCATATTTTTACTATATTTTACAATAATTATTCCAGAGGAACACTTAAGATATTTGCCGTGGAAAAGAAATAAAGGCAGCGTATCAGCCCTTATTGACCTGTACGGATATCGACGGGTGCTCACCAACTGTGTCTTTGCCGCTGACAATGATGATCCTGTAATTGCCGGATTCGAGGGAAAGCCTGTCTGTATATGTCATTAAAACACCGGAAGGCACCTGTTTGTCGGATACGGTCTCGCCGTTATCTTTTTCGATCATGACAGAATACTCACCTTTTGAATTCAAGATGACGACGGCAACCGTATAATCGCCGGAAGTATCAACCTTTAAGTCAAGTGGAAGCGATTCCTCGTTCTCAGTCTGAACTGTATAACTCATGCTGGTCTGGAGAAGTACATTCGATCCGGTACTGTTTGAAACAGTGATCGCAACGGAACTTATGAGCATTACGGCGGTTATTATGCCTGCGAAAAGGAACCTGATCTTCTTGTGTGCTGAAGGATTCAGGAGCATTAGCCCGATCACGATCAGGAAAGGTGCAGCAAGACCGGTCATCAGATATGAGCCGAGCACATTCTTCATATTATCCACAGTCATCTGGGAAGCCATTGTATATGTACCGCCGTTTCCCGAGGCATTGAGCAATTTTCCTGAAACATAACTTATTGTTGATGAACCCAGGTTCAGGATGAAATGCATGAGCGAAGACAGGAGCATATTGTTTTTCTTGACGACAATATAGGAAAGGCAGGCGCCCATGATCGCAGTATTGATGAATCTTAATGCTGACATATGGAAAATACCAAAGAACAGACCCATTATCAGAACGATTATCCATTCTTTCTTAATTGACCTGAAATTGGAGATGATCGCACCTCTGTGTATCGCTTCTTCACAGATGGCAGGTGCAAGGGCCATAGCAAACATCGTGAAGATATATCCTGTATCTCCGCCAATGAATTCTGAAATTGCCTGAACATCACCGCCTTCAAGAGCTGAAGGATATATTATTCCGGAAACAGCTACACTTATCAGTCCAAACTGTATGCCTCCGACCACCAGGAAAAGAGAACCGAAGAAATCCCTTGCCTTGAATTTCTTAATAGGAAACATCTCCTTAAGAGGGACCCTTAAGATAAGAGCATATGCTATTGCAAGGATCAGGAATATTGCCTCAGTGGCAATAAGTCCCCATATTCCCCACGCTTCCTGCATGGGTCCGCATACAAAAATGAACAATGCCATGAGAACTGCGAAAAGCGCAAATCCCATCCAAGGCTTAAGTTTCTGCTGACATGATAACTGCTGCATAGTAATCCCCTTTTTAAAACCAAAAAATAAGCGCAATGACAATTATCTTGTATTCTTGGAATTTTCGCAAGCCACGAAAACAGTATGATTTGATTTTATTAATCTTTCGCGTTAAAATTCCCTTCTTGCAATATAGGAACCAAATATAACAGTATTTCAAATGATCAAAGAAAAAGATACGACATTCAGGAAAAAGCTCATCTCACTGATACTTCCGATGACGCTGCAAAACCTCGTCTTTGCGCTCGTCCCGATATCAGATGCAGTAATGCTGCTCTTCCTTTCACAGGAAGCCATGACATCTGTCTCGCTGGCATCACAGGTGCCTTTTGTGCTGTCGCTCTTTGCATATTCGATCACAGCCGGCGGTTCTATCCTTGCAGCCCAGTATTGGGGCAAAGGCGATACCGAATCGATCGAAAAGATATTCGGCTACATGTTCTTTCTCTCCCTTCCAATCATGGCAGTTTTCTTTATGTGTTCGATGTTCATGCCCGAAGGCGTCATAAGGATCTTTACGGATGTGCCGGAACTCATCGACGGCGCCATCCCTTATCTGAGATATGCTTCCTTCTCATATATCTTCATGAATCTGACCATGATATACGAGACTCTTCTTAAGAATGTCGGATTTGTAAAACAGTGTACGATCGCAAGCATAGTCATTGTTTTTCTTAACGTATTCCTTAATGCGGTATTCATCTTCGGGCTTTTCGGAGCGCCGGAGATGGGCATATCAGGTGCGGCACTGGCCACATCGGTATCGAACTTTACAGGGTTTATTATCTGTCTTGTGTTTAATCTCAAGCTGACAAAGTTCAGATTAAGGTTCCGCAATATCTTTCATGTCAGTCTTGAACTCAGGAAGAGGTTCTCAAAATATACCCTTCCCTACACGCTGAACCAGCTGCTCTGGGGCTTCGGCTTTGCCATGATCACCGTAATATTAGGTCATCTCGGTACAGATGTCGCTTCCGCCAACAGCATTGCGGCTATCGTAAAAGATCTCGTATCATGTCTCTGCTACGCTATTGCAAGCGGCAGTGTCATCGTTATCGGCAATGAGCTCGGCGCAGGAAAGCTCGAAAAGGCAAGGACATACGGTGATAAGCTGTTTAAACTCGGAATAATATCAGGAATAATCCTGGGATTCGTTGCGGCCGCTTCCGCACCGGTAATCATCTTCTTCACGAACATGACTGATACTGCCGAACACTACCTGTTAATAATGCTCCTGATGTGCAGCTATTATATTCTCGGCAGATCAATAAATTCCATTCTGATCGGCGGAATATTTTCTGCCGGCGGTGACACCAGATTCGGTTTTATCTGCGATACACTTACAATGTGGGCCTTCATCGTTCCTGTCGGATTTATCTCTGCCTTTGTCCTTAACCTTCCGGTCATGGTGGTGTATTTCCTTTTAAACCTTGATGAGATCATCAAGATACCCGCAGTAATAATCCACTACCGCAAATACAAATGGGTAAAGAACATAATCGAGGATGAAGTCTGATATTATCTATTATCTTGCGTAATCAGTTTTCTCAAAGGACTCGTAGAGATTGATGATATCTTCCTTAAGCGAGATGAAAATGCGTCCGAGATGAGGATCAAAATGATGTCCGAGTTCCTGTCTGATTATCTCGAAAGCTTCATCATATGACATACGGTCCTTATAATATCTTCGGCTGGCAAGAGCATCAAATACATCGGCAAGAGCCATTATCCTGGCCTCAAACGGAATATTCTCACCTCTTAATCTGTCAGGATATCCTGTGCCGTTATACTTCTCATGATGATAGTGAGCAACATTGACAGCGACATTGACGAATTCCTTGTCATCAACATCTTCAAGGACCTTCTTAACGATATCCGCACCGCTTGCGGCATGTCCTTTCATCTGCTCATATTCATCATCGGTAAGACCGGAAGGTTTCTTTAAGATCGCGTCATCAACGGAGATCTTACCGAGATCGTGCAGAGGAGCGGCGTTGATAACGGCATCCCAGTAATTCTCGCTCATGTTGTAGTCATCGATCTGACGCAGATGGTTTACAAAAAGAGCTACACATTCGGAAGTTCTGTTGATGTGCTCACCTGTGGAGTTGTCACGTGACTCGATCATGGACGCCATTCCGAGGATGGTGGACATCTGCATCGACTTGGCTCTCTTGGTCTGCTTCTCAACCTCACGCTTTAATGCCTCACCCTTCCAGCTCATCGTCTCGATCATGTTATGCTGTTCGGTAACATCCGTGATCTCAACCAGATAACCTGATACGTGGTTCTCCAGTCCGAAATGGATGAAGCTCATCTCAGTCTCAAGATATCTTCTCTCGGTAGGGCTCTTGTCATTTATTGTTATGGCTTTAGTGAACTTGCCCTGTGTCTTTTTCGCTGCAAGGGATTCGTTGGCATTCTGGACGACCCACTTGAGAAGATCTTTAAGAGCATAATCCTTCGCATTGATCTTGGAATCGATCCTCACATTCTTTATCTCAGGAAAGAACTTCTCGCAGACCGCGTTACTTCCCACATAACGGAATTTCCTGTCGAATACAAGATATCCGTATGTGCTTAGTTCATCGATCTTCTCCTGAACGCTCAGCTTAACGTTATATATCGTCGAACGGGCCACAACATAATCAAGGAGCAGTGTGCAGACCAGATAGAAGAACGGAACTATGTCGTACTTCATATCGAAGATACGTCTTGCAAGATATACAAGCAGAACTCCGAGGAGCGAACCCGCATAGATCATCATGATCCTGAAAGACGCGCTCCTTCTGCCAAGGTAAGTAAGGATCGTAAAGAAAGCCGCAAGTCCGACTTCAACTGCCAAAACGATATATCTGATGTAGTAGATAGTACCTGCTTCCTTGATCAGGTGAGAAGGATCTCCGGCTACAAACTTGACCGATGAATAGAAGAACGGAAGCCTGTCCGTAAGCAAAGTCGACAGGAATATTACGATATTGATCAAAAGGATGGATAAAGAGAACCATGAAGGGATCTTAGAATCAGAACAGTCGATAAGCACATAGACTATAAGAAGCGGAAGGAATACCCCGCCAAGATAACACAGCGAGTTTGCTATAATAGCTTCCTGAAGGTTTCTTGAACAGGAAAGGATGAAATATCCGATATTGCTCAGCATGATGCATACAGAGATAAGTATCTCCAGCGTGTTCGCACCGCGTCTCGAATAGAGAACGAGCGCAAACGTAGACAGCATGCTAAAAAGCATTACTACAGATAGTATAATCGAATAGATACCCATGGTCACCCTGATTGTCTTAATATGCAATTTACCAATAGTATTTTACCGCACAATCAATTCAAAGTGTTATTATTTTTAAAATATATTGAAAAGAACTTTATAAGATCCGGAAGGAGAATGGTCCGTCAATGCTCAAAGACGATGTGCTAAAGCTTATCTACAGGGAAAAAGATTATATCTCAGGCGAAGCGGTAAGCCGCAAGCTCGGTGTCTCACGCGCTGCCGTGAACACTGCCGTCAAAGCTCTCAGAGAGGACGGATACGGGATCATATCTGCAACCAACAAGGGATATCTCCTCGTAAATGATCCTGACATTCTCTCCAAAGGCTCGATATCTGCCCTGCTTCCGGATGCAAGATGCAGTGAGGTCCATTTTTTTGATTCCGTGGATTCAACCAACAACGTATTAAAAGACATGGCATCCAATGGGGCACCGTCCGGCACGGTCGTTATCTCCGACCGTCAGACCGGCGGCAAAGGCAGGCGCGGAAGGACTTTTGAGTCTCCTTCCGGAGTCGGTATATATTTATCTTATCTTTTCAGACCGGAATCAGGCTTCGGGAAGATATCCGATCTTACAAGCTGGACAGCAGTCGCAGTTGCCGACGCGGTAAAAAACGCCTACGGTTTGGACACACAGATCAAATGGGTAAATGATCTTCTGATGAACAGGAAGAAGATCTGCGGCATCCTTACCGAAGTGTCAGTCGAGGGCGAGAGCGGCTTTATCGACACATGCATAATAGGTATCGGCGTTAATGTTAACGAATCCTCCTTCCCCGCTGAGATATCCGGCATAGCCACTTCGATCTCCATCGAGAACGGAGGACAGGTATTTAACAGGGCAAAGCTCGTATCGGAGATGATAATGTCAATGGATAAACTTACAGCCAACTGGCCGGATTCCACTTACTATCTTGACCGTTACCGCAGTCTTAATATCACTGCCGGCAGCAGCATCACGGCATATCCGCAGAAGATCGAGAACGGACAGGGCCGCACCGGCAGGGCGCTCTCCATCAATGATGATTTCTCTCTCAGAGTAGAATTCGGTGATGGTTCCATAGAGGATCTGAAGAGCGGAGAAGTCAGTGTAAGAGGTCTTTACGGATACACCTGATCTTTCTCAGACACATATGTAATCCTTTATCCTGTTGTACTTGGAGTCTCCTATCCCGGTCACATTCTTGATATCTTCAGCTGCCTCGAAAGGATTGTCCTTACGATAATCAATGATCGCCTGGGCAGTCACTTCTCCTATACCCGGAAGTTTCTTCAGTTCTTCGGAGGAAGCGGTATTGATATTGACCATAAGCTCTGTACCTCCTCCCGTACCGTCCGGGCCTGAAGAGTGGCTGCCCCATACGTAAACACCGTCCTGCCTGATTATATCTCCTCCGCTGAAGCCCCCGGATATCTCATCTTTTGAGGGAATATAGACTGACATATTCCCGGTGATCTGATAGACGAAGTTGATGTTGTTCACCGAGGCATTCCCGGTAAGTCCTCCCGCATCCTCGATAATGTCATTTAAGATGGCACCCTTGGGAACGTTGTATATGCCGGGGACATTCACTTCACCGCATATATAGACACTGATAAGCTGAACTGATGCTTCAGTCTGAGATATGTTGGTTTCTTCCGGTGCAGAAGAAAGTGTTCCGTCAGCATTCCGGCTGTCTGTGGCTAAAGTCTCTGTAACCGGAACACTTCTTCCTGTCTTGAATCCTTGAACCGATACCTGTCCATCCCCTTTGAACACAAACTTATATAAGGCACTCAGTATTATGATCAGAATGAATGCCGACGGATAGATCAGACTCCTGATCCTGCTGGATGTGCTCTTCTTCAACATAGAAAAAGAGTATCACCGCCCAAAACACGTTTTTACCGACAAAATAAGACAAAACCGACAAGGAATATCCCTGCCGGCCGTGATCATTACTTTTAAATAATTATCTTACTGTTCGCCTTCTTTGCGCTTGGTCTCCCAGAACTTCTCGATATTGTAGTTCTCGCGCTCTTCCCTGCCCATAACATGAACTACAACATCCTTGTAATCCAGAAGGATCCACTTGTCTCCGGAACGTCCTTCAATGTGGTCGGGAACGATATCGTAATCTTTTTTAAGAACATACTCGACTTCATCAGCCAGTGACTTTATCTGTGTGGTGGAATTACCGCTTGCAAGGACGAAATAATCCGCAAGAACAGTCTTGCCTGTCAGATCGATCGTCTCAATGTCGATACCCTTCTTTGAATCCAGTATCTCGGTTATCTTAGCGGCCAATTCTTTTGTATCCATAAACATCTCCTTGGATTTATTAATAGTTTGATTTTAACACAATAGTATTTGTTTGGTTTTGCAATTATCGAAAAGAGAGTAACTTCTCACGAGCGATTTCCGCACAAGCGAAGCGCGGAGGACCTTAGCGAGTGAGAAGTTACGAGTGCCCTACATTCCGAGATCACGCATCATGAGCAGAGTCATCGGGTGGATATCCCTGCCCTGTGAGATAAACTTGTCCCTGACAGAAGCAACTGTCATGCGGACCGCGCTGTCCAGGTCCGTTTCCGCTGCGGCGCGTATAGGCGTTAAGTCCGTATAATTCCTTGAAGGTTCTATCTTGTCGGCAAGATAGACGATCTTCTCGAGAATGCTCATATCTCCCCTGCCCGTAGTATGATAGCAGATCGCATCAAGGATCTCCTGATCATCTGTACCGAACTGTTCTTTTGCGAAAGTGGCTCCGGCCGGTGAATGAAGGAGTTTCTTCTCGGTGAACAGATCTCCTGAATATCTCTTTGCGAGTTCCTGCTGCTGTTCTAAGGGAAGCTCCTTGGCACAGTCATGAAGAGCGCCGGCGATCAATGCCTTATCTTTATCACATCCGAATACATCCGCAAGATGCGCGGACAGATATCCGACGTTCAGTGTATGAAGAAGTCTCTTTGCGCCCAGATGGTGATACATCCATACCGAACTCTCGAAAAACTTCTTTCTGGCTTCGTCAGATATTCCATCAAGCTTGGTATTCTCTGTATAAAGAGCATGCCTTTTTATAAACTCCAAAGCAGGTTCCGGCACCTTGGAGAAATCTCCGCTCTCTGTGATCCCGGAAGAGGAACATTCAACGCCCTTAAGCCTGAACACCTCTACCCTTCCTCCGAGATTCTTTTTGATGGAAGATCTTGCTTTCTCCACATCAGTACTGTCGCCCGGTCTGACTGCCGCAAGAAGTGAAGCATACTTGAGGATCTCCTCCGGATTTCTCCAGGTCTCAAAAGTTCCGAGCGTATCAGAGCCCATGATCCAGAAGAATTCATGATCATCTTCTGCTTTCTTACGCTTTACCCCGTTCGAGACAAGAAATTCCTTTATGTAAGATGGTGACGTGAGCTTTGCGAGAACGACCGCAGTATAACTGACTCCTTCAATACCGAATTCGATATCGCTTACATAGCAGTTCTTAAGACCAAGACCTTCCACCGTCTCCTTCATCATGTAGAAACGGTACGGCGGAGGAAGTTTGTTGGTATAGAGCTTAAATGAATTACGGACTGAAGGTATAACGATCACACAGTCAACATATCCGCTCTTCATTGCGGAATCTATCATCGCAATGTGACCGTTGTGAACCGGATCAAAAGATCCTCCGTATACACCTATCCTC
>Ga0247609_10007142_pt1 | contig 10666 bp, 14 predicted proteins | sample 172DNAGHGlowgp2_FD_193487 | JGI IMG/M metagenome (GOLD analysis project Ga0247609, IMG submission 193487) | Sheep rumen microbial communities from Palmerston North, Manawatu-Wanganui, New Zealand - 1728 DNA GHGlow gp2 | ecosystem: Host-associated > Mammals > Digestive system > Stomach > Rumen ...
TGTAACAAGAACCCGAAGCACAAAGGATGAACGCACTGTTTATGTAAAGCTCACACCTGCCGGCAAAAACCTCCGCAAAAAATGCCTTGAGGTTCCAAAGCAGATGATGTGCCATAATCTTATGAGCCTGGACGAAGGGGCAGAGCTTTTGCAAAATCTTCATAAGCTTATGTCCAAAATGACCTGTAATAATAAATAAAAAAAAAACTAGTTGAAAAACTGGTTGACAATTCCCGCCTCTGATGTTAAATTATTTATAGAAATTAAATACTCGAGGAGGCGTGCTATGGCTTTTGATTTTTCACCAGCTTTTGGTAATGTTTATAACATTGGTTCTTTTGATGCCAAAACCTATTTTGCAGAGCTTGTGAGAAAGGTTCAGGAAGGTGCAATTTTTAATATCTCAAAAAATGGTAAACAGGTAGCTGTCTTGCAGGGAGTAAAAACCGTGCAGAATCAGGAAGCCTTTGATGCCCACAAACGCATTCTTGAACGCTCAAAAAAGCTGCGGGAACAGGCCCTTGCAAATACAGACAAGCCAATGTCACTCTCAGAAATAAAGGAGCTCAAGGATGCAGGCCGAAAATACTAAAGCTTTTCCATGTTTTGTAGTTGATACCTCTTTTATGGTCGCTTATCTTTTAAATGGCCTGTGCTCTGATGAATTATCCAGCTGTGTAAATGATATAGAATATGTTCTCTTAAATAACGGCCAGCTCTATGTTCCTCAGCTCTTCTGGTACGAAATTTACAATGCCATTCTTTCAAAAACCCGCAGGAGTACCGGAGCCATTTCTAAGGCAGATGCCATGGACATTCTTTACGACCTGCAAAAGCTTCCCATTTACACAGAACCTCAGCCCGACGCCCAGATCCGCAGCCGCATTTTTGACCTTTCAGAAGAATACAATTTATCTTTCTACGAAGCTTCTTATCTTGAGCTTGCCCGCCGCAATGGCCTTGAGCTAAAGACTTATGATGAAGAGTTGCTAAAAGCAAAATAAAATATTTTTTATAGAAAAAATGCCACAATCATGTTATATTTAAACTAGATTTTGGAATGGAGGTAATAGGATGTCAGATGCAGCCTTTGATTCAATGATGAATGAAATGGATAATTTTTCTCTGGAACAATGTAAAAAACTATTTGCTCGTTTATCTGAAGTTTTTACAAAAAAGAAAAATGAATCTGTTGCTCCAAGAAAATCTATGTTCGGCGTATGGAAGAATGAAGCATTCTATATGGCTCCAGATTTTGATGAACCTCTTGAAGAATTTGCGGAGTATATGTAATGAGATATTTGTTGGACACTCATGCTATACTGTGGTATCTTTTTGGTGATTCTCGTTTATCAGATAATGCTCGAAACCTGATAGACAATAACGACTGTTATTTTAGTTATGCATCTTTTTGGGAAATCTCCATAAAACACAATGATCCTTTTGACAGAATTTTAATTTCACAAGCAATAAATAATGATTTGTCAATTATCACTTGTGATGAAAAAATACCTTTATATGATGTAAGTACGGATTGGTAAAAAAGCCGGGCGTTACGGGGCGGCGTTTGAGCCCCGTTGGGTGGGGTAGACGAAAAGCCTCTGACTTTGAGGCGTAGGGCGGGGCTCCGCCCTCATAGGAGATAAAATATGATAATCGCAATTGACGGACCTGCTGGAACAGGAAAAAGTACAATCGCCAAAATGCTGGCAGAAAAGCATGACTTAACCTTTTTAAACAGCGGAGGCTTTTACCGTACCCTCACTATGGCTGTGCTTGATGCAGGCATAGACTACAAGGACGAAGCTGCTACCCTGGATTTTTGCCGCAAACAGAAGATTGAATATACAAAAGAAGGTCATTTTATCTTAAACGGCACAGATGTTACTGCCCACCTTCACGACGACCGTGTAACTGCCAATGCGAGTCAGGTTAGTGCAATTGTAGAAATCCGTCACCTGGTAAACGATCTTATGCGCGAAATTACAAAGAGTCTGGATATTGTCTGCGAAGGCCGCGATATGACTACTGTTGTATTCCCTATGGCAGAGGTTAAAGTTTATCTTGATGCTTCGGCCCAGGTACGTGCCCAAAGGCGTTTTGACCAGGGTGTAAGCGATATGACTCTGGAAGAGATAAAAGAAGCTATAGAAAAACGTGACGAAATGGATAAAAACAAAAAAGAGGGTTCTTTAAAGATTGCCCCTGACGCACTATATATAGATACTTCTAACTTGACGATTGAAGAAGTTTGTGCGATAATAGAAAGACAAATTTCATAAACAAAAGGTTATACAATGGAAGAAATGGAAGTGGAAAAGGAAGAAGCTCAGAACTCCAAGGGCGACTTTCAGACACAATTAGAGGAGTCCCTCAAAGAATTCAATGCACCACAGGCAGGTCAGTTAGTAGAAGGTATTGTTGTACAGATTACAAACGACTATGTTTATGTTGATATTGGAGACAAATCAGAGGGTTTAATCCCTGTAGAGGAGTTCGCAGACGATCTGCCGAAAGAAGGGGATAAGGTTCAGGCGTTGTTGACAGGTCACAATTCTAGTGGTCCTGTGCTTTCTAAGAAAAAGGCTGATTCAAAGCGTTATTTAAAAGAGATTCAGCAGGCTTACAAGGATAAGACTCCTGTAACCGGTACAATCGCAAAGGTTGTAAAGAGTGGTTACGAGGTAGACCTTGGTGTTGACCGTATGGCATTCTTGCCAATCAGCCAGGCTGACGCAGAAAAAGTTGAAAAGCCTGAATCACTGCTTGGAACAAAATCCAAGTTTTATATCGAAAGACTTTATTCAGATAATAAACTTAATCCTGTGGTTAACCGCCGCAAGTTCCTTGAAGAAGAAATCAACGAAAAGCGCGATGCCTTCTTTAATTCAGTTCAGATTGGTGACACTGTAAAAGGTACCGTTAAGAGTTTTACAAGCTTTGGTGCATTCATCGATCTTGGTGGATTTGACGGCTTGCTCCATATCAACGATATGTCTTGGGGTCATGTAGCTCGTCCAAAAGACTTTGTTAAAAAAGGTCAGGAAATTGAGCTTAAGGTTATCCGCCTTGATCCTGAAGAAAAGAGAATTAATCTTTCTCTAAAGCACTTTACAGAAGATCCTTGGGTACACTTTGAAGACAAGTATCATGTAGATGATATCGTAAAGGGTAAGGTAACAAAACTTACAGAGTTTGGTGCCTTTGTTGAGCTCGAAAAGGGAATCGAAGGTCTTGTTCATATTTCTGAGTTCTCATGGACAAAGAAGGTTAACAAGCCTGGCGACATGGTAAATGTTGGTGACGAAGTAGAAGTAATGATTCTTGGTTACGACATTCAGAATGGTCGTGTTTCTCTTGGTCTTAAACAGACACAGGCTAATCCTTGGGATTCAATTGCAGAACGCTATGCTGTAGGAACTAAGGTTTCTGGAAAGGTTGTAAAAGTTACTAATATTGGTGCTTTTGTACAGCTTGAAGATGGAATCGACGGCTTCCTCCACGCAGATGATATTTCATGGACAAAGAAAATCAAGCATCCTGGCAGCGAACTTTCCGTAAATCAGGAAATCGAAGCTGTTGTAATTGAATGCAATCCTGAAGAACACAAAATCAAGATTGGTATGAAACAGGTTACTGCAAATCCTTGGAAAGAATTTGCAGAACAGTATAAACCGGGTTCTACATTGGAAGGAGAAATTACTTCTATTACAGAGTTCGGTCTTTTTGTAAAAGCTCCAAACGGAATTGAAGGTCTTGTAAACAAGGCTAACCTTAGTGAAGAAAAGGATGTTCCTTTTGAAGAAGCTGTTGCAAAATATAAAGTAGGTGACAAAATCAACGTATACGTAGTTGATGTAAACACCGAAAAAGAGAAAGTAGCTTTTTCTGTTCGTGAATTCAAGAGAAAACAGCAGCGTGATGAAATCTCTCAGTACATGTCAAATAATGATGATGACGGAGATGGAGCTTACACACTGGGTGACCTTTTGAACACAAAGAAAAATGACTAATATTTCTTGCTGATATTATAATTTTTCTGTAAGGAAACGCATTGTATGTTCGTCTGATTCGATCTGCAATGCGTTTTGTTAATTCTAAGTTTTTTAAGGGGCGGGAATGAGAAATTTAGAATATTGCAGTGTTGATTCTTTGGCAGGTCAAAGTCAGTTTATTGAAGAGCTCAAGAAAATTTCTACGGTGCTCTGCAAAAACAATGCAAGTGTCCTGCTTAAAGGTGAAAAGGGAACAGGAAGAAGGCAGTTTGCTTTTCTGGTTCATCTTCAGGGAAAAAACAATCCCGAAGATTTCTTTGAACACAATTGTCGTGTTTATTCCGAACGTGAGACTGAGCGTTTTTTTGAGCTTATCTCTCTGCTGCCTTCTTTTGATTTCTTAGGAAAAACTATCTTTATCAGCAATGCAGATAATTTGTCTGCACCGCTTCAGGAAAAATTACTGGTACTTTTAAAAAGTGTCAGGGAAGAACGAAAAAACATTCGTTTTATTTTTTCTACCGAAGTGAATATTGAAGACAAAATAGAACAGGGCTTGTTCCTGCAGGATTTATACCAGCTGATGAGCACTGTTCCTGTAAATATGATTCCTTTGCGCCAGCGTAAGGACGACATACTTCCTATAGCGGACTACTATTTTGCCAAACTTTCTGCAGTTTCGGGAGTGGGGTTCAAAGGCTTTTCAGAAGAAGCTCTGGAGGTTATGAAAAATTATTTCTGGCCAGGAAACATTGCCGAGCTAAAAAATGCTGTTGAGCGTGCTTTTATTGTAGGGGAGCCTCCCTATATAAAAACTTCCGATATGGCAATTGCTCTGGCAGACTCTCTTCCTTCTGTTGAAACAGGCGAGGATAAGAGCTTGAAAACAGCCGTTAATGCTTTTAAGAAAAGCTATGTTACAAAGATTCTTGAAGAAAATAACTGGAATCAGACAAAAACGGCAAAGGTGCTTGGTATACAACGGACTTACGTAATCCGCCTTATAGACGAATTGCAGATCCGTAAGTAAATAGAAAAATTTATAATTGGGGTTAATTATATGTCAGAAAAAACAGAGAAAAATACTGCAAGTGCAAAACTTAATGGTTTTCTTGAAAAGAACAGAAAGCCTGTACTTATTTCTTTCATTGTAGTTCTTGTTCTTGTTATAGCTTTTGTTTCGACAGTTATTGCAATTTCTTCTGCTTCAAAAAAGGACCTTGCTGCTGTTGAAAACTTTTATTATGAAATGATGGATTCTTCAAATAGTCTTGAAGATGCAGAAATTGAAAAGCGTGCAACTGAATGTGTAGAAAATCTTGCTCCATATACTAAAAAGGGCGGAATTGCCGGTGTAAGAGCTAATATGCTTAGTGCAGAACTTTCATATCTTCTTAAAGATTATGAAAATGCTGTTTCTTACTATCAGGCTGCTATTGCAAAGGGTAAAAAAGCTTACACAGCTCCTGTATGCTATTTTAATATGGCTGCAAGTTACGAAGAACTTGGAAAGCTTTCTGAAGCTGCAGAAGCATACAGAACTGCTGCCGAAACTGAGGATTTTGGAATGGCTTCTCATGCATACTTTAGCCTTGGACGTGTTCTTGAAGCTCAGGGTGATTATGCCGGTGCTGTAGAAGCATATAAAGCTTTGAATGACAAATCTTCTGATGATGACTGGAGTCATCTTGCTAAAACAAGAATTATCGATCTTCAGTCACAGGGAAAAGCTGAATAAGTTAATATTATAAAAATCTAAAAAGGCTGACGTAATTGAAAAAGGCAAATAGCAACAAACGAAAATCATTACTTTTTCTCGTTTTGTTTGCTCTTTGCCTTTCTTTTTTTAACGTATCCTGCGGACTTGATGTTCTTAAAGAGGTTTTAAACGACCCTTATTATTCAGAAAATACTCCTATTGCTGACCGGGATAGTGAAAGCGACTTTGCAACCAGTTATTTTAAATTTACAATTAGAAAACTTGATAATGCAAATGATTTTGGGAGTGCTTCAATTTATTACAAAATCTATAATGATTATACAAAGGCAAGTTCAGAAGAAAGTAGCCTTATAAGTGCATCAGATGATTCTGTTCGGAAACTTACATCTTTAAATACAATGATCCAGTATGGTTATAAAGAACTTCAGTATCTGGATGATGATGAAAAACTTCATTCTCTTGATTTACCTAATGGTCGTCATGAATTGTGGATAAGACTTACAAATTATGATGATTCTTTGGAAGAGTATTCTGCAGGGGTTATGGTTGATAATGAAAGAATTGGAATACCTGTTCGCTTGACTGGAAAGACCTTTGATTTTGGACGTTCTGGTACATATGATGAAAATCCTTCTCTTACTCATAATAGTGATAATGATTCAGATTCTGATACTAAAGGTTTTGTAGAAAAACAGGCTGAAGGTGAAGAAAATATATATTATGTAGTATTATTTGGTGGATTTCAGATGTTGGATGAAAACTTTGAAACTGTTGCCAGTCCAATCCATCATCTGGGGCGTGTAAAAATAGACGCAAATAAAGAAAAGAACTGATAAGTTTATGATGCTGGGCGGGCTCGAACCGTCTACCTGCTGCTTAGAAGGCAGCTGCTCTATCCAGATGAGCTACAGCACCGAAGTTCTTATGATAATAACATAAAATTAAATCCCTTACAAGTAAGTAGACCTAAAAATTGCTTTCGCAATTTTTTTAACGGTCTGCTATTGAACACCGCCCGCCAGCGGGCTTACACAGCATTTCCTTCATAGTTCGCCAGCCAAGCATTGCGCATTTTACGCGGGCAGGCATGTGCGAAATATCCTGAAGGGCTGCGGCTTCATCAAGGCGTTCAAGGTCTTCTTCTGTTACCTTGTCTTTTATCATCCTGTCAAAAATATCGGCAAGAGCAAGAGCTTCGTCTTTTGTTTTTCCAATAACTAAATCGGCCATCATGTCTACAGAAGCCTGGCTTATTGCACAGCCGCTTCCTGTAAAGCTGGCGTCTGTAATTACATTATTTTCATCAAGCTTCATCTGCAGTGTAATCTGGTCTCCGCAGCTTGGGTTTACACCTTCCAGACAAAAAGTAGGAGAATCCATATCCTGCTTGTGCGAAGGGTTTATGTTGTGTTCGTTTAGTATTTCGCGATAGAGTTCTTTAGTATTCATCTTTATATCCGCTCCATTCTCTTAGATGACTCAGTTTTTCCAGAAAGACATCAACTTCTTCTTCTGTATTGTAAAAGTAGAGGCTTGCACGTGCTGTTGCTGTCTGACCTAAGTATTGTCCAAGCGGTTGTGCACAGTGGTGACCTGCACGAATTGCAATATGTTCTTCGCTTAAAAGGGAAGCTATGTCGTGGGGATGAACTCCATCAATTGTAAAGGTAACAATTCCGCAGCGTTTGTTTCCGTCTTTAGGTCCAATAATATTTACATGAGGAATATTTTTCATTCCTTCAATTATATGGCAGGCAAGTTCGGCGTCGTGCTTTTCTATATTATCTAAACCGACGCTTTGAATGTAGCGGATTGCAGCGGCCATTCCAACAGCATCTCCTGCGCTTACAGTTCCTGCTTCAAACTTATGAGGAATCTCGGCCCAGGTTGCTTTTTCGCGTGTAACATATTCAATCATTTCGCCGCCACGAAGGAAGGGTTCCATTTTTTCAAGCAGTTCATACTTACCGTAAAGAGCGCCAATTCCCATTGGTCCGCAAAGCTTGTGTCCGCTCATGGCAAAAAAGTCTGCATCTATGTCCTGAACATCAACCTTCATATGTGGGGCAGACTGAGCACCGTCTACAATAAAAATTGCACCAGCCCTGTGTGCAGCTTCTCCGATTTTTTTTACAGGATTTGTTACGCCAAGAACATTACTTACATGAACGACAGAAACAATTTTTGTATGCTCTGTAATTTTTGCAGCAATTTCTTCATCGCTTATAATTCCTGTCTCTTTGTCGCATTCCATAAATACAAGTCTGGCACCGGTTTTCTGACATACCATCTGCCATGGAACAATGTTTGAATGGTGTTCCATTATGGTAACGCAAATTTCATCACCCTGGCCAAGATTATTGAGCCCCCAGCTGTAGGCGACAAGGTTTAAACTTTCTGAGGCATTGCGGGTAAAAATAATCTCCTGGGCCTCTTTTGCATTTATAAAATCGGCAACAGTTTTGCGGGCATTTTCGTAGGCAAGGGTAGCGCGCTCACTTAAAGAGTAAAGCCCTCTCAGCGGATTTGCATTTTCTGTAGCATAAAAATGTGTCATTGCATTGAGCACAATAAAAGGACGCTGAGCAGTTGCGGCTGTGTCAAAATATATAAGATCCCTGTTTTCTTCCGAAGATTTTTCGTCTATTGCTTTGAAAAAAGGAAAGTCTTTTCTGTATTTGTTCATTATATATAACCTATTAAACTTGTATGTAAAACTGCTATATTGTAATAATTTTCAAGATGATTTGCAACAATGTTTAATCCTGACCAATTTCTGCATCGAGCCAGTTGTTAATTTCTTGTCGGATTTTTTCTTCCGGGATATTTGCAGCGGCGGCTGTGATTTTTGCACGTGTAAGCATGGCTTCTGCAGTTTCCTGGTTAATTCCGCGGGTGTTTATGTAAAAGAGCATTTCTGGAGAAAGTTTTCCTACTGTAGAACCGTGTTCTGCGGCAATATCATCTTCACCACAAAGGATTATAGGAGCGGCTTTAACTACAGCTTTTGGAGAGAGCAGGAGGGTTGTTTCCATTTCGTTTCCTGTAGAGCCGGAGCAGCCCTTTCTCATGTCAATTGTTCCGCGGTAGGTTTTAGTTGAATCGTCTTTTACAGTTCCGTCTGTTTTCATGTTGCAGTCTGTTTTTTTGCCTGTATGAACTACAACCTGATTCATATCTACGTATTGATTTTCGCGGCAGATATAGGCTGTGTCGGAAGTAAATCTGGACTGATATCCGTGAAGTGTGGCATGAAAACCTGCATCAATGTGCGCACCGCCGAGTTCAATTTGAATTAGATTTGCCTTTGCACTGTCTCCACAAACAATCTGTGTATCGTCTATCTGGTAAACTGAGTTTTTGAAAAGCTGAACTTTTGCAATCTGAACATTTGCATCGTCTTCGGCATAAACCTTAGTTATAATCCCGGAGAAAGCGGCATTTTCTGCGGTCCCTGCGGTCTCTGAGCCTGTCGAAGGGGTCGAAGGGCCTCCCTCATAAACAATAATAACCTTGCAATTAACCCCGGCTTTTGCATGAATAATATTATGGGTAGCAGAATTAGAATCTGCCTTTATTCTGATAATAAGCGGCTGGTCACAGTCTTTTTCAAAAGTATAGACTTTTCCTTGTGCAGCATCTGTAATGATCTGGGCTGCATCTTTTCCAATTGAGTTTTCCGGCTCCGGAAGTTCTGTCTTTACAGTTTTTCCCTCGCTAACCAGAACTCCTGCAGGAATCTGTATATCATTTCCTTTATTTTCACAAAGCGAAAAATCAAAAGTTCCCGAATCTTTATTTATTTTGAGCCAACTCCAAGTAAGATAAGGAATTGGATTTACATCTATTGTTTGTTCCATATTTCTCCAATATTTTAATGGTTTTAATAAGATTTTTCAATGTAGGCATTATAAAAAAAATCTATCAGGTTGCATAAAAAAAATGGCGTAAGCCGATTTTCAGATTACAAAAATGCTCTACACTGCTGCCGCCTGGGCGGCAATGTATATAATTACAAGGCAGTGTAGCGCATAGGCGGTGAACCGCCGGTTTTGGAATATGAAAAGCGGCTGGGAGCCATTTTTTTATATATGGTCCTTTGTGTTTTTTTTATAATGTATACATATGATTCCCCCTTTTACTATTGCACAAAACTCATTTTTTCATTATTATGTTTGTTACGTATTTAGACTTTGGGCGAGGTGGTGTTTAATCCCCGTTTTACGCTGACCGGCCGGTTTGGGTACCAGTCTTTTGCAGGTTGGATTCTGTTTCCTTATTCCACTGCACCGGGCGATTGTTAATGTTTATTTTAATAGAGGTATTTTATGTACGCAACTATTGAATTTAAGGGCAAGCAGTACAAAGCAGAAAAAGACCTTGTCCTTACAGTAGATAAGCTTGATGCTGAAAAAGGTACAAAGATTGACATTGATACCGTTCTTTTGGTAAGCGACGGTGATAAAATCAGTGTAGGTACTCCTTATGTACAGGGTGCAAAGGTAACAGTCGTTGTTGAAGAAACTTTCAAAGACAAGAAGGTTCTTGTATTCAAGTATAAGTCTAAGAAAGACTATCATCGCTTGATTGGTCATAGACAGCAGTACACAAAGGTACGTGTTGAATCTATCACCCTCGCATAATTAGGAAAGGAGATTACTATGGGAAGAACACGTGGTGGATCTGGTGCTAAAAACGGACGCGATCCTAATCCAAAGAGTCTTGGTGTAAAAAGATATGCCGGTGAATCTGTAACAGCAGGTTCAATTATTGTAAAGCAGCGTGGAACAAAATTCTATCCTGGAGCAAATGTTATGAAAGCTGGTGATGACAGCCTTTTTGCTACAGCAGACGGAAAAGTAGTTTTCGGTGAAAGAAATAATCACAAGGTTGTTTCTGTAGAAGCTGCAAAATAAGTTTGGCTTTTGCTAAACGTAAATGCCCGGTGTGA
>Ga0247609_10007143_pt1 | contig 10665 bp, 17 predicted proteins | sample 172DNAGHGlowgp2_FD_193487 | JGI IMG/M metagenome (GOLD analysis project Ga0247609, IMG submission 193487) | Sheep rumen microbial communities from Palmerston North, Manawatu-Wanganui, New Zealand - 1728 DNA GHGlow gp2 | ecosystem: Host-associated > Mammals > Digestive system > Stomach > Rumen ...
AAAGATTTTGGGAGATAAAGGAGATCCTAAAGATGAGTAACGAAGAAATAAACGTATTAATAAACTTGCATATAAACGAACTAGAAAACGATTTACAACCTACAAAAGAACAAAAGGAACGTGTAATAAAGGCATTAAAACACGCAACAGAGATTATAGAAGATAGTAAACATATTCCAAGAATATAAGGAGAATATATGAAAAATAAAACAATTAAATTTAAAATAAGAAAGTTAAATTACACATTACATATAGTTGATACAAACAACGAAAATCTAATCCTAGATGGAACGTCAAGAGCAGGAATTGCATATAGAAAAGAATGTGCAATTTATATAGTAAATGATTTGAAGCCACAAATGTTTGCAAGAGTGCTATTGCATGAATTGTCCCATGCTTATATATATGCTAGTGGAATGGTACAAGTTGAATGGAACGAAGAAAACGTGGCGGATTTTATAGAAAACAACTTTGAAGATTTAGAATACACATTTAAAAAAATATTAGGAGTAGTGTTTAATGAATAGAGAAGAACGTAGAAAATTAGAAAAGACAAACAGCAAATTAAGTGTAATGCAACGTTACAGACAAGAAGCATACGATTTAGGATACAAAGCAGGGCAACACGATGTAGTAGACATTACACTTTATATGATGGCATACACTTTAACATATAAGACAGATTTTACCAAGGAGCAAGTTGGGGAGTTAGTATACGCAGTATATGACAATATAGACGCATACAGGACAGAACATTTAACACCAGAGGATTACAAAGAGATAGTAAGGATGATAGAAGAAGATTACAAAATAAAAATAAGATAAAGGAGAAAAGAAGTATGGAAAAAGGAAATGTAAAGTGGTTTAATGCAGAAAAAGGGTATGGATTCATTGAAAGAGAGGGCAAAGAAGATGTGTTTGTATACTATGATGAAATCCAAATGAACGGATTTAGAAAATTAGTTGATGGCGAAGCAGTCGAGTTTGAAGTAGAAGAAGCACCAAAAGGACTAATAGCAAGAAAAGTAAGAAGAATAAACTAGGCAAAAAATTGACATTATATTGTAAAATGTAGTATACTAAAGAGGGTAAAACTTATGGAATATCAAGAGATTATGTGTGAGTTTTGCAAGAAATGTACGGAATTTAAAATTAATAAAAAGGTTGTAAAATTGCCTAACGAGAGCATTACAGTAATTGTTAAGTGTGAGAATTTTCAACCAAAATTTAACTTTAAGAGCAGCACCGAAAAGTGTTGCTCTTTTTTGATAGACGGAGAATTTGATGAACAAGCTGAAAGTGGAATCTTTAGATATTAATAAAATAGTACCATATGGGTGGCAGAGGTTCGTCAAGCGGTACAAAAGCTGGTGGCAAACTTTTTGGTGGCAAAGGGTCAAGAAGTGGTGGCAAGGCAGTAAGTGAAGATAAAAACTTACTGCCATCAGCTTATATAAATGTACTTACAAGTCCAAAATTTAAGTCAGTTGAGAAAACAGCAAAGGCATTTGGTAAAAACTTCTTAAATGAGGGTAGAGAATATGCTGGATTAATAGATAAAGACGGATTTGCATTAGAATATGCAAAAGGACAAAAAGCAAGTGTTGTTCATTTGGAAAGAAAAGGTGCATATTCAATTCATAATCATCCAACAAAGGTATTAAATGCTAGTGGAAAAACAAAATATCTTAATGCTCCAAGTACACCAGATTTAAGAAACTGGGCATTAGGTGTTGGCAAAGGAACAATTATTGTAGCTTCTGGCAATCGTACAGGGTACATTATAGAAAAGAGTAACAATTTTAGTGCAAAATGCAAAAATATGGTGCAGAGAATTATAGACAAGTTATCGCAGAAAGCGACAGATTATTAAATGAGGCAAGAAGAATAAAAGACTATACAGATGCAATAGATACAGGAGAAACAATCGTTGTTGAGAAAAAAGGCAATATTGAGGGTGCAAGGTTTAGAGTTAAAGATGGCAAAGTACAAGTTAGTGCCGAAGTATTAGATTTAAACAAACGTGGTGAATGGTTTGACCATCCAACATTTACTAAAAAGACATTACTAAATCATTTAAAGAGATTAGAAAAAGAGGGGCGAAACATCCATACATAAAAAAAGTAAAGCATAAGGAAGTGATATAGTGGCAAAAGCAAAAGACAACCTTGTGTATGATAAAGGCTTTGATAGTAGAACAACCGAAGAACAATCGGAGATAGCACGCAAAGGCGGTATTGCATCTGGTGAAGCTAGAAGAAAGAAAGCCACTATGTTGTCCGTACTAGAAAAGACACTAAATGAACAGAATGCAAACGGATTGACATACATGGAGCTATCGACATTAGGCTTAATAAAAGGTGCGACAAACGGAAGCGGTAAGAACTATGAAATCATATACAATTTAATGCAAGAAAAGGAACGCAAAGCAGAAGAATCGCAGACAATTGTAGTGTTACCAGCAAAAGACATTGCAAGTTCCTTTTCAGACATAAACAGGGCAATAGATGAAAGAGAATACAGAGAATACTATATCGAGGGCGGTAGAGGTAGCACGAAATCATCATTTGTTAGTGAAAAGATTATCGAGATACTAGAATGCAACCCTCGTATGTGTGCAGTTGTATTAAGAAAAGTTAAAGATACATTAAAAGATAGTGTTTTTTCACAGCTAGAATGGGCGATTGATGTTTTAAGTGAAACATATCCAAGTATTAAATACGATTACAAGCTAACAAAAAGCCCATTAGAGATTACAAAACAAAGCACAGGGCAAAAGATTTATTTTAGAGGTGCGGATGACTATGGCAAAATCAAATCATTAAAACCGCCAAAAGATATGTATATAGGTATAACGTGGTATGAAGAATTTGACCAGTTTGCAGGCATGAACGAAGTAAGAAAGATAAATCAATCTCTTATTCGTGGTGGCGATGATTTTATTCAGTTTTATACATATAATACACCAGCATCATCGTTACACTTTGTGAACGTTGAAAAGATAATACCAAAGGAATCGAGATTGGTGCATCTATCAGATTACAGGACAGTTCCAAAAAAATGGCTAGGACAAGCATTTGAAGATGAAGCGGAGTATTTAAAAGAAGTAAATGAAAAGCTATATAGAAATGAATATTTAGGAGAAATGACTGGTGTTGGCGGTAACGTATTTGAAAACATAGAGTTAAGAGAAATATCAGACAAAGAGATAGAAACGTTTGATTATATATATCAAGGCATGGACTTTGGATGGTTTCCAGACCCATTGGCATGGACAAAATGTTATTTTAATTCAGCACAAAGGACATTATATATATATGATGAATTTGTTGTAAATAAGATGAGCAATCAAGATGTGTGGGAGCATTTAAAGACAGAAAAAGGTGTTACAGAAAATGACATGATAATTGCAGATAGTGCAGAACCTAAAAGCATTGGAGATTTTAGAAGTTATGGAGCAATGATGAGGGGAGCAGAAAAAGGAGCTGGAAGTGTTGAATATTCTATGAAATGGCTATCAGCATTGAACAAAATAGTAATAGACCAAAAGCGATGCCCAACGTCAGCATTAGAGTTTAGCACTTACGAATACCAACAAGACAAAGATGGTAATTATATAACAGGTTATTTAGATGCAGACAATCATTGCATTGACAGTATAAGATATGCACTTAATCAAGTGTGGAAGAAAAAAGGACAATAAAAGGGGGATTGTGTATGTTTAAGAACATAATAATGTGGATTTTACAAAATATATTTAAAATCCCAACTCAAACAACACAAAAAGAAGTTGAGGACAATCAAAAGTATGCAGTAGAGTATGAAAGGATTGACGATATTAATTTCAATTCTATTTTTTCAAACAAGTTAGCAAATTATGTTATTAATGACAGCAACGTAAATATAGTTGGCGACAATGCAAGAGTAGAGCTATTAAGCAACACAACGCAGAGCATGTGGAAAAAAGCAAAGAAAATCGTATCAATGGGATTTGGATATGGTGGAGTAATTATAGTTCCGTATGTTAAAGGCGGAAAGATATACTATTCAATTGTACCTCAAAACCGATTAACAATAGATGCAGTTGATGGCGACTTAATAACAGGTGCAACAGTATTAGCAGAAAAGAAAGTTATACAACAGCAATTAAGCACTCCTAAAATATATTTAAGATGGACAAATTATAGAGTAGACAACGGAAACATTACGATAACACAAACATTTAGCGATGAAACAGGCAAAAGGATCCCAGTACCAGACTTCTGGATGAACATACAAGAAAAGCAAGTAATCACAGGTGTGGATAGAGTATTATTTGGATATTTAAAATCACCAATAAACAATCGTAAGACAGATGATAAATATGGTGTACCAATAACGTATGGATGCGACAGTACAATTAAAGAAATTAAAGAAACAATGAAACAGCTATGCAGAGAATACAAATTAAAAGAGGCATTTGTAGGTGCAGACGTAACAATGTTTAATGGCGACAATGCACTACCAACAAACGGATTATTTAAAAAGGTGGATTCAGGTAACGATAACTTTTTTGAAGTATTTGACCCAGCATTCAGACCATTTACGGAGAGATTGCAAGAGCTATTTAGAAGATTAGAGCATGAGATTGGAACAAGTGCAGGAATATTAAGTGAAGTACAGACACAAAACGCAACAGCAACAGAGATAAAAAGAAGCATGTATGACACATTTACATTAGTTGATGATATGAGAAGCAATATTGAAAAAGCAATTGATGATTTTGTATATTCAGCCAACGTATTATCAAACGCATACAATTTAAGTCCACAAGGCGATTATGAAGTAAGTTTTGATTGGGATTATTCATTATTAGAAGATAGTCAAGAAGCATTTGCACAAGCAGTTACATTACAAGGCAAAGGAATAATTAGTGAAGTTGAGTTAAGACAATGGTACAAACCAGATGAAACATTAGAAGATAGCCAAAAAGCCATTGAAGAAATAAAAGCGAGTGAGCCACCTATTGAGCAACTTATACCTAACACCGCAGAATAGGAGGTAATCCTATGTTAAGGCGAGAGATAGAAGAACAGCTTGCAGAAAGATTAGTCGCAAGAATAGAAGATGCAAACACAACGATATTAAGAAAAATAGGCGAGGCGATAAAGAGAGTAAGCACATTAACACCAAGCCAAGCATATCAATTAGGGCAAGTATTAAAATATGGTGGAAGCTATCAAGAAATCGCAAAAGAGTTAGCGAAAGCAAGTGGAAAGAATGTGCAAGAGATTTACAAGATTTTTGAAGAAGTGGCAAAAAATAACAAACAATTTGCAAAACAATTCTATGAATATAGAGGGATTGACTATATACCATATAACAAAGACAATTTTTTAAAGCAACAGGTATTAGGCATAGCATGTATAACAGCAGATACATATAAAAACATATCAAACACCACCACAATAGGATTAATACAAGACGGACATTTTAAGCAGTTACAGATAGCATACCAAGACACAATAGACAAAGCCATTTTAAGCATATCACAAGGAAAGCAAGACTTTTATTCAAGCATGAGAGAAACACTTAAAGAGTTAGGCAGAAACGGAGTAGTACAATATGAGAGCGGTTACACAAGACGATTAGATAGTGCAGTAAGGATGAACATGCTAGATGGCATAAGAGAATTAAATCAGCAAACAGCGAATCAATTTGGCAGAGAATATGGAGCAGATGGCATGGAGATATCAGTACACTTGAACCCAGCACCAGACCATGCAAACATCCAAGGCAGACAATTCAGCAATCAAGAGTATGAAAAGTTACAGAATGGACAAATTGCAATAGACTACAAAAACAATGTTAGACAGATTATACACAGCAAGAGTGGAAGTTACAGAAAGATAGAGCAATGGAATTGTTATCACAAGGCATTTCCTATTATATTAGGAGTAAGCGAACCAGAGTACAGCGACAAAGAACTAGACAATATACAAAAAGACAATCAAAAAGGATTCGAGTTTGATGGCGAGCATTACACCATGTATGAGGGAACACAATTACAAAGAAAGCTAGAAACCGAAATAAGGCGACAAAAAGACACCCAGATATTAGCAAAAGCAAGCGGAGATAATGAACTGATGCATGCATGTCAAGACAAAATAACATTATTGACACATAGATATAGAGAATTATGCAGAGCAAGCGGATTAAAACCGAAAATGCAGAGAATGACAGTAAGTGGATATAGGAGGAGCAGATGATACCGAAAATTATTCATTATGTATGGCTAGGACATGGCGAAAAGTCTGACAAGATAAAACAATGCATCGAGAGTTGGAAAAGGTGTATGCCAGACTATGAGATAAAAGAATGGAACGAGGACAACTTTGATTTAGATTTTAGCGACTTTACACGCAAAAGCTACGATTTAGGCAAATACGCATATACTAGCGATGTTGTAAGATTGTATGCATTATATACAGAGGGTGGTATATATATGGATACCGATGTATATATGTATAAGCCTTTATATGACTTTGAAAATGAGGAGGGATATACAGGCTTTGAAGATATAAACTATCCAGTAACAGCGACAATGGGAGCAGAAAAAGGGAATCCAGTAATTAAAATGATGCTAGATGTATACAAAATAAGAGAGTTTAAAACATACAATGTTTGGACAGACTATATAAAGTATGAAGAAACATCAACTTGCATTTATTCAAATATACTTGCTTCATTAGGAATAGATCGAAAAAGCAATACAACACAAAAAATACCACACTTTGCAGTATATCCAACAAGTTACTTTTTTACCAAAGATGAGGGATATACATGGCATAGTTTTACAGGGAGTTGGAGTTAATGGATATAGTGCATGATAATATTATATATATACGAGATTTTAGTGAAATAGGCGGAGTAGAAACGTTTACTTATGAAATGATAAAGAAATACAAAGACAAAGATATAGCAGTTGTATTCAAGACCGCACACCAAAGCCAATTAAACAGGGTAAGAAAATATTGCAGAGCATACCGCCACACAAACCAAAAAATCATTTGCAAGGTTGCAATAATCAATTATGACACAACGATTATTGATTATATAACACCAGACATATATAAAGAAAATGCCAAAGCAAACGAGGGCATATATCAAGTAATACATGGCGATTATGAACATCCAGCATATCAATGGAAACCTCCAACAGATGACCGAATAAAAATTTACATAGGAGTAACACAGCATGTTTGTGAGAGCTTTAAAAAGATAACAGGGTTAGAAAACGTAACATACAGCTATAATCCGTTGACAATAGAAGCGGAGCAACCATATTTAACACTAATAAGCATGACAAGATTAAGCAAGATAAAAGGCAAAGACAGAATGATTAAGTTAGCACAAACATTAGATAACTATGGAATCAATTATATATGGTATGTATTTACTAATGACGAAAAAGCAATAAATAGTCCAAACGTAATATACATAAAGAATAGGCTAGACGTTTCAAGATGGCTTGTACAGTCTGATTATTTAGTACAATTAAGTGATACAGAGGCATGTTCGTATGCAATAAATGAAGCATTGTACAGAAATATACCGATAATAGTAACACCGCTTCCATATTTGGAAGAAATTGGAGTAAAAGACAACGTAAACGCATACATCATGAACTTTGATTGTAGCAATGTTGAAGAAATAGCAAGGAAAATAACAAAAAAGCCGAAGTTTGTATTTAAGCAGTTAGAGGATAGTTACTCTAAATTATTAGCAAAAGGCAAATCAAGATATGAGGAGGGAAAAGAGATGAAAGCAAGAGTAAGAGCATTACAAAAATTTGAGGGCATACGAGATTCAGAAAGAGATGTATACCCAAAAGCAGGCGACACATGGATAACATCATTAGAAAGAGCAGAATATTTAAGAGATAATAATGCGGTTGAGATTCTGGAAGAAATTAAAGAAGAAGCACCAAAGAAAGCAGAAGTAAAAAAAGAGTCAGTAAAAGAAGAAGCACCAAAAGAAGAAAAGAAAGCAACAGCAAAAAAGACAACTACCAAGAAAAAGCTTGAAGTAAAGAAATAATTATATTATAATAAAAATAGGAGCTGACATGGACATTAAATGTTTATGTGGCAAGCTTTTAGCAAGATACGAAAAGGGCAGCATCATTTTGTATTGCAAAAGATGTCATGAAGAAATAAGAATAAATATAGATAAATTAGAGCCAAAGAGCCAAGACAAATAAGTCTGGCTCTTTTTTTGTTGTTATAGGCTTTAACAGTTTGTGCGTAAAACTGTTGATATATAAAAATATTAAATCCATGGTGGGGAAAGCCACTTGAAAAAGTTGAGGAGAGATATTATGAACGATTTTTTAAAGAATTTAGAGATAGGAGAAAACAAAGTTAAATTATCAGAGGAGGATATTAAGTCAATACTTGCAGAACATGGCAAGAGCATCAAAGTTGAAACCGAAAAGGTTGAAAACAAGTATAAAAAAGACATTGAGAATTATAAAAATACCATTGATGATTTAAAAGGACAAATTGATAAAGCTCCTAAATCTGATGAGATGGAAAATCTAAAAAAGCAAATTGCGGAGTATGAGCAAAAAGAAAGCGACAGAGTAGCAAAGGAAACAGCCGAAAAAGAGGAAAAAGCATTGAACTCTAACATTTTAAATGTGTTCGGCGACAAAAAATTTACTAGCGAATATGCGAAAACTGGATTGATGAATGACATCAAAGCCGAATTAGGCAAAGAAGAAAACAAAGGCAAAGGAATCCAAGAGATATTTAATGAATTAACAAAGGATAGAACGGACATATTTGCAAATCCAAACCAAGTTAAAGACATGGCAGGGATGGGCGATATGGACACTTCTGTATCAAAAGAAGCATTTGACAAGATGTCATACAATCAAAGACTTGAATTAAAACAAAGTAATCCAGAACTATTTGCTAAATACAATAGTTAAAAGGAGGAATTTAAAATGGCAACAGTATTAGAAAATCTAGTTGACCCAGAGGTAATGGCACCAATGATTAGTGCCAAATTAACTAAAGCAATTAAAGTAACACCATTTGCAAAAATTGATACAACTTTAGAGGGCAAACCAGGCTCTACAATCACAGTTCCAAGATATGCATTCATTGGAGATGCAGACATCGTTGCAGAGGGAGCAGATGCATCAGCAGTACAATTAACAACAACAACAGCAGAATATAAAGTAAAGAAAGCAGTTAAACAAGTTGAGCTAACAGATGAAGCAGTATTATCTGGATATGGCAATCCAGTTGGCGAAACAAATAACCAATTAGGATTAGCATTAGCAGGCAAAATTGATCAAGATGCTATGGATGCATTAGTAAACGCAAACGCAAGCGGTTCAGTTGTAAGAACATACGATGGTAGTGCAAGTGCTATTTCATACAGCGGAATCGTAAATGCAATTGACGTATTCTATGAGGAGGATAACGTTGAAAAAGTAATGTTTATTTCACCTCACCAAGTAGCAACATTAAGAAATGATAGCAACTTTATTTCAAGAGATAAATACGGAAACCAAGTAATGGTAGATGGCGAAATTGGTATGATTGGCAACGCAAGAATTGTTGCAAGTAGAAGAATCGTGCCAAAAGACGGAGTATATGTAAACCCAATAGTACAACTAAAAGGACAAGAACAAACAGGCGATGATGAATCAGCATTAACAATTTACATGAAACGTGGAGTAAATCTTGAAACACAAAGAAATCTAAAGAACTATACAACTTTAATTGGTGCAGATGAGCATTACGTTGTAGCTTTAACAGATGCATCAAAAGTAGTATTAGCATCATTTAGTGCAGGTTCTGCAAGTCTATAATAAAAGGAGGCACTTCGTATGATATTTAATGGACAATACTTAACTTATGCTGAATACAAGAGTTTAGGTGGCACATTAGATGAAGTGCCTTTTGACATACTAGAAATTAGAGCAAGAGGCATGATAGATGAGAGAACATTAGGCAGATTACAAGACCTTGAAGAACAAAGAACCGAAGTAAAAGTGTGTATGTATGAGCTAATACGCAATATGTCAACAGAAACAACAGGTAAGAACATATCAAGCGAGAACATAGATGGATATAGTGTAAGCTATTCAACAAAGACAACACAAGAGCAGAAGCTGGTATATGATGACATTATACGAAGCAACCTACTTATGTGCAGACTAGAAGATGGCACACCTTATTTGTATTGTGGGGTGGATTAAATGATTTCAAACGCAGAGGTAATAACGATATGCCACAAAGGAATAGACCCAACAACAAGACTTGAAACATGGACAAAGCACTATTACAACGATTGTTGGTGGTTTGATGTAAATGGCAGTGTGGTACGAGATGGATACCAATATAACAATAGGGTAGAAATAAGAATACCTTACGAAAAGAACAAGGATGCCCAGATAACAGATATCTCGATACGGAGATATACTTTATAGGGGTAAGCTAGAAAACGTTATAGAAAGTCAACTAGACGTACCACACGCATATAATATTACATCAATAACAAACAACACGTTTGGAAGCGAGCCTCACATACATTTGGGGGGCAACTAAAATGATAAAACCAATAAGTGAGATAAAAGCTAATCTTGGTATTGAAGTAAATGGCAGAGTG
>Ga0247609_10007146_pt1 | contig 10660 bp, 9 predicted proteins | sample 172DNAGHGlowgp2_FD_193487 | JGI IMG/M metagenome (GOLD analysis project Ga0247609, IMG submission 193487) | Sheep rumen microbial communities from Palmerston North, Manawatu-Wanganui, New Zealand - 1728 DNA GHGlow gp2 | ecosystem: Host-associated > Mammals > Digestive system > Stomach > Rumen ...
CAGCCCCCATTCCAGGGGGGCAGCCCGAAGGGCGGGGGGTTCTTGAATTAACGCAGCGGTAGTTCAAAAACCCCTCCTGCTTGCCAAAGCGCAGCTTTGGCAAGCCACCTCCCCTGAAATAGGAGGTGTAGGGATTAGTTCCTGTCGCAACAGCCCGATAAACCCCAATTTACAACTCTGTTCGCAACTTGTTTGCTCATTTAAAACCACGTAAAAAATGTATATTTCTATTGACAAACTGCGAAAAATATGCTAAAATATGAATGAAATTCATGAAAGGGGCTATGTTCGCGGCGTATAATCATACATACATACATAGCATTTCTGCGCCCTTTTGCAGTAAAATCGTATAATATTAAGGCACATATCATGGGATAGGTATATCCTGCGGTGTGTGCTTTTTGTGTTATTATAAATTTTTTAAAGAAAGAGGTGTTTTCACAGATGAAAACGAAGAAATTAAGTATCGCTCTTGCAGGTATAATGTCTGCTGCAGCGATAGCAAGCGCGGTGCCCATGGGCACGGGAGCAACATTTGGGAGTGTGGCAACGGTCGCTCATGCCGAGACTACTACCGTAACATGGAGCAGCAGTGCAGGGAATTTGAACACCGGCGGTGTCTCAGTAGATACTGATTATGGTTACGACGGATATGAATGGAAGTTTGCATACTACGACGAAAGCGGTACATTCACAACATCGCTTGGCAACTTCACAAAAATTGAAATAGCGGGAGGATATATTGACGGTTTCGGCGGTACAGGCTGGAACGGTACAGGCTGGAGCGGCAGAACCTGGACAGGTAATGATTCAAGAGTATTTTTTGAGGGATATTTGACTGACAACTATGGAAATGACCCTTTCACGATAACCTTTACCATTGAATCCGAGGATCCCGCGACGGCTACATATACGCAGGTAGGCAGCGACTACACCTCGGAGACGGAGTTCGACAATGCCGCATCGCTTTGGAATGTGACAGTTACGGCGGGAGATGAGTCAATAGAGAAGATAGACGTAAAGCTCGGAGCTATTACCTCGGAGGAGGGCGAGCAGACGCTCGATACTCCGATAGTGACCGATGCGGAGATCGTGCTGGGTGTCATAACGAACCTTTCGGGCGCAGAGGTAAATAACATGGGCGGATTTACCGTTATGGTAAACGGCAAAGCTCTTTGATAGGAGGCAGATGAAAATGAAAATATTTGAAAGACCGGAAATAAAGATATCAAGGTTTGAGAGATCAAACATACTCACGGCAAGCGGCGAAACCGTGCAGAAGACGGCTGTAGAGCTTGCGAAGGCTGACGCCGCGAAAATGGGCGCGGCAAAGACATTTACTCTGCTTGCGGAATAAGAGGTAAAACGGCGGCTCTATGAGCCGCCGTTTTCAGCATCATTTCTTCGTCCCCATGCACTTATTTACCCATTCAACGAAATTCGCATCGGAAGTGCCTGTGCGTTCCGCTTTTGTGTGTCCCTCGCCCCATACGGTCTCGAAGTCAACGTCACAGCCCTCCGCTTCAAGCGCAAGCGCGAGGTTTACCTCCGTTGAAAGCGCGGTGTCGCTCTGGTTTATGCCTGTGCGGATGCGCCATACCTTTGCCGGAGTTGACTTTTTGTAGCCCTCGTATGAGGAATTGAGGTAGTAGAGCGGCGTATACATATTCATCCTTGTCTTGATGTCACTGCCCACAGCGTCCTTCTTTGCCATGTCAGATACAAAGTCCGCCTCGTACTCAGTTCCCTTCACGAGCTCCGCTAAAACAGCGTCAAAGTGCGCGCCGTTTCCGTCACCGTAACCGAATAGCGTGTTTTCGCCCTGCGCTCTGTCAAGCTGGTCAAACGCAGCGATTCCCTTTGAGGCGGTCTTGCACGCCTTGACGAAATCTGTCAGGCTCGTTATCTTTGCCGTGTTCGTCTTTGCGTCATAGCTCACCCATGTGAAGTCCTTGTTCAGTGACGCTATGTAGTCCTCGACCGTTTCGTAGGTCGTTTCCTCTGCCGCTGTTGAGCCGGTGTTATTGCGGCTTATTCCGTCCATTTCTTCATAGTTCATCTCGCCGCCGGGCGCTCCGCCCATAGGCATTCCTCCGCCCATCGGCATACCGCCGCCCATGCCGCCTCTGCCTACACTGAAGCCGCTGCTTGCCTTCTTCGTGTAGGGGAAGGTCGTGTCCGCAAGGAAGTTGTTGAGCGAGCCTTCAACGACGCTTACGAGATAGTCATAATATGTTCCCGCCATGTATATGCCCTCGTCCGACTTGCCGAGCATAAGAGCGTTTCCGTCCTTGTCCTTTAAGCCGAGCGAATTGAGGTGCTTTGCAAATTCCTCCGCGAGAGCGTCCGAGATCCTCTGCTCCTCCTCCGAAAGATCGGTCCTTGTCATGCCTAAATTCCACTCATATGCGGCATCGGCATAGTCAAGGCTCGTTATCGGACACCAGCACATCGAGCCGTAGACCGCGTCGCTCCGGTCCATGACCGCGCCTATCGCCTCGAGATACGGATCGTAAAGCTCACTGTCGCCCGTCGCGCCCACAAGTGCGCTCTGAGCACCGCCGCCGCTCATGCCGAAGGTGAAGATTCTCTCCGCCGAGCCGGGCATAGCCTCGCCCTGAGCGCGCATAAAGCGTATCGCCGCCTTGAGGTCGGTAACGCCGAGCGGCGCGCCGTGATCCCTGCCGCGGCAGCCGGGGTTAGCGTAGATGAAGCCTTCGTCGGTGAAGGTCTTTACCGACGAGGAATAGCCCGTCGGTGCCTTCATTGCCGAGTAGCCCGGTGTCTCTACCGGAATTACTATCGGCGCAGTCGAAACGCTGTAATTGCCGATCTTAGCGCTCTTGTTGAAGGTGCAGGTAAATGTGCCGTCGCCGTTGTCCTTTGCGCTCATGTATTCGCCGGGGACATAAATTCCCATCGTTTCATAGGTAGTATCGGCGGGGCTTGCGCAGTAATTTATACCGACCTGCCAGTATATGTTGTCATCCGCGTTGTAGCTCCACTTCGTGTTGTCAATTCCCGCAAGCACGTTGTCCTCCTCCTTTTCGACCGTCACCGTTCTTGTCTTTTCGTCCCAGTCAACCTTTGCGCCCATAGTTTCGGATATGAAGCGGATGGGCACCATCGTCCTGTCGTCCGTTATCTCGGGCGCGGCAAGAAGCTCCGATGCTGTGCCGTCAACATCCACCGTCTTTGAGCCGATAGTGAGTGTGATAGTTTTTCCGCCGTATTTTACCGTGACCGTCCTCGTTTCGCCGTTCCAGTCAACGTCCGCGCCCAGTCCCTCGCTTATCACGCGCAGGGGAACGAGCGTCGTTCCGTCCACGATATACGCCGGCACCATGTCGGTCTCTGTGCCGTTTATCGTGATCTTATCCGAGCCTACCACAAATGACAAGGTGCTGCCCGCAGCAAGCGCGGATGCGGATGTGAATGCCGCTGCCGCGCATACTATCGCGGCTGTGATCCTTCTGAATTTCCTCATGTTTTTCTCCCTTCTGATGAAAAAGTATAGTATAATTATATCATAAAACTGAAAATATTTCAAGTTTTGTGTTGAAAATTTATGAGTAATAAATTTTTACAAAAATACTATTGACAAAAGAAGCAAAGCATAGTATAATGATATAACATACTAAACAGATAGGAATACTATATTATAGTGAGGTGCGAAATGAACGCGGAAATCATCAATAGGGCGATATATGAGAAATACATAACGCCGACAAAGAATAAGACAAGACGGCTGATAGGCATAGAGATAGAACTGCCTGTCGTAAATCTTGAAAAGAAGCCTGTCGAGGAGAAGGTGATATTTGAGCTGTCGGACGCTTTTTGCAGGAGGTTCGGCTTTTTCGTCTGCGGAAGGGATATGTACGGAAATCCCAATTCCATGCAGGATAATGAGACAGGGGATAATCTCTCGTTTGACTGCTGCTACTCAAATTTAGAGCTTTCGCTCGGCAAGGTCGAGAACCTTCACAGCGTTAAAAGGCGGTTCGACGAATACTATTCCTTTATAAACGGGTTTCTCGGAAAGTATAATTACACGCTCACCGGCATGGGCATAAATCCTTACTATAACATAAACCACAACCGCCCGATAGAGAATGAGCGCTACAGGATGCTGTATCACCACCTTCATTCATACAAGAAATATGAGGGCGGGGAGATAGCCTTCCACAGCTTCCCGTCCTTCGGCACGTTCACGAGCGCGTCGCAGGTGCAGATTGACGTGTTTTACGAGGACCTCATAAAGGTGATAAACACCTTCGGACGGCTGGAGCCGTTCAAGTCGCTCCTGTTCTCCAATTCGGTGCTGCCCGATGAGCCGGAGCTGCTCTGCGCGAGGAATATGCTCTGGGAGCGCAGTATGCAGGGGTACAATCCGCATAATATAGGGATGTATGAATATGAGCTGAAGGACGTTGACGATCTGGTGGAGTATATCAAGTCAACAAGCATATACTGCGTTATGAGGGACGGAAGATATGTGAATTTCACGCCGATCCCTGTCGCAGATTATTTTAATGCAGATAGGATACGCGGTGAATACTTTGACGGGGAGAGCTACAGGGAGACAGAGTTTGAGCCGCGTATTGAGGATCTGGAGTATCTCAGGTCATTCAAGTTTGAGGATCTGACCTTCCGCGGAACGATAGAGTTCCGCAGCCAGTGTACTCAGCCGATATATGACAGTATGTGCATAGCGGCGCTGCATATCGGGCTGCTTGAAAACCTTGAAGCGCTGCGCGAGCTTTTGTATTCGGACAATGTTATCTATGCCCACGGCTACAGCGCGACGGAGCTGCAAAGGCTGTTTTCAAAAAGGACGCTGCCCTCGTTTTTAGACAGAGAAAAGCTGATACAGGAGCTTGTCTCGATACTCGATATTGCCGCGGGCGGTCTTGAAAAACGCGGCATGGATGAGGGAGTATTCTTAAAGCCGCTGTACGAAAGAGCAAAAACTCTTTCAAATCCCGCAAGCGAGATGCTAAAGGGGATAGAGGGCGGAAAAACATTGGAGTATTATATCGAAAAATACTCAAAAGCGGGGTGAGATGATGGATATTGGGAACGGGCATATTTTTGACGGGATGTTCGGCATAGAGCGTGAGACGCTGCGCGCAGCGGCGGACGGAACGCTTGCGAAAACACCGCATCCGTTTGCGGACAATAAATACCTTGACCGTGACTTCGGAGAAAATCAGCTGGAGCTGATAACGCCGCCCTGCGGCAGCATCAGAAGTCTTATGCTGACGCTTGACAGCCTTGACCGCACGGCGAGAGAGACTCTTTCGCTGTCGGGGGAGTATCTGTGGATGAACAGCAATCCGCCGCATATAGAGAGCGACAGCGACATCCGTGCGGCAGAGTTTTCCGGCTCTCTTGCGTTTAAAAACCGCTACCGCAAAAGGCTTGAAAAAAGGTACGGAAAACGTCTCATGCTCTATTCGGGAATTCACTTCAATTTTTCGTTTTCGGAAAGGTATCTGCACGATCTCCATGACGGGTTAGGCAAATACACGGACTTCAAAAACGAACTGTATTTAAGGCTTGCGAAGCAGGTCTCGCGCTGCAGCTGGCTGCTCGTGCTGCTGACGGCGGCAAGTCCGGTATACGACCTGTCGCTTGACGGCGACGGACTGTCGGGCACAGGCTTTGACGGCTGCGCTTCGCGCCGCAGCGGTGAAAAAGGGTATTGGAACAGCTTTGTTCCGGTGCTTGACTATTCGAGTCTTGACGCATACATAAGCTCGGTAAACAGATATGTGCATGACGGCAGACTGCTTGCCGCAAGTGAGCTGTATCTGCCCGTACGTCTTAAAGCCGGGGGGAGCAAGGAGCTTGAATCGCTGAAAACAGAAGGGATAAATCATATTGAGCTGAGGATGTTTGACTTAAACCCTCTGTCGCGTCTGGGTGTTTTCGCGCAGGACCTTGAATTCGCGCATTACTTCCTCATCTATCTTACGCAGCTGCCCGATTTTGACTATACGCCCGATATGCAGGCGGCGGCAGTCAAAAATCATAAGGCGGCGGCGCGGTATGAGATGGGGGATATAAGGATAAACGGCTGCGCGGGCTATGACGCGGCGCTGGGGCTGCTGAGCGACATGAAGGAATATTTCAAGGACTATGCGAACGTGATAAAAAATATCGAGCATCAGGAGAAGAAGATCACAGAGGATGACCGCTACTGCAGGAGAGTATACAGGCTTCTCGGAGAGGACTTTCAGGGTGAGATGCTCAGAATTGCAAAGAAGGAAAGTGATAGAAATGTGTGAGCTTTTCGGGATCAGTGCCAAAAAGCCGATCGATATACGAGGATATTTAAGGGCGTTTTTCAGTCACAGCATCGACAATCCGCACGGCTGGGGGCTTATGCGTGAGATAGGAGGCGTGCAGGAGATAACAAAGGAGGCGGTGTGCGCGGTGAAAAGCGCGCTGCTGCCGCAGCTTACAGAAAGCGCCCCCGCACAGAAAAACGCTCTTGCACATATACGTTATGCCACGATAGGAAGGATGACAAGGGAAAACTGCCATCCGTTTTCGGGAGCGGACATATCGGGAAGAGTATGGACGCTCATCCACAACGGCACGATATATTCCGGCATCGAGCTGGCAAAATATCTGACGCTGCAGGAGGGAGAGACGGATTCGGAGAGGATATTGCTTTATCTTATCGACGAGGCGAACAGAAGGATAAGGGAAAAGGGCGCGCCGCTGACGGAGGAGGAGCGCTGCCGCTTTATCGAGCATACCGCCGCGGTACTTGCGCCGCGAAACAAGCTGAATTTCATCATATATGACGGCGAGCTGATGTATGCTCATAAAAACATGAGGGAAACGCTTGTTTACCGTGAGACGGACGAGGGAACGGTTTTTTCCACCGCGCCGCTTGACGGGGGAGAATGGAAGAGTGTGCCGCTCACGCGGGTGATCGTTTATAAGGACGGCAGCCGAATATTTACCGGTGAGCCGCACGGACACGAATTCGTCTCCTCGCTTGCCTCTATTACGGAATTTGACGCGATGAATATATAGCGATCGGACACCGGATACCGACAACAAAGCCGGCGGCTCAAATGAGCCGCCGGCTTTGTTGTCATTATTGCAGTATGTACACGTTGCAGCTTCTTCTTCCGAAGGTGTTTACCGACGCGACTGAGCCCTCATAGCAGAGGTCTATCCTGTTGCCCTTTATCGCACCGCCCGTGTCCTCAGCGCTTGCCACGCCGTAGACCCAGCTTCCGTCCGTTGACTCTACATATACCTTCGAGCCGAGCGGAACAACGCTCGGGTCTATCGCAACTATTCCGTGATGGAGCGGATTGCCCTTTGCCGATACCGTGTAGCCGCCGTTCTCCGACGGTGAGGTCGAATACGCCGTTGCAGTCATGGTTATCTTCTTGCTGTACTTCATGCCGTTTATCGTGTTCCCTGTGTCAGAGGAGCTGTTTGAACCCTTCACCTCCGGCGGCTTTACCGTTGTTTCCGGCTTTGAGCCGCGCGCGACGATCTTTGTCACAGGCTCCTTGAGCACCTCCTCCTTGACGATGGTGCTTGATTCCGGAACACCGTCACGATAGGTCACACGCTTCGTTGTGGCAAGAATTCCGTTCTCGCCCTCCGTAAGCACCTTTGTCGTGCCCTTTGTCATTGAGGGGTCGTCACGGTACTCCGTTGTGAACTCTATCGGAGTTTCGTCCGTTACAGTGTCCTTCTCGACAGTAACTATAGAGATAACGCTTCCGTCAGAGGTTATCTCGTCTGCAAGTCCTGTCTTGATGCCTGCCTCGGCAAGAGCGTCCTCCGCGTCTATCGTTGTGACGTTTGCGACAGATTCGCCCTCGTTTGTCTTGATCGTGACCTGCTTTCCGCGCTTTACAACGATCTCGTTTCCGCTGCTTACCTCCGCATCCGGTGAAACACTGAGCTTGTCCGCGTCGCCCACGCTTACGCCGTTTGAGTCGAGCAGCTCGCCGACACTCTTGACCCTTGTCTTTACGACAATAGACTCGTTAGTTCCGGTGAACTCGTTGATCTCTGTGATAGTTACCTCCTTCGCGCTTGCGGTGTATACCCAGCCTGCCGAAACAGTGGCTGTCGCAGCGACCAGAAGAAAGGCAACTACCTTGTTCCTTATACGCTTTCGCTTTCGTTCGGCGCGTTTCTTTTGCAGTCTGTCCATCTTCGCCTGCTTGCGGCGGCGGTCAATGGACAGACTGTCCTCGTAAATTTCTTCCATTTTATCCATTACATAGTCTCCTTTATTACCAATTCGACCCTATTATACTACATTTTTGTTACAAAGTCAAGGCTTTGTTACAAAAATATTACATAAATATTTCAACTGTTACATTTGTGTGACAGGTATAATATACAAAATTCGGGCAATAATGGTAAAAGAAGTGCATAAGGAGGTACAAAAATGAAGGAGAACTCCCGCAAGGCTGTAATACTTAACAGGTTATCCTCGCCGTACATCAGCGAGGCGATAATAATACTAAAGGACGATCTTCCGCTTTCGCAGTCCTATGCCGTTGCGGAGGCGGAGCGCATCGTGAGCGCGTATTTAGAGCGCACCCAAAAGGGCGGACAGCCCGATAAGGGGGCTGCCCGCCGCCACAGCTGGAAGCTGACATTTTTTCTCTGTCTGCTTACCGCGTCAATCGCTTTTTTTGTCGGATTTACCTGCTTTCACTAAGCCGAACTTGGCGTCCATGTAGTCCATGTATTCCTCGTATTCGCCGACATCATTCTGTGAAACATCAAATTCCATGTCATAATAGACCGAGAGGTCATTTTCGCGGTCTATGATATACTTGCGGTGCGATACTATATCGCCGCGCTGCACGGTCAGCACGTACCAGTCATTCCCTGTTTCGGAGAAGTTGGTCGTTCCCTCAAGCGTATCGGCGTATCTTCCCATAAGGTATGAGGGCGAGCCGCCGGGGTATTCCTTCATATAGAGCTTTATCACGGAGCCGTTCGCATCCTCAAACTTCAGCTCCTCGTCACCCTCGGTCTTTGCCTCTGTGTAGGTGTCGGGGTATGAGAAATTCATATCGTTTGAGAGAATGTACGCGCTGTAAGTCGTCGAGCTTCCCGCGGCGGGGGTCGGAGTCGGCTCCTCCGTCTCGGAGGGCTGCATGGTCGGGATAGGGGTAGCATCAAGATTGCCTATCGCGTTAGTCTTCCAGACCTCGTCCTTGGATGACACCGTTGTTACTATATATGAAACTATCGCTATTACGATCAGCGCGGCAACGCAGATGCCGACAATGATAAGCGGCTTGCTGATCTTGCTCCTTACCTGCGAGCTGTGCTCCTTCTTTTCAAGCTGCTCAGCCTCGCGCTCCTCACGGAGCTTCTTTCTTTCTATTCTTTCCTTTTGCAGCTTTTCTATCTGCTGCTGTTTTTTTGCACGGGCACTGTTCTTCCCCTGATTGACCGACTTTCCGCAGCGGTCACAAAAACGAATGCCGTCCTCTAACTGCCTGCCGCAGTTTTTGCAGTATTGCATAAAAACGCTCCTAACTTACAATATATCAAATTTATTATACTATAAACACTGTGATTTTGCAATAGGAAAATCAAATATGTAAAAAGATTGTCACATTTGCTCATGGAAAGGAATACTGTAATCCATAAGGAGGTTGTTATTATGTGTGCTATCAGCGGATTTATTGATTTCAGAAAGAACTACATAAGGCATCAGACGGAGGAGAGCATGGAAACGGGAAGAAGGATGGCGCGTGTGCAGCGCCACAGAGGCCCTGATGCGGAGGGCGTGTGGGCGGGTGAGCACGCGGTCTTTTCGCACAGCCGCCTTGCCGTCATTGACATTGAGGGCGGAAAGCAGCCGATGAAAAGGGTGGTGCAGGGCTATGAGTTTGTTATCACGTATAACGGTGAGCTGTATAACTCCGATGAGCTGCGCCGCGACTTAGAGGGCTTCGGCTACAGCTTTTCCACGCTGTCCGACACGGAAACGGTGCTTTTCGCCTATATCCACTACGGCAAGGAGATGGTGCAGCACTTGAACGGGATATATGCCTTTGCGATCTATGACGTGATGCGTCAGAGGGTATTCCTCTGCCGTGACCGCTTCGGCGTGAAGCCGCTGTTTTACGCGTCCGCTCCGGACGGAACGTTAGTGTTCGCCTCGGAGATCAAGGCGTTGTTTGAATATCCCGGCATCAGACCGCAGCTTGACAGGGCAGGGCTGTGCGAGATGCTTGCGATAGCTCCCGCAAGGACGAACGGGAACGGCGTTTACCGCGGTGTTCACGAGCTTTGCGGCGGCGAATACATGACTGTGGGGCGGCTCGGAATCATCAAGAAGCGGTATTTCAGGCTGAAAAGCCATGCTCACCGCGGCAGCTATGAGGAAACCATAGACATGGTGAGGAGTCTCGTAACGGACGCGGTTGAGCGGCAGCTCGTTTCGGATGTGCCTGTCGCGACACTGCTTTCGGGCGGGCTGGATTCGAGCATAATTACGGCGATAGCGGCAAATAAATTCAATGCGGAGGGGAAAAGACTTCCGACCTATTCCTTTGATTACGAGGGCAACAGCGAATTTTTCCGTCCGTCGGCATTCCAGCCGGACAGCGATTCGCAGTGGGTGCCGAGAATGAGCGAGGCGTTA
>Ga0247609_10007147_pt1 | contig 10659 bp, 6 predicted proteins | sample 172DNAGHGlowgp2_FD_193487 | JGI IMG/M metagenome (GOLD analysis project Ga0247609, IMG submission 193487) | Sheep rumen microbial communities from Palmerston North, Manawatu-Wanganui, New Zealand - 1728 DNA GHGlow gp2 | ecosystem: Host-associated > Mammals > Digestive system > Stomach > Rumen ...
GCTGTAAATGCCGCCATGGGCAGGCGCTGGGAACCCGGAAGCTGGCTGCGGTTGCCTGCGTCGGTGAGCGGTGGTGGGATATGGTTGGTGGTGACGGTTGGTGTGAGGGTTAGGGGCGCCCTAACTAGGACTTTTCCGGGCCGAGTTTTCTAGGTGTTTGAGCGTAAGTGATTTAGTGAAAGTGCTTTGCGTCGATTTGCGTAATACATCATGCCCTTCCCGATACGCGGTTCTGTTCCAATCGGACCCCGAGCGAGATGCCAAAGGGACGGACCAGCCACAGTTCCAGGAACTTGTCGTCCAGGTAGTATCGCTTCTCGGGATTCCGCGTCAGCAATTGGCGCTTCAGAAGCGACCGGGCGGCCGACTGGACGGAACTGACGGCCCCGAGCCCATGGCGCGAGATGAATTCGGTGGAGGTGATGTTCATGGCCTTGCCGTCCACGGCGACGGCGGTGAGGAGCGCCCGCTGGTTCGGGGTGAGCCCGGAAAGGAGGTCCCGGTAGGAATCGGCGTTCGAGGTCAGGATTTCATCGACCCTTTCGAACAGGAAGGTCCGGTCGCAGGTCATGCCGCCGGGAAGAAGCGAGTATGCGGCGTTCAGGGCCTTTTGCAGATAATACGTGTAACCCTGGACGAGATCGTAGAGGTCTTCCACGGCCGAGGGGTCCAGGCTCTTTCCGCCGCTTTTGAACATCGTCTCGGCAAAATGGGCATACACGTCCCGGTCGATCGGACCGAGGCTCATCGGTGACGTGCTTTGGTAGAAGGGTCTGGCGGCGGAACCGAACATCTGCGCCAGGACAGAGCGCTCGCTTCCGGAATAGATGAATGTCGTATTCTGGAGCCGCTGGATCCTGGTCCGGAGGATCGCTTCCACATTCTTCTGCTCATAATCAGCGACTTTCTGGAATTCGTCGATGGCGACGATGCAGGGCTTGTCGGCCTTTTCCAGATAAGTGAAAATCTCGTCCAGGGTCGCTTCCGGGCGGGTTATTTCGCCGATGCCCACGGAGAAAGAGGGCATTCCCGAGGTCGGGTCCAGGGAGAAGACACCCCGGAGGGACGACAGGGAACGCAGGAACCCTGTCAAGGGCCCCCATCCTCTCCGGGCAAGTTTCCCGACGATTTCCTGGCCGAGCTTCTGGATGAATTCTTCCAGGGACGAGGTTTCGTAAATGTCGATAAAGAATGTGTGGTAGGATTTCCGGATCTGTGGTTGGTTGAAGGTATGGTGGATAAGCCCCGATTTTCCCATCCGGCGGGGGGAAATCAGCAGGACATTGCTTCCGTTCGTCACATAGCGCGTGAGCGTTTCCGTTTCTTTCTCCCTGTCACAGAAATAATCGTCAGGAATTACGGGGGAAAGGATGAAGGGGTTCAGAGGATGGTTCCGGTTCGTCATGGCGGTGCCGTTTTATGTTACGGTACAAATGTAGTTTTTCTGTTTGGAATACGCAAATCAAATTATGCGTTTTACATAATTTATTGTGCGGATTAGCGTGGTGTTTCTTGGAGCGGGGGGGCAGATGGGGAGTTGCGGTTGGTTGTATATGGGTGCGGCGGTTGAGTGGCTGCGGTTGCCTGTGTCGGTGAGTGGTGGTTGGATGTGGTTGGTGGTGACGGTTGGTGGTGCCCTAACTCCGGACTTTTCCGGGCCGTGTTTTTTAGGTGGTTGAGCGTAAGTTGATAATCAAATATACAAACGGAACAACTTCGTATAACAGGCATCAATCGTTTAAAATTTCCTGGAAACTGCTCTTTTTTCCAGCTTTGCGGAAAAAAGAGCCGTTTCAAAAAAAGATTAAACGTTTAAGTTTCAAAAGGACCTTCCAGGGTGCTAGGAGGCCCTTTGGGGGGTGCCGGAGCAGAGGAATCGGAAGGTTTTTCACGCGATTTTTCAAAAATTTTGCGTAAAAGGTCCTTTTACAGGACACTCTAAAGGTGTTTCTGCCCAAATGCTGTAAAACGGGTTTCGGAAAAAAAGCGCCCGGCCATGAGGGTCGGGCACTTTGAGAGTTGTTATGTGAGAAGGAATTATTCGGAAACCGTGCTATATTCCGTCTCGTGCATGACGTTCGTAGACTTCGCCTCGGCGTGCTTGGGCGTGTCAGGAATCGGCTTATTCTTGAAGACGATCGGATTCGCGGGGGCCGGATTGTCGTCAGGATCCGTGGTATAGTATTCCTTGGAGACGTTCTCATACGTCCAGCTCCAGTTGCCTTCCTTCACCTTGTAGTAGTATGCAGGATCGAGGTTCGGGATTCTGATTTCGGTGGAAGTTTCACCGGAGAGCACGAAGGTCATGAAGTCCCGATAGACGTCTGTGTCATCCGTGCGGGACTTGCGCTGCACGGTGAAGTTGGCGCTCTCGCCCTTGGTAAGACCGGTCTTCTGAACGATCAGTCTCACCGGAACCGTAAGGGCGGGCTTCGGATATTCCACCTGCTGATCAGTCGGGACGCCCGCGCTGGTCGCCTTCCACAGACCGGAGTTGGCGGTGTTCGTCGGGACATCGGAACCGCCGAGTGCATCCGGATCGATCTTGATCGGGAACTCGTAGATCATCTTGAAGCCGCGGTAGCCGAGCTTCTGGTTGTCATAATTCGGATCGGACGTGGCCACGATGTGCCGCGAGTTGTTGTGCGCAAGGTCCTCACCGCACCACAGATCGCCATAGCTGAACCCAGTCAAGGTAATGCTCTTCTGGTCATCAGATACCTCAAATTCGATTTCATTATCAATATAGATATTCTGATGATCGACCCAGTCATTGGCATCGTTATCGTAGACCCAGAGGTGCTCGACAATCGGGCGGCCATTCGCCTCGATATCCTGGGCGAAGGCAAGCTCATGATGCTCGTGGCCCTGCTCATCGAGGAAGGTCTCACCGGTGAGACCGATGCACTGGGCTGTGTAGACCTTGACTTTGCTGAGATCCGAAGTCGTGAACGGAATCACGAAGTCAGGGGTAAGCTCATCCACGGAGACCATGATCGAGCCCATATCGCCGGTATTGTCTTCGGCAATAGCGCCAAAAGCGTCACTGAGGTCATTCATCGCCGTAGCGTCCATGTAGTAGCCGGTCTTCTCACCGATCGTTCCACCGAACTGTCCTTTGGTGCCGCCAACGTTCTGCCCGGTTTCTACGCTGGAAGTGGCCTGCGGATAATCCGAGGAAAGGTGCTGGAGGAAGGCCGGAACATACGCGTCATTACTGGAAAGATTGATTGTATAAAGGAGCGCGTTAATCGCTTGATTCTCAGGGGTATATTCTCCATTGGGATCGAGCTTACCCGTTTGTTTGACAAGGTTTCCCTGATCGATCGCATACGAGCAATGACCTCCGATACCAAGGTACCCCGTAGCAGAATTACTGCTCGAATAGGCATTCGGTTCACCGTCCGTGAACACGACCATGACCTTGTTTCTCTGTCTCTTTCCAAGACCGTTAAGCGGGCATAAGTCAGGATAGTCCAAGACCAACTTCTCTAACAGCCTCCGACCTGTCTCGACACCTCTACCGACATCGGTTCCTGCATTCCAGCCAATACCAGTGTCCCATTTCTTGTAAGTTTCCACATTGGCGTCCGTTATTACTTCGAACTTCCTGGCCACTCTAGTATTGCCGGATGTACTCGGCGTTAATGGAATATCGGCTTTGCTGCAAGAACCGAATGCAACAATTGCGACCTGATGCCGGGTAACACCGTCTTCCCAGATCTCATCCCGCGTGTTCTGCTCCAGAATCATGTTGAGGAAAGTATTCACGCCTTTGAGCAGGGCCTGTCTCCGGTTGGCATACCGGTAAAGCTTGTAGCCGGAACCGTTTCGATTATCGATCAATTGGACGATGTTATCCGCAGTGAAGCCGGTAGGCATCGTCTCGGTCACGACAATATCGTCCCCTTCCTGCTTCAGATATTTCCGCTGGGGCTGCCCGTTCACTAGGATGCGTTTCCCATCTTCGCCCACAAGGTCGAAATAGAGATAACGGTTGTTTCCCGAAGCATTCTTGAAAATACGATAATAGGTGTCACCATAGAGGTACCAGCGGTTTGAAACGCCAAAGTATTTATTATGTTCAGGAGTATTGGTAGCACTGCCAAGCCAAGCTATTCCTGAAGAGCTCCCGGAATACTTGCTTCCCACCTCTCCACCAGTAAAGTAGCCAGTATAAGTATAATGCGTGTAGCCACGTTCGCAACCGTCATCCAGACGCAATTTCGAAACATCGCTGTCATCCTTGGCGTCATTGTCCGATTTCTTGATGGAGATAGGAACTTGCTGACCACGCAACTTGTGATCATTCAGCATGGAACCGGAGATGTCCAGCACCATGACAAAGTCGGTCGGACGGGCCTTCGCCTCCACCTGTCCGGTGATAAAATTCTCGATGCGGAGGATGTATTCACCGTTCTCATCCGGCGTGTCGGACACCAGGTACTTGTTGTAGCCGACGTGCTTGTTCGAGTCGTACTTGTACTTGGGCGGAGTCGTCGTCTGCGCATTCAGCATCAGCGGAAGCGTCAAAGCCGCCGCCAGGATCATCAAGGATTTATAGATCTTTTTCATTTCCATTTCTCTTTAAATCGTTGTTCTTCTGCCTGTCCTGCTTACTCAACCGTGTAGCCCAAGACAGCGCTCCAGGCGGTATTCCACTGGGTCCCTTCCTTCGCTTCGATAGCCTGCACAGGAATCTCCATCTTCAGGGTCACATTTTCGTACTGCTTCATGGCTCCGTCCAGATACCAGATCTTAGGAACCGGATGGGCCTCGGTGTCCAGCGAGTACTTCTGGAAAAGTCTTTCGGCGTCATTGTCTTCACCGATCGTAGCTCCAGGAGCCACCTTCATCTTGTAGTAGAAGTAGCCATCGTTGGCCAGCACCCAGTTGTCGCCGGGAAGGCCCTCGAACACGCCGCCGTAGTTGTCGCCAGACGCATCGGCGTTCATCTTCCACATCGGGACATAAGCCTCTTGGGCGGAAGTGGTATAACCATACGCGACAGCATTCTCGTTGCCGGCCTTGCCCCACCAGTTCGCGACGATCATCGCGCGGATGTAGGCATCCACATTGCCCGTGTTCGTGATATCTACGTCGGTCTTCTCGAACTTGGAGACCTTGTCGTGGATCTCGATGTCCACCAGATCCGGCTTCAGGGTGAAGGTACGGAGCTGGCCGGCCTTCCACACCTGATTCGTCGTCCGGCCCGCAGCAACCTGCTCGAGGATCTTCTTGCCGAGATCCAGCGTGATCACCTGCTCGCCCTGCATTTCGGTTCCGAGCCAGACCTTGATGGTCACGTCCACCACCAGGTTGGCCGTGATTTCCTGAGGGATGAACCAGAACGTAAGGGAAGCGTCCTTCTTGTTCAGGTTCCGGTTCGCGCCGCCATTGTAGAAACTGTCGGCACCTCCCACCTGGTCGCTGCCGGACACGAAGTCCACGATATCATCCTCCGTGTACTCCTGGCTGAACACCACCTTGTTGCTCTTCAGCTTCGACCACAGCATGCAATTGTCCGCGGCGGAGGAGAACTCGCTCGGATCGTCCTCATGCGCATCGATCTCGTCGCTGCCGCTCACCGCGTACGGCTGGTACCGCAGCTGGCCCTGGTCGGCAAGACCCTTGATTTCCACCTTCGTGATGAAGGTCTGGACCTCACCATCGGGTCTGCGGTCCCCTTCCCGGGTCGTGTTGTTTCCAATCGCGAACTTCACGCCCGTCAGGGCATGGTGGAACAGCACCTTGGCGCCGCCTTCCTTGTATTCCTGCTTGTAGGTCTCGAAATCGAGGTTCCGGACAGCGAGGAGGACGTCCTGCTGTTCAGCGGCAGTCGCCGGGGAATTGAACTGGCCGATCGTAATGCAGCTTCCGTTCGCTGCGGAATTGTTATACTGGGCAGTATAATACTTTGCGCCTGTCAAGGTGGCAGGCATGTGAAGGAAGAACGATACGTCGCCGCCGGCCTTCTCCCAAGGATCGAAACCGAGCTCCCGGCGCCAGGCGTTCTTGCCGCTGGAAAGCGGGTAAATTTCGAAGGTGCCTGGCGCGGCCACGCGGCCGCCCGCTCCGTGGATTTCACCCTCGAAAGATTCGCCGTACACCTTGGTCACATTCTCCGTATACACAGGCGTGCCGCGGGTTTCCGGGGCATTGTCCGTCAGGACGCCGAGTTCCGTCACCGTCTCCTCGAACATCAGATGCTCGCCCGTCTCGGTCGTGCCCATGTCGTAATGGTTGACCATGATCGGAGCCGACTCCTCCATGGACCGAGTCTCGATGCCGCCGAGAACCAGGCTCACCTCGCCCGGTTTCTGCTTGCTAATTTCAATGTCTTTCTCACGTTGGCAGGAGCTCATCACGGCTCCGACCGCGGCGATGGCCGCAAGAATCAGATACTTTTTCATCGTTGCTCCTCCCTAGAATTCAAAATACATGTCACCAGTGGGCTCGTCACCCGCCTCGATGTTGACGTTCTCGGACTCGTCCACCTGCATGGTGAGACGGGCCGTCGCCACGAGCAGTGCCTGCTCGAACGCTACCTCCGTCGGGGATGACAGAGGGGAACGATAAGTCCTTTTCATTTGGTTCCGATGTTTCATTAGTTTGTTATATTTAATTAATCTCTTTTCGTTTTCGTGCTTCATTAATGCACTTATAGTCAATATGTTACGTGCAACTACGCATAATGCCTGTTATCGGAACCATAAAATGCTGTTTATCAGATGATTAAAACAATGCCGATAAATGCTATTTTTACTCTTTGTTCTTGTATAAAATGCACACAACCATTAACTTGCTTTCTTTATTATCATGTACCAAAAATTCCAAAACTACCTGGAGCGGTCGGGGTTCGCCAAGAACACCGTGAGCACCTACGTGGAGACTGTCCGTCTCTTTCTTGCCCGTTACGGACGGGTGAGCGAAAAAAGCCTGTGCGATTACAAGGTCTTCCTCCTCGAGCACTACAAGCCCAAAACGGTGAACCTGCGGCTGCACGCCCTCAACAAGTACCTGGAGTTCCTCCAGAAGGATACCTTTAAAATAAAAGGGGTGAAAGATCCGCAGCGGGCCTTCCTCGAGAATGTGATCAGCGATGCCGATTACCGGTATCTCAAGAAACGGCTCAAAGATGGCGGGTATGACCAATGGTATTTCGCCGTCTGGTTCATGGGCGGAACGGGCGCCCGGGTCAGCGAGTTGCTGCAGATGAAGGCCGAGCACGTCCGGGCGGGGTATGTGGACCTGTATACGAAAGGGGGGAAAGTCCGGAGGATCTACATCCCCGGCAAATTGAAGAAAGAGGCGGAACAGTGGCTGCAGAAAGAAGGTATCCAGAGCGGATACCTGTTCCGGAACCGGTACGGCCATCCCATTTCCGCCCGCGGGCTGGCGCTTCGGCTCAAGGGCTTCGCAGACCAGTTCGGCCTGGACCCGAAGGTGGTCCATCCCCATGCCTTCCGGCACCGGTTCGCCAAGAACTTCCTGGACAAGTGCAACGATATCTCCTTCCTCGCCGACCTGATGGGGCACGAGAGCATCGAGACGACCCGCATCTATCTGCGGCGGACGACCACCGAGCAGCGGGAGGTGTTCGACAAGATCGTGACTTGGTAGCCCGCGCCGGCAGCCTTGCCCCGGAGCACAAAAAAAGCGACACCCGCGCGGGTGCCGCTTTCAGTGAGTATCTTGCTGGGCCTTACGGTCTCGTGTTGGTCTTGGAATCGTCGTACCGGACATTGCCTTCCACGACACCCCGCTTGAAGATGTTCGTGGCCTTGCTTTCAGCGTGGCGGATGAGGACGTCGATGTTGTCTTTCTTCTTGTTGCCGAAGGTGAAAGGATTGACGATGCTCATCGTGTTCGTGTACTGAGGGGCGGTCTGCGGATCATAACTCCAGCTCCAGGGCTCCTCGGTGATCCGGTAGACCACGTTCTTTTGCTTGGTCGTGGCACTATCTCCCTCTCCTTCCGTCACGTCAATGTTGGCGGGCAATCCGATGACCTTCACGATGGGATCTCCGGTAGTACCCTTCCGCTTGGTAACGAAGACGCTGGAAACATAATGCCAACCTGTCAAGGTAGAGACATTAACGTCACCCTCGGGGAGAATGGCTCTCTCGATCTTGAACTTGGCGCTCTCGCCGTCACTCAGTCCCGTCTTCGTGATGTGGATGTTCACCGGGAGGCTGACGGTAGGGCTGATGTAAGGAACCAGGGCGCTCTGGTCTCCGTCGGTGATGAAGATACCGGAACCGCTCGCATTCGTCGCCACGTTCGGGCCGCCCACGGCGTCGGGATTCATCTTGATGGGGATCATGATGATGAGCTTGTAGCCCTGGTAGCCCTTGATATTGGCAGGATCCGCATTCTCCGCGGCGGTGTGCTGGGACGGATCATAATTGTCCTTATAGATCGGGCCGCAGAAGCAGCTGCGGTAGTCGAAGCCTTTCACCTTGATTTCCCGGGTTCCGGAAAGGGTGACATTGACGTTCGCATCCACCTTGATGGGATCTCCGGTCGGCGTGCCGTTGGCATTAAGCACCTTGTAGGTATAGTCGGCAGGCGTATGACCCTTCAGGTATTCCTCGTAGAACTTGTACTCGCCGTTCTCGATCTTCTCGAGTTTTGCGAAGAAAAGCTTGACAACGCTGGAAATGTTGTCGGTATTCGTATCCTCAGGAAGGATGAAGCTGTTGGAGACGACGTCCACGTTCGCTGACGCGGCGCTGAGGGCCGTGGAGGAACCGCCGGACTGCTCGGCGATTTCCTTGAATACGGCCGTCAGGTCTACCGTGTCGCTGGTCGCATCTTTGTAGAATTTCAGATTCTTGTCGAAATCGCTTCCGGGAGAACTCATGCTCGAGGCGCTGGGGGCGTTGGAAGACATATAATTCATGAACTTCCAGACGTCGGAATTCTCACCATGGGTCGAGGAGAACAATCCCACCGTGAACACCGTGGCGCCATACCCCTCGACGGTAGAGGTCGTGGGATTGTCCGCGGTCTTTGCCTTCAGCGCCTGGGTGATGCCATTATTATAAAGCGTAGTCGTGCTTGTGTTCGAATAATAGGGCTCACCATCGGTGAAAAGCACGACCGTCCTGGTAGATCCGGCCTGGGCATAATTCCCCAACTGCGTGTTGGCGGTCTGCAGTCCCAGATCCTGACGGGTACTGCCTGCCAGGACAATCTTATTCACTTTGTCTTTCAGTTCGGCGGCCTTTCCATTTCCCAGGTCTCCCACATTCAGGGCATTCACAACGGAAGCGCTGCCGGCGAACGTGACGATGGAGATGCGGTTGCCCAGACGGCCTCCCTCCCTCGGGTGGTCATTGGTTGCATCCTCGTACTGATCGTTGTGGTCGATCACGTCGATGAAGGCGTTGACGGCGGTTTTTAACGCATCAATTCTCTCCTTCTGACGATAGTGGATGAGAGTACCAGTGTAAAGAGTTGCGCTGTTGGTTGTGACGCCGGCGGGCCGGCTGGTGCCGGCTACGGTGCCATTGGGGTTAAGGTAGTACTTGGTACCACCGTCTGTGTAGTACAGGTAATACTTCGTGTTGTTACCGCTCCCGGTGGTTTCTGTTCCGATCTGCTTCCGGTTGGCGGCATTATTCTCAGCGCCCGGAGCCAGATAATAGAGGTTGCTCTTGTAGTCGTTGATCCATCTATAAGTGAACGGTTTGGCGCTACCGGCACCGTTGGAGCTGTTGATGTGGTTGAACACGTAGTTGACATCCTGGAAATAGCCCATGTCGGAACCTCTGTAGCTGCACATGGAACTCGAAATGTCCAGCACCAGCACGATGTCCGCAGGAACTGAAGTCTGGACAAAGGTGGCGTCACCCGTTGCGAAAGACTCCAACTTGATCCAATAGGTACCGTCCGACTGAGGCGAGGAGATGTTCTTGCTGTATCCGAAGCTGGCGCCGTCGTCGATATGGACGCCGTTGTCCTTGGGCCAGTCGAGAATCGTTCCATACTTGTGATCTTTGATCTGCCCGTTGATGGACCATTCCCCGTATGTGGCATCTCTGTTCTGGGCGCCGGCCATCGGAGAAAAAGCGAGCAGCGCCGTAGCGGTGAGAATGATGCTATATAACTGTTTCATTGTGTTTCCTCCTTAATTTGCAGATTTGATGACAGGCGTTTCGCCGAGGGCGCGATACCAGGCTTCGGTCCAAGTATATTCGGTACCGTCGAGCTTGACGGCCGAGATGGCCTGCGTAGCAATCTCCAGTTCGAAGTGCATTTCTTCCGCATCCATTTCATCACCGGCTATCGCGGCCGAAGGGACGATCGCTGTTTCATAGGACGTGAAGAGCGCGGAACCGGTAGCGGCGCCAGGGGCGACCACGCTGGTATAATAATAGTAGCCGTCTTCGCATAACTGCCAACCATTGAGCGGATTGTCGCCGCCGGTCTTGCTGTACCCCGGAAGGCCCACGAAAAATCCATGTTTGCGCTCTTTGTTCACGAACTGGTCTTCATACCAGCTCTCGACCACGTACAACTTATTGATCTCGTCGGTAAAACCGAAGACGGGGTTGTTGTTCTTGTCGAGCCACTGGCCCACGATAGCGGCGCGGATGAACGCCTTGGTGTTGCCCGTGTTCGTGATGGTGACACCGGTCTTGGTAGCACCCT
>Ga0247609_10007152_pt1 | contig 10654 bp, 7 predicted proteins | sample 172DNAGHGlowgp2_FD_193487 | JGI IMG/M metagenome (GOLD analysis project Ga0247609, IMG submission 193487) | Sheep rumen microbial communities from Palmerston North, Manawatu-Wanganui, New Zealand - 1728 DNA GHGlow gp2 | ecosystem: Host-associated > Mammals > Digestive system > Stomach > Rumen ...
CTGGTAACTGCTGTCCTTCTTTTTTTCCATTTATCGGACCGCCGGCTTTAGCCATCTGGTCAAACTTATCCCCGATAGACCATCCTATCAAAGCACCAAGTGCACCACCAGCTATTGTTGCAAAAGCTACGTTACCTGCTGTCCAAGTAAGGGCAGGAAAAAGAGCTGTAAATCCCGCACCACCAGTCATAAGTCCAAGGGCAATTCCTGCTCCGAGACCAATTAACGCTCCCCACCCTGCATTAGACATCCTGCTTAATGGAACAAAAATAACATTTATAACATCATTCTCACTTGGTCTATAAGCCTCAGTCACGCTTTCGCCATTTGCATAAAGAATAATACCTTCTTTCTCGTCCTCATCCTCCATCGGAGCATAGAAAGTCTTCTTTGTGTCCGGGTCGTAACATTCAACCATTGTTGACTTGTAATAATCTTCATCAAGATGCTCTTCAATCTGTTCAAGGAGAGGTTTAGAAGTGTCATAAATAAATTCTTTACTTTTATCATCAAATATATCGTTGAAAATTCTTATTGTGGCCATTTCCAAAATTCTCCTTCTTTATCGTAGTAGGCAAGGTTTAAAATTCTTACTCCGTCGCCGTCACAATGAATAAAGTCTCCGTTTTTCAGATACACAGCCAGATGATCTGCCCGTCCTTTCTTGCGGAAAAGAACAATATCTCCAAAAGCCGGAGTGTCTGTTTTTACAAGTCCTATAGCCGCGGTTGCCAGATTAACATCTTTGACTTCAGACTTTTTTTCAAATATCTTATAGAGGTCTGGAAGTTCCCTTCCAAGTCTCCGTTCTACTTCAATTACAAGTCCATAACAGTCATAACTGTCTGGTCCTCTCCCGTGAAGTTTGTATGGCTTACCCAGTAAGTCGTTTACATCAAGAAGCGTATCAGCCTCCAGTTCCAGGAACCCTGTCCTGTGTAGCAACATCATAAGGAACGTTTTGTCCGAAGTTATTGCCAAATACAAGATTAAACGTTGCTGTAGTTTTATTACTTGAAGCAGAGTTCATCATAAATGGTTTTGAATTCAGCTTTCTGTATTTGTAAATCGGAGAGCCGCTTTCTCTGTTCACTTTTGCAAACATTGAAACAACAGTTACTTCAGATGGAATCTTAATAGTTCTTAAAATACGTTTTACTCTCGCGTCCATAGCAGTGATGGAAATAGAAGCTGTTCCAACTTTCTTCCCGTCTACTTCTGGAGGAGTATAGGTAAATGCACAAGGAAGATAGGTATGTCCGTTATAGACAACTTGATTGTCATCTGCAATTACGCGGATATAAGAATCGTCCTGTCCGTAAGCTTCTTTTTCTTCAGGAGACCAGACTATATCTGGATTATAAATATCCATTAAAACAGGCAGCCATCCGTCTATATCGTTCTGCCACAGGTCATTAAGTGTTACTACGTCTAACATTTTTTATCTCCTATGGGGCTGTATGACTGCCCTGTGATTCAACACAGCCTTCATAATTGTTGATTGCAATTGTATAAGTACCATCGTCATAGTGGTCGTGATAAAGACGAACAGTTGAAACACCGTCGAAGGCGAATCCTCTTATCGGGATTGAGGCATAATCACCTGTTGTTTTTCTGTAAAGTGTAAAATTAGAAGTTGTAGGTGCAACGTCTCCAAGCACGTCGAATGTTACGTCAAGATAATCTGTTGAAGCTGTAAGTCCGTGAACGTGTGGAGTAGGCGAGGCTATTGAAACAGCTCCTGTATAAACTGCTTCCCAAGTCATAGTAACAGCTACGTGACCACCACTCTTACTTCCTTCTGTAGCAGATGTAATTTTGTAATACTCTGTATACTGAACTTCCTGTTTCAAATGGTCGAAGCCTGGAATACCGGTGTTTGAAGAATAGAGAATCTTTGGGAATTCAAAAGGAACGGCACCACACTTATGACGATATTTATACCACTCTGTGAATAACTGATATTCAGTCTTACCTGTCTGTGGGTCTGGCTCTTCCCAGTCGAAAGACATCTTTACTGAATAACGCTCAGGTATATAAGCAGAACGCTGAACACTTATTTTGTGTCCGTCTTCAAGTTCGTCTGACTTAAGTGCGTTTTCACCTATAGAGATTGTCGTAGCATCGAGGATAGTCGTATTTACACCTACGGGCCATCCAGTATAATTACTTACTGCCATAGGTGTATAATAGTTTCAAAAAATAGTAACCTTAAACTTAGGACATTATTGCCTGTCTTCCACGGATTCTTGAGTTTCTGGCACTAAAAGCATCATCACTCTTTGAAGAAGCAATGTAATTTCCAACTGTATCCTCAATAATTGTAATGATATCAATAGAACCGTCAGGATTCTGCTGTTGTTCCTGTCTTACCTTAGAAGAAGAGTTATTAATTACATTACAATTGATGATAGGTGTTACGGTTCCACCACCTGCAAACTGTCCAGGAGTCTTTGTTGCAATCAGATAATCCTTAGGGTCTGTTGTTATTACATCTCCGTCTGGAGTAATTACAGCATCATTTACAGACTGATAAGAGAACTCTTTGTTTACGCCTAAAGCAGTTTTATGTCTGAGGTTGTTCTCGTAATACAAAGCATCTTTTCTTGCCTGATCAAGGAGGTCTGCCAACTGGTCTTTAAGGTCCTGAATCTTTGCAGCTTCGTCGTCGTTCTTGTCTTCACTCGAATCGCTTAAAGCATTACCAAGTCCAGCAGCAAATCCACCTGCGGCAGCAAGTCCAAGACCGCCGAGAATCATTCCCCAATTGTCTTTAACAGCACCACGAGCAACAAGTTCGAAACCGGCTTTCTGCATAATAGGGCCGAGAGTGTTAAGAGCTTCTGCTCCAAGTTCTCTGTAAGCTTTCTTCTGGTCTTCTGCACACTGCTCACTTGCTTCTTCAAAGGAAAGAGCTTTACCCCAGTATTTCATAGCAGACTCACCGAGCTTTTCAAACGGAGTAGTTAATGCTTTTTTACCAAGCGTGCCGACAAGATTTGCTGTTTCATCACCAAGGTTTTGCATTACATCTTTTGTTTCTTCAAGAGCAGCCTTAAACAAAAGCTGTTTTTCAATAGTCTTGTCCAGTTGTGTACTCATATCAAGACCTGCGTCTTCCTTGAATGCGTCAAACAATTGCTCTTTTGTATAGCCAACATCTACCCCGAACAAGTCTTTTACAATCTTATTACCTAATGACTGTCCACCCTTATCAGCCCATCCTGTAGCAGAATAGTTCTCCTCTGTTTTGAAGCCCATTGCATTTCTGTAAGCAATTCGGGCTGATTCTCTCATTTCTTGAGAACGTTCAAAGTTTTGAAGATTACCATAACCGCTTCCAGGATCTGCTAATGATGCTGCAGACGTTCTTACTACAGAGATAAGCTCCTCTAAAAGTCTGTTAGCCTCTTCATAATTGTCTGCTCCTGTATCTATTCCTGCTCTAAATAAATCTTCAACATTAGTATTTGACAGCCATTCGTATCCTTCTCGATATGAACCGTTTTCATTTTTGTATCTGCCTGTTACTACGTCATAAGCATTGTATGCCTGGTTTACTGCGTATTCTGGATTATCGAGAAGTATACGGTCAACATCTCTTTCAAGGTAATTTCCTCCCATCATCATACCTGTAAGCATAGATGGCAAAACCTTCTTAAACTGTTCTGATAATAACCTGTTGTTTTCACCACTTAATTTGCTTTCAGCAATTTGTTGTTTGATATCTGGAAGTAACTGTTTGAGATATTCAAAGATGTCATCTGAAACCTTGAGTTGCTCTTCTGAAACTTCAAGTCCTTTTTCATCATAGAATTTACCGTCTTTGAAAGTTACGTTAGATCCCCCTGTGGTCATAAGTTTATTACCAAGAGCATTTACTAATTGAGACGCAGCTTCACTCATTCCGGCTTCAGATAATTTTTGAAGTTGTTTTACAGTTACGAGTTTCTGCTTTTCAAGGTCTTGTGATTCAAATTCTGTAGCACCCTGAACAATAAGATTACTCAAAGCTTCATATTCTTGCTCTAATCCTTGAGTATATGCTTCTACAACATCAGTAGAAGCTGACAATCTCAACGCGAATTCTTTAAGTCCATCTGCAGACTTCTTCCAGTCTATCTGATTGATAAATCTGCCAGACCCCTTTGTTCCAAGCAATTCCATCTGCTTATCGGAAGGTTTCAAAAGGTTAGTGGCAGCATCTACGCCTAATGTATCAAGAGTCGCTTTCATTACTTCTGAAACGACTCTTCTTGGTGCAACTCCTTCAAGATACATATCAAGAGTTCGTCTTGGAGTTACCATTCCTTGAGTAGACAAACCTGTGTTTGAAGCAAAAATTCGTTTCCAGAGAGCAATAAACTCATTTCCACCGGTTCCTAATATTGATTTGTCTGCGTTTTTTGCATCTATTTGAGTCTGATAACCGTTGGTAGAGTTTCTAAGAGCTTCGCTAAACTCGTCCATTTGAGCATTAAAAGCTTCTATTCTTTCTTCTGCCTTTGCTAACGCACTCTGTCTTGCTGCTCCATTTTGAATACGATTTGCTGTTGCTCGCTGTTGTTCAGCGTACTGGTCTTTTGCCTTCTTTATCTGGTCTTCATTGTTGTAATACAATTCAGAAAATAAATCATAAAATTCTTCATCTGAATAACGGCTCTTAGTACCAAGATTGTTCAACTTAAAGTTGTCATAAATAAACTTATCGAAACTCGATCCCATTGTCTTAGTAAGGTAGTTTTCAAGTTCTGTCTGATAACCACCGTACTGTTTTACAAGTCTCTCTCTTTCTTCTTGAGAATATCTTCTATCTCCGTTTACAACCTGTAATTTCTTTACTGCAGCAAAAGCTCCTTTTTCTATCCAATCATTAAACTCTTTTGCATTCATTTTAGATGTGTCTAAGTTTCCAAGTTCATCTGTATGAACCGCAATCTGTTTAAGATAACCCAAAGCTTCTTCAAGAGTCTTTTTATTTTCCTCTTCTTTCTTTTGTTTATATTCATCAGAAGCTTTGTATAATTCATTAAGTTCCTGGAACTTAGAGAGCAGGGAAGTAGAAGAATCAGAAATAGAGTTTGCTCGGTCAAAGGCTTCCTGCTGTTCTTTCTGAAGGTTCCTTTCTCTGTCAGCCTTAATTTCATCTTCTGTTGTTGCTTTCTTTGCTCTTTTTATCGCGTCTATATAAGCATTTAACTCAACAATAGTTTTACTAATTAAATCAGCATAATCTGACTGAGCCTGTCGTAATTTATGGTCTGCTTCAGTATTATATATTTCACCAAGTTTTCCCCCAGGTTTGCTTTCATCTTCAAGAATACGGTTATATTCTTTTATCTTGGCTTGTATTTCAGAAATAGACAGCTCACCAAATTTTTCTACAAACTCAAGACGTTCATTATTTTTTACATCGTAAGAACTGGAAAGTACATTTCGGGTTTTATCATATCCCCATAAACTTCGCTGAGCTTCCAGCTGAGCCTTTGCCATTTTTTCAAGGTTTTTGTCTCCAGTTTGTTTTGCATAATCATATACAGCCTGGAGTTCTTCAATTTTTGTATTATTTTGAGCAATAGCACTAACATCTCTTTGAATGTTACTGATGTCAAGTTTCTCTCTTGCCCATTGGTAAAAACTCTCTGTTACTGAAAGAAGTTTAAGATAAGGAGAGTCTCCGCCATATCTGGTTCCAGCATTTACAAATGCATCTCCGGCTTCTGCAAGAGCTAATTGTTTAGCATCCTGTAAGTTCTGCAATCTTGCTTTAAGAGTCTTTGCACCTTTTTCTGTTGCTTTCTCAAAAATACCATTTATACCAGTAAGGTCTTTAAATACCTTTGCGATAATGTCAGAAGTTACTTTACCATCTGAAATCATCTTGCGGAGTTCTTTCTGAGAAACTCCGAGTTCTTTTGATACTGCTTCAAAAATAGGGATACCGGCATAAGCAAACTGACGCATATCAAGCATAGATGCTTTACCAATGGAAACAATCTGAGCGTAGTTGTTTGCAATACGCTTCATTTTTTCCATATTACCACCGGCAGTATCACCAAGCATCTTGAGGGTATTCATCAAATCAGAGGCATAAACTCCAGACTGTTTCAAAAGAACAGCAAGTTCAGAAGTCTGCTGAACACCAAAAGGTGAGTGTACGGCATATTGAGAAATCTCTCCGAACATAGCGTCTGCCTGTGTCTGGTTAGAGAATACAACCCCTAACTGAGTTTTAATCGACTCTATTTCCGAGAATGATTTTACAGCGGCTTCGCCTAAGTCAATAATTCCTGTTACAAGCTTAGTGATTGCTGTAGCTGTTCCTGCTATTGGTGAACGAAGGAAAGAGCCTACCGTATCAAGCACATCTCCAATCATTTTTCCGCCGGTTCCAAGGCTTGACAGTCTTCCTCCTACAGATGCTAATACTCCTGCAGCCTGATATCTCTTGCTGTGATATTGTCCACCTCTTAAAGCAAACAGTTCAGGATGTTCATTTTTAAATTGAGCCATAGGGCTGTTTCTATCGGCTTCTTTTCTATCATTTTCTCTCTGTCGTTCTTTTAATCTCTGCTCTGCAAGATTCAGATCTTGCTGTTCTAACTCCAATTGTTTATCTGCAATACGAACTCTATTTGCCTGATATTCATTCATTGGCTTTTGTTTATTAACAGAATCCTGTGCAGCTTGAAGTTCTTGTTCTTTTACATCTGTAATCCTTTGCTCTGCAGACAACTGTTCCTGTTTTTCTTTTGCTATTCCGGCATCTGCTGTTAATAAAAGAGGAGTGTTCGGATTGTTTATCTGATTTTTTTCCCACTCAAAGTACTGCCCGTCTTTATTAGCCTTAAACCTCTCCTTCATTCCTTCATAATATGCTTTGTTTTCTTGCTGGAACTCAGCTAATTCTTTTTCTGTTACATTGACAATGCCTAATGTCTTTAAGTACTCACTATTTTCTTTGTATGCTTTTTCATACTGAGCAGCCTGCATCTCAAGCCATTCGGCTTCTTTTTCTGCGGCTCTTGTTGCCCTGTTCTTTGCATCCGCAAACTGTTTCTCTGCAACACCTGTGTCAAAAGCATCAATACTATTTGAGAGTCTTCTTTCTGTAATTTCTCCCTGGTATTTATCTATAAAGGCATCTCTTTCTCTTTGTTCTCTTTTAGATAATTTAGACAAAGGAGATCTGTCTGCTTCTCCATAAAGCTTTTCGTATATATCATCTGAGGAATTATCCATTTTGGATAATGTTTCTGTAATTTTCTTTGAAGCCTTGTCTATTTCCTCTGCTTTTCTCTCATAATAAGAAAAAAAGTTTGCAATATTTTCAATTGAACTTGTAAGTTTACCTGTAGCACTTCCAAGTCCTGTCCAGTTTGTATTCTGAACATAATCCAGCATCTTGTTTTGATAAAAATCTTTAGTCGCGTTTGGATTATAACCTATTAAAAGCTGTCCTTGTGCTTGAAAATTTTGTCTTGCAAAATCTCTTCTTTGTTGTTCTGAAATCTGATTTGCAGGGAACTGAGTTACAAAGCTATCTCCTTTATATACTCCAGTTTGATGACTAACCATTTGCGTCATCTGCCAGTTTCTATATCTTTCGTTATGAGATTCTTGTTTATATCTGTCTTTTGCAGAGCCTATTTGTGCTAAGATTTCAGGAGTTTCTTTTAACTCTTTGTTTAACTCTGCAATATTTTTTGTAATGTATTCAAATGTTTTTGCGAGAGTAGTATCTTTTACAGTAGAGGCTAGTTTATTTAAGGCTGTAGTAATACCACCTACTTTTTTCTCGGCTTCATCAGCCTTGGCAGCAATATTAGCCATTCCCTTGGCGGCTTCATCAACTCCCTTGTTATTGACTTGAGAATTAACCTGTATGTTCATCTCTACATTGTCATTTTCCATATTAAATTTAACGTGCGAAAACCCCTTGCTTTAGCTGGGGGAGGAAGCACGTTTTCACCTCCTGTAAATATCCGCTTTTACGGATAAGTATTTGTATATTCTTATAATTTGCAGATTTTGAAACAGAAACTCCGTCTAGTGTCCGCAAATCAAAATAACCAGAACTTCTTCTTCCAAAAATAAAGCACTTTTGATTATAAAACTTTACTTTATCAAATAATCTAAACCCTTTTACTTCAAAAGGTGCCTGGTTAGGTCTCTTTTTCCCACCTTTAAGAATATTCGCTTTATGTATCTGTCTGTTTTGACAGCGTACTTTCTTTTGATAAAACATATATCCCAAAGGTTTTGCCAACGGATTGCCACTGATACATCGAGCGTCAATATAATGGTCTTTTGGAAGATTGTTCTTTATACGGGCATTCTTTGTAATATAACCATAAGTCATACTTACATTATCATACAAAGCCTTTAATCTGTTGTATAAAGCCCATCTCATAATTCCCATAAATGTAGCGTCCTTAAATGTCATTCCTCGCTTAATATTCTTAGGTAGTTGAACAGTTCCATTGTGATAACCTTTATGGCAAGTTTCACAGAGAGTAATAAGATTGTTAGGAGCATTGCCACCAGTCTTTCTTGATTCAATGTGATGAACATTTAGAATCGGGTCTTTAGACTTTCCCTTGCAACATTGACAGGTATGACCGTCTCTAAAAAGAACATACTCTCGAATATTCCAGAATCCAAGTTGTTCACCCTGCTGATATCCTTCGTTATGAATATCTGGATTCTTAATCTTCTGGATATCAAAAGAGGCCGTTTCAACAATCAGTTTTTTAACAGGAAGAATCTTGTATACATTCTCAATTACTTTGAAATGAGTTTGAATCTTATGTTCAACCGACGGTGCAAGCCAGCCTTTGTTCTTAGAATGAACACGGTTATTAAATCGTGCCTGTCTATATCTAAGTCGACTTCTTCTTGTTCGTCTGTTCTGTCGTCTTGTTGAGAGTAAGTCAACAATGTCATTTCTAAGAGTTACATCTGCAGCATACAATTCTTTTTCTTTTGTTGTTGCACTCATACCTATGTGTTTACTCCCACAATCAACGCCAAGAGTTATTTCTTGTTTATAACCAGATGAGCCGTATAACAATTTGATTGTAAACGGCTCCCTACGAACTACAACGGCTTTCTTCTGTTTCAGAAGTAACCGAGCTTTCCTTGCAGAACACGGCATTAATGGTTGTCCGTGTCGATTCAAAACATAAACTAACATTTAGTTTACCTCCATAAAATGAAGTTAGCGGTCTTAGACAATGTTATTCTGTGGTTTTTATGTATACAGCACTGTTCCTACCCCTCAGAACTATTTAACCATATACCGCAGAGCAGTGGATTAGACCGAACGTCCACTGGTGCCTATACATTCACAGATAACGTAGTGCCCGAAGCACTTAGTCTAGTCAATAAGAACTTTTATAAGCTCCTTCTTTTAGGTGGGGGTTATTGACATCGCTACCTCTCTATTTAGAATTAAAAAAGGCTGTGCAGAACTTGCACAGCCTTTCTGCTTTATATGTTTTTCATAAAGTTTGAAGATTTCAAAACAAAATCTACACAATCCATTTTGATATCTGGACTGTTGTAATACAGTTTTTGTGCAACTTCTTCAGAGAACTCTAACGGTTCTCCATTTACGTGAAGTTCAGAACCATCTGTACATCGGATTCCTTTTGTAAGGACAGCAACGCGGAGAGCATCAAGCTGTTTAAGCTCTTCTTCTTGTTTATCAGCGTCGATCTTCTTGTCTTCACGCACAGCTTTAGTCTTCTCATCAATTTCTTCCATCTTTTTAATGGCTTCTTCTGAATGAATACCAATAAGAAGGAGCTCAAGTCCAATCGGAATGTTGTCAATAATTGGTTCGTGCCAAACGCCCTCGCGTTCATTCACATCTGTAAAAAAATCTTCAAGATTTACAATTTTTTTGTTTTCCATAAATTCTCCTATTCGTTTATTCGTTTTTATCGCTCATTTCAGATATGGTGTTCTGTGCCCAGGCTTTCATTTTGAGAATCATCTTCTTATCCTCAACTGTAAGCGGCACTTTCATACATTCCACATAATCATTGATGGTGTGAAACGTAAAAATAATGTTTCCCATCATATCGTGTTCACATCCTTGCCAAATCTGCAGGAAGTGCTTGAATATCCAGGCATACTCTTTTGGAATTGGAATCTCACGAAGTTTACGATATCGTTCTTCGGTTTCTCCAAGTTCATAAAATTTCTGCTCTCCGGCTTTTCCCCCACCTCTGCTTTTAATGAAGTCTTCTCTGACATCAACATTTCTAAGCCATTCTGTTTTAGTAGTTTCCTTTCCATTTTTCGTTATTTTCTTTTTCACAGAATGGTAATGATAAAGGAAGAAATAACGCTCTACTGCTTCTTTTAGTCGTCTTTCTCCCTTTTGATAAAATTTGTGGTTGTTTTTGCAAACCTTATAATTTCATCGCGTATAAGCGGAGCATTAAGAAATATCTGCTGCACAACCGGTTTGGAATACTCTATAGGCTTACCACCAAAATTTACTTCGCAGCCTTCGGCAGGTTTAAGCCCCTCAATAAACTCTGCAACTCGTTTTGCATCAAGTTCTTTACGCTTCTTTGCTCTTTCAACTGGATCTTTTAATTCATCCAGCTCAGCCCTTTCTTTGTCATAACGTTCGGCACCC
>Ga0247609_10007154_pt1 | contig 10650 bp, 6 predicted proteins | sample 172DNAGHGlowgp2_FD_193487 | JGI IMG/M metagenome (GOLD analysis project Ga0247609, IMG submission 193487) | Sheep rumen microbial communities from Palmerston North, Manawatu-Wanganui, New Zealand - 1728 DNA GHGlow gp2 | ecosystem: Host-associated > Mammals > Digestive system > Stomach > Rumen ...
GGGTGGAGATCATATCTGCCGAAGGATGGTTTGAATCCGGCTATGTGGTATGGACTCCCTTTGCTGATGCTTCATCTTACTCAGTCTATTATAAAGAGCTTGGCGGTAAATATAAAAAAATAGATACTGAACTGATCAGAAAGTATGACTCTCAATTCAGAGCCGATATAGTAGGATTGAAGAGCGGTGATTACCAATTCAAGGTCACTCCAGTAGTCAACAACAACGAACTTGAAGAGAATGCTTCAGAAACAGATATTATCTCAGTAGGAGCTTTCGATCGTAGTGGCTACGCACACTTCAACTACACAAAAGGAATCGGAGCCTATAAAGACGACGGAACGCTTAAAGAGGATGCAATTGTTGTCTATGTTACCGATGAGAATAAAGACAACGTAACAATCCCCGGTTATGAGAGTGTCGGAAAAGGTATTGGATGGATCTTGAACAACAACCAATATTCCAGTTCTTCTAGTAACACGTTCACAACTGATGCATCTAAAAAAGGAATATTTGCAGTAACGAAAGAACATCCCGTAGTAATCCGTTTCATCGGGAAAGTGACAAGTCCTGAGGGGCTGACGGCTTACAACTCCACAGACAATGGAGGAAGTGTGGGTGACAACGGACACCTAGCACGCATGAAAAACGCACAGAATCTAACGCTTGAAGGTGTAGGGGACGATGCACAAATCTATGGTTGGGGCTTCCACTTCATCTGCTCCGATAATACGTATGGCAAAAGTTTTGAGGTTAGAAATCTATTGTTTGACGATTATCCTGAAGATGCAATCGGAATGGAAGGAAGCCAAGCAACATCAAATGTGACGTCAGACCTGAATGCCTCAGTTGAAAGATGTTGGATACACCACTGTTCCTTCAAACAAGGTTATTGTGAGAATCCAGCAGAAAGCGACAAGAAAGAAGGCGACGGCTCATGCGATTTCAAACGCGGTCAGTATTACACCCTAAGTTACTGCTATTTCGAGTATGGACACAAAACAAACCTAATCGGGTCTAGCGATGCTTCATTGCAGTTCAACATCACGTTTCATCACAACATCTGGAAAAATTGTGCCTCACGCATGCCATTACTGCGAAATGCTAATTTTCACTTCTATAACAACTATGTGTTTGGGGATAAGACAGATCCAGAGGCCAATCTTAGCTATGTAGCTTCTTGTCGGGCAAACTCTTACAGATTCTCCGAACAGAACTATTTCGATGGATGTAAGAACATCTGCGAAATCACCTCTGGTGGAGTATCAAAAAGTTATGGAGATCTCTACTACGCATGCTTCGGAACAAACGATGCCGTGATTGTCAAAACAAGAGAAGAAACAGTAGCTAACAGCTGCCAGTTCCAAGCAAGGAATATAAACTATAACACATTTGATACCGATCCAACAATCTTTTATTACGATGCTATAAAGAAACAAACGAATGCCTATATCACCGATGCAGTAACAGCCCGAAAAGAGTGTCTAATGTATTCCGGCGTCATGAAACAAAAGAAAGTAACCAACACGGCAATGAACATCAATCGTGTAGATGGCGCAATCAATATGAGCAACTGCCAATACACAGTCCCAATGGGAACTACAGGCAATGGTATCACATTCACGAACTACAAGTCTGGCAAATTCAAAGGACAAGGCATCACATTCCGTATTGATAGACGTTGTAAAGTAACCATCACAGCAGGTTCCGACTCCTATGGAGGTCCATATCTAATGGGAGCAGACGGGACAAAGATAGGGCAGGTGAGTGGCACTTCGACGTATAACATCGATGCTGGCACTTATTTCATCGCATCAGGTTCAAAGGACAAGGAGAGTTCAGTCACAGCACTTACATTTACCTGTGATTAAGAATTCAAAATTGTCAATAACTTCATTTCTTGATTTACTATTCTCTTAGAATTTATACATAAATTTGTTACCTTAATAAAATTACAAATGTTTCTATTTTTATAAAAAATTTATTTCATGAAGAAGTATTTAGAAAATTTTAAATTTTGGATGGTAGCAATTCCATTATTTTTAGTGGTATTTTACGTTGTAGTTTACACAATTTCAGGAGCAGATCGAGGTATCTTCGGAGAGACATTCGGAGCAGCAAATGCACTTTTCTCCGGATTAGCATTTGCAGGAATAATCATCGCATTATACAAGCAAAAAGAAGAAATAGGGGAGCAACGCACAAACTTGAACAATCAAAAGGAGGAGATGGCTCAACAGAAAAGGCTTATGGATGAGCAAATGAAACAAGTGTATATTCAAAAAATCGAAGGTCCCGTATTCACCATGTTGGGGCAATATGACAATATCATAAGTAGAATTCAAGGTAGAACTCACGAACCCAATAAGATGATCATAGAAGAAGGTCGTGGTTACATCGCTTACTTCGCAAAGCTATTGAAGAATTCAGAGACAATCAATTCAAAAGATATACAATTCACATTAGCCAATTATGTCAATTATCTATATCAAATCTTCAACTACATTGACAGTGCTAAAGTCCTAACCAACGAAGACAAGGCAGTAGAATTTGATGACAGACATAAATATTGCTCCATTGTAACAAGTTTTATTTCACTGAATGAGATGTTGGTGTTAAAGTATTACATTAACGCAATCACCGAAGGAATTTGTCCTGCATTTAAGGTATTAGCAGACAAATACGCTCTATTTGAGAACATCCGCTTATCAGGAGCCGACGGCAAATTGTATGATGTAAGTTCCGCCTTTTACGCAGATAAAGCGAAAGATAAGTTCATAAAGCCAAACAAATAAGGCTGACGATTTCTCGGAATGCGCCATCACAAGTTGTGATGGCGCATTCCGTTACAAATATATGTAAGAGTAATACCAAATAATAGGCGAATTTTCCCAAAACTCTATTTAACATAATATCAATTATATAACAAATATAATTGAAAACTGAGTAACTGTTCAAATATTGGGTGCAAAGTATTAATAACTCGCTTTCTGTATTTTGACAAAATAGATAGTTCTTTCTTCCTAATGTGTGCCCTCACATTGTCCTTTCTGCCAAATTGTTTTTAAACTTGTCAAGTAAAGGCTTTAACCATTTTCGCCTCGCTGTGGCTATCTCCGTTCCTCGTAAATGTTTGCTTTTTATCTCTTCCTCAACACCAAACATTTTATTTATTTAATCTGTATTTTTTATTTTAAAATTATATATTTGTGTGCAATATTATTCTATAAATTTTAAATTTATGACGACAACGCACAAAATCATTAGAATTTTTTCTTGTATTCAGCTTCTTATCATTTTCGCTCTTATATCATCCTGTAATAATTCTAAAAATGTTCAAGCGATCAATACAATTGAACAAAAATCTGAAGAAAATCCCGAATCTGAATTAGTTTATGATGAATCGTACGCATATCGCACACGGGAAGATTCCATCGCTACTGAAATATGGGGAAACGAGATACTTGATGATAAATATTATACATATTATACAGACTCCATTTTGAAAATACTTAAGAAAAACGACCCGTATTCTCCCGAAGGTGTCCGTTTCAACGTGGAAAATGATTCCATCGCTACTAAATTCCATAAAGAACAGGATGCTAAAACTTTTATAGAAAAAATAGCCTTGAGAGAAATCTTATATATGCCAGAGGAACATAAACAGATGAGAATTGTGCCTACAATTGCACCTCATTTCCCTAATGCATTGCTTGAAACTGTAAGAGACGCTTACCATGAACATCGTCCGTTGGCTCTTTCTCCTGATGTGATCTGGCTTACTATTTGTCAAGGCATGTCATTTCATATTAATTTGAATTTCAAATTATTAGAAAACAAAATATACAAAAACGGACATCCAGAAAAAATCTCCATAAGGATTGACACCATAGCGTCCGATTATACCCAATGGAATATCGCTGTCGATTCATTAACCCAACAAATGCGTAAATACGTAGATTCCTATTTTTATGAGGCCTTTGTACCACAATTCAGCACAACCACCCCTATCGATCATGTTGCCTATCAAATCACTCTTTTAGATGCTCAGAAAAATGCTTTCTCATATATAATAGATTCGGGCTGTGGCATCCCTTGGATCGTTTTAAAGGGAACAACAGAAGATTGGGAGTTGATAAAGGATAAATTATCCATATTAGACACCTTGGAAATGACAGAATGGAAAACTAACCTCACTCCTATCATCGACGAGTTCATCAAAGCTTCCAAAGGAAATGCAAACAAAAAGTTTTGGATGAATATTTACAAAGACAAAACTGAATACGGAACATTTGCCATCACTGGCTGGATTCACAAACTCTTTCCATACCTCGTCTCCGGAGAGAAAAACCCATTTCTCAATAAGAAAGTTACTGTTAGCGACGACCTAGTATCTAATAAATTTCCTGGCAGCACAGTAAAGGTACCCTTTACCTGGCATAACGTTTTCGAAAACAGAACCGACTCATTGTATTTTTGGAGCGGAATCTGGGGCGCAAAACAGTATGGTGACAAAACCTTGGAACCTTTCATCTCTTGGGCTTTGACCAAACAAGAGTTAATAAAATAAGCTTCTTGATTCAGAGAGAGAAAAGATTTTCTCCGAAAGAATACATCTTCTGCGCAATCTAATAACAACTAATGTCGCAGCCATCATCTTTTTGTTCTCCTTTTCAATTTTCACCTCTTTTAGCATATTGTTTGGCGAGAAAAAGAGTCTTGATTCTGGCTATGGAGATTGTCGATACATACAAATTACCCCTCAATATAAAATCATCTCTATCGACAATATGCCCTATAATATTGAAGGAAAACACAGTATAGATATGATAGATAGCATTGCTGAAGTGGATAGTCTTTTATTCGGACTTTCCAATAAAAAATATTTTTGTCTCTCTCTGAAAAGTGATTCACTCCAATATGATTCTGTTTTTTCGAATCTAAATTTACCAGCATCCTGTACGCAAGGATTACACGTATAAAAGAGAGAAAAAGGATTCAACAAAGTTCGACAAATAACTTAGAACATGAATAGGGAACTACCCTACTCTTCACACTACAAACGAAAACGGGAAAGCAACACGATGTTACCTTCCCGTTTTTTGTTAATTAATTTAGGTTACTTATTCTCTCCCGGTTTCGTCTCCGATGCTTTTTTTATCATTGCATCCCCTTTCGTTTCAGCATCAGTAATCATCTTATTACCATTGGCTTCTGCATCTGCAATGATTTTATTAGCTTGTGTTCTAGCTTTAGATATCAATGCATCTCCTGATTTTTTTGCAGCTGCCTTAGCTATAGGATTTGTGGCCTTAGCCTGCAATGCTGCCGCCTGCGCTTCTGCCTCTGCAATCACCTTATCTGCCGAAGTCTTAGCCGTTGACACCATTTTCTCCTTCGATGCTTTCGCTGCTGCCACCAGTTTTTCTTTTTGTGCAGTAGCCTCTGCAATGGCTTTTTGCTTTGCTTGATCCACCACTTCTGTCACCTTCTCCTTTACTTGCTCCACCATCGAAGCCACACTAAATGTGAACTTAGGATCTTTAAAGGTTCCTCCAATCTTTAAATCAAAAGCCATATCCACCGCATTAGAAATGCTTTTCGGCATCTTAATTGTAGATACATAATCCAATGTTTTATCCAATCCAGAAGAACCAGAGAAGTTCAATATAGCCGTTGACACTTTAGTCTCAAACGGATCCGCATACAAACGACCATCTTTAATAGCAAAACTGATAGAGACATCCTTTAACTTAGGATCATTCAAGGCAGACAACTTCACTTTATCAGCTATTGCATTAAACACCTTGGCATTTTTCAATGCTACCTCTTTCGTCATAAATTTTCCTTTTGCATTGATTGTATTCATGACAGGAGAAAGTGTAGCATCCATCTTCGAAGCAAAATCCATGTTCATTGAGAATTTACCCTCTGCATCGGATAACAAAGGTACCATCTTTTTAGCTGTTCTTACTTTTGAGAATACCTCACTGATATTCATGTTTTTCACATTCAAATTAACATCTACATTAGGATTTAACGTATCCTTTGTGTCGTATTTTCCTGCCACATTCACTGAACCACCCATGGTGTTGGCCGATAAAGACCTAATTTGAGCCACAGCATCCTTAACATACAAATCACCCATCATAGATTGAATATTGATCGCACCATATTTCAATTGATCAACCACTAAGTTAACTGCAAAATCAAGATTAGCAGGAACGGCAACCGATGAAGACTCATCTACCGGTTCTTCTGAATCAACATCCTCTGAAGCCCCCAACAACTCATTCGTATCAAGTAACTTTGACTTTATATTCATGTTTCCTTTAAGGGTTTCGCCACGCATCACATACTGAATAAAATTCTGAACCTTTCCAGACAAAGCTAAATCACTACCTCCCAATGCTATATCAGCATTCATATTTAAGTATTGAGAAGTAAATCCAAGATCTGCTTCATTAATCTTCACATCATAATCCAATGAAGGAGTTTTCAATACAAACTCATTCATCTTTAAATCACCGTCAATAGAAAACAACTCATATCTTTCGTTATCTACATACGACATCTTTCCGTTAGCTTTTAATGCGGCTGTCAAGATGCCTTTCAAATCCAAATCTTCTAAGTGAATAACATCTTTGATAGTGCCAAGATTAATCACGCCATTAGCTGAAACTGAGAAATCAGGATCAGACACAGGTGTCTTAATATCCAATGTCATCGCAAAAGGATTCTCTGCCATTGTAAAATTAAACTTAGAGACATTCACCTCTGTCAAGTCTGTTGCACCACCAGGATTCGTCACCTTAGCATCTATATTAATCTGTTTCATAGAACTTGGCAGATCTGGGTACTTGAACATCGCATCCGTAATCTTTAAATCTGCATCAATCATCGGTAAAGTATCACCTTGCATAATTCCTTTTGCTACAGCATTCAACGAAACAGCTCCAGAAGTTTGGATTGTTTCAAACTCCTTGCTATAGATTGCAGGTATCAATGACAAAATCTGCTTAAAATCTATCGACGGAGTCTTCAACTTTATATCCATATTCGTAGTTAGCGAATCAATTATCTGAACAAATCCTTCAAAATTTGCTTGTATCTCATTTAATTTCAAATAGTTATCAGCAAACACAAACTTACTGCTATCTAAATCAGCTTCCATATCGATATCAGCATTCAACACCGCCTTATTTAAATAAGGAACACCGGCCATCGCAACAGAGATGGAATCAACGCCTAACAACAACTTCAATTTAGAAGTTCTGTCACTCACTTTTCCATTAAAATCTAAATCTACATTTTCTATAACAGCTTTCGTTCCTGATGTTGTATTATCTTCATATACAATTTTATCAACAATAAGTTTCAGTTCTTTTATATCAGCCAAGGTCTCAATATCAAGAGCCAAATCACCTTTCAGATTCAAATCCACATTTTCAACTGCAGCCGACATACTATCAGGAATGCTGGCATACGTAACTTTTAAATCTTCAACCGTAAACTTCTTCAGATTCAATTTCAAAGGCGCACTCTCCTCTTCTTCCATCACTTCAAGAGAATCCTCCACCACAATATCCCAATTGGCTAAACTATCAGCATTTACAATTGCATTTAAAGTCGGACGAACCAATTCAATCTTAGATATTTTGTAAGAGTCTTTAAACAAACTGGTCAGATTAACTACAGCATTCAATTTTTCAACATCCAATAACGTGTCGTTCGCAAACGAATCCACACCAACCAACCCGAAATCCTTTAATGTAATCGTAGCGTTAGGGAAATTGGAGAAAAAACCTAGAGAGAAATCTCCTATATACAATTGAGCATTCAAAAGAGAACTAGTCTCCGTCTCAATTATCTCTTTTACTTTATCCTTAAAAAAATAAGGAAGAACAAATAACACACCCAAAAACAAGAGGAGCAGCACTCCCAAAACCTTTATAACTTTCATAAGAATTCGTTTTTTTGTTATGATTATAACGTTACAAAAATATGAAAATCAAGGTAAAAAAAAGATTTCTAACTCAAAAATTGAGGATCAAACGTTATTATTCGTTAAAACTCAAACAACTATTTGACAATAAAACACTTGTCAATAACGAATATTATATATTTAATCTATATCACCTACTATTCGTGTATAATAGTCTTATTTTTTCATTATAGTATCATTACTATCTACTAAAAATCAACAAGCATTCTTTGAAAGAATTAAATATAGTTTATCACAAAGATATCTTGAGTTAACGATATTTATATATCATATATCATGACAAAACGTATATCAGAGATCTCTTCGATTTTCATCTCTACATAAATTGTGAAATTACTTCTATTGAACTTATTTTTTCCAATTAACATTCTTTTTGATAACTTCAACATTTCTTCCATGTCCACCAATAACACAATTTGATTCCGTAATGTTCCGAGTAATAGTGGAATTTGCTGAAATGATGTTATTATCTGCTATTGACACGCCCTTTAAAATAGTGTTTCTACAGCCAATCCATACGTGATTACCTATTGTAATAGGCTTAGGAGAGTTTATTATTTGTCCTTCTTCATTGATAACATAATGAAAATCAGAATCCAGTATAAGAAATCCCATGATAAGAGACAGTGGTCTCCAAATGTAATTTCTCTTTGACATATTATTTCAGAGTTTCCTGTTATAGAAAAAAAATCACCTAGCGTCAACATCGCATTTTTCCCAATACTAATTTTGCTAGCCAAACACCCCAAATCGGACTGGTTTAAATTGATGTACCATTGACTACAAAAGAAAGCGGGGTATCTGGCTTCTGCCTATTTTGAAATTCGAGGTTTTCCATCGTCTTAATTGTAAACTGCCGTTTTCTCAACAAATAATCAGATTGGAGGAAATTTTGAACTACCCAAAACCAAGCTTCAGCAGCGCATTTCAGAATGTAGTACTCACTCCTTGTAACTACTCCGACATATTCTAGAAGAAGTCAAAGCGACGTGAGTTTGCTACTACAAAGGTATAAAATCCCCTTCAATTACTAACAAAAACAAGGAAAAATAACGTAAAGAACTGACAACAAAAAAAGAGGAAGAATAAAGCGATTGAAGAGACATAGAATTAATTTCTAAAAATAAATATTGAAACGAACAAAAAGCATATTGAGTTTTAGTATTTTTTTCTAAATTTGCAGTTTGTTGAAGGAAATTAGATTTTCTCAACAACAGGTATTGTTGAAAATTTTTTATTGTTCAATATTATAATATTATGGCTAAAGAAAAAAAATTCATCACTTGTGATGGTAATGAGGCTGCTGCACATATTTCATATATGTTCAGCGAATGTGCCTGTATCTACCCTATCACTCCATCTTCAACGATGGCTGAGCACGTAGATGAGTGGGCCGCTCAAGGTCGCAAGAACATCTTCGGTGAGACAGTGTCTGTAACAGAAATGCAATCAGAGGCAGGTGCCGCTGGTGCAGTTCACGGTGCAATCCAAGCAGGTGCGTTGACATCAACTTACACAGCTTCTCAAGGTCTGTTGTTGATGATCCCTAACATGTACAAAATCGCTGCTGAGAAGATGCCTGCTGTATTCCATGTTTCAGCTCGTACAATCGCTTCTCACTCTCTTTGTATTTTCGGTGATCACCAAGACGTTTATGCTTGTCGCCAAACTGGTTTCGCCATGTTGGCTGAAGGTTCCGTACAAGAGGTTATGGACTTGGCTGGTGTTGCTCACCTTTCAACTATCAAGTCTCAAGTTCCTTTCTTGAACTTCTTCGACGGTTTCCGTACTTCTCACGAAATCCAGAAAATCGAGAAGTTGGACAACGAAGATTTGGCTGGCTTAATCGACCAAGAGAAATTAGCTGAATTCCGTTCAAGAGCATTGAATCCAAATAAACCTGTTATGCGTGGTATGGCAGAGAACCCTGATACGTTCTTCACTCACCGTGAGTCTTGCAATACCATGTACAACAACGTTCCTGAAATCGTAGAAAACTACATGAAGGAGATTTCTAAGATCACAGGACGTAACTACGGATTGTTCGATTACTACGGAGCTAAGGATGCTGACCGCGTCATCATCGCTATGGGTTCTGTAACTGAATGTATCCGTGAAGTGATCGACTTCTTGGCTGCTAAGGGCGAGAAAGTTGGTTTGGTGGCTGTTCACTTGTTCCGCCCATTCTCAACTAAGCACTTGCTTGCTGCTGTTCCTAAGTCTGCTAAAGTTATCACTGTATTAGACAGAACAAAAGAGCCAGGTGCAAACGGTGATCCTTTGTATTTGGACGTTCGCGAAGCATTCTTCGATGTAAAAGATGCTCCTAAAGTAATCGGTGGTCGTTACGGATTAGGTTCTAATGATACTACTCCTGCTCAGATCATCTCTGTTTACGAGAATATGGCTATGAAAGAGCCTAAGAACCACTTCACAGTTGGTATCGTTGATGATGTTACTTTCACTTCTCTTCCTAAGAAAGAGGAAGTAGCTGTAGGTGGTGCTGGTATGTTCGAGGCTAAGTTCTATGGTTTGGGTGCTGATGGTACTGTTGGTGCTAACAAGAACTCTGTTAAGATCATCGGTGACAACACTAACAAGCACTGTCAAGCATACTTCTCTTACGACTCTAAGAAGTCTGGTGG
>Ga0247609_10007155_pt1 | contig 10649 bp, 10 predicted proteins | sample 172DNAGHGlowgp2_FD_193487 | JGI IMG/M metagenome (GOLD analysis project Ga0247609, IMG submission 193487) | Sheep rumen microbial communities from Palmerston North, Manawatu-Wanganui, New Zealand - 1728 DNA GHGlow gp2 | ecosystem: Host-associated > Mammals > Digestive system > Stomach > Rumen ...
CAAGGCTATGAGGTCGATCTGAAGCTGCCACGCTTCAAGACGGCATCAGATACGGACGAACTAGACGTTAAGAATGGACTTGTAGGACTGATGCAGAAGATGGGTATCAAGCTGGCCTTCGACTCAGACTTTGCAGAAATACCCAACATGTGTGAAGATAGAAACCTCTATATCTCGATGATGCGTCAAAAGGCAAAGATTAAGGTTAACGAGGAGGGCTCGGAAGCTGCTGCAGTTACCGTAGGAGGTATGGGAGTCACATCTGTAGGACCTGTTGAATATCCCAAGGCTACCTTCCACGCCAATCGTCCCTTCGTCTATGTTATCAGCGAAGCATCCTCCGGTGTTATCCTCTTTGTAGGAAAGTTTACCGGCATTTGAATAGTTCCTGCATTTAGTATTAAGGGTAACAGGGGAAAAGACCCGAGGGAACAAGGAAAGCATAACGTAGTAGCAGGGAAAAACATAGGATACAGCCTGATTCGGCCGCCCGCCCACATTAATAAGGGCGGGAGCCCTTATATCTTGGAGCTCCCGCCCCAATATATTCGAGCGGTCGGTAAAAACCGATTTTCTATCCTTCCAGACCTTTTTTTCCTGCTATCATGCCTCTGCAAAGGCAGCAGCCTCTGCTTCTGCTATAATTTCTTCGCGTGTCTTTTCGCGAGGGGCAGCTGTGATGTCGTCGAGGGTAAGGTCATCAAGGACGGTTTGCTGCTGTTGCTCTTGTTGCGTCCCAGTTACGTCATGCTCTACAGGCTTTTCCTGCTCTATGACGAAATTCTGCTGTTCTTCTTGCAGTTTGTCGATGTCTGGGGCAGCCATAACGGGCTCTTCTTCCATCTTGGTACGGTCAGCCTTGGCAGCAAAGATGGCATCAATGAACTGAGGTTCGCGACGCAGGCGTTGCAGCGTCTCCTTTGACGCTTGCTGGTGGCTTTCCTTCTTTGAGAAGCCTGTACCCTTGCAGCCTTCTATGCCCTCAAGGAACACTTGCGTAGTGAATACTGGGCTACCCGTCTGTTCGTCCTTGGTCTGAGCAAGCTCGCGCAATTCCATCTTCACACGGTTCTTCTGACTCCACTCCAAGAGTTTCGACTTGAAGTTGACTTCCTTGTAGGCTACCTTGTCAAGGTTGATGAGCTGCGACAGAATGCGCTTCTCCATGAAACGCATGCAGGCATCGTAGCCTCGATCCAGATAGATGGCGCCGACAAGTGCCTCGAAGGCATTACCGTTCATATAAGAATTGTGTGAAGTGGAATGACCTGCAGACATAATTAGCTGGGGAATACCCATCTCCTGCGAAATCTTTCCAAGCGTAGCACGACTGACCAGCTTCGAACGTGTATTAGTGAGGAAACCTTCACGCTTGCCCTCAAAGTGGCTATATACGATATGTCCCACCACAGCATCGAGAATGGCATCGCCAAGGAACTCCAGACGTTCATTGTTCTGCGGACGTCCCTTTTCGTTCCTCTTGCCTACGCTCTTATGAAGCAAAGCCTGCTTGTAAAGCTCGATGTTATGAGGATAGAAGCCCAGAATCTGGTAGAGAGCCGAAAAAAGCTCCTTCTCCTGACGGAAAGGGAGCTTTATTCTATCAATGATGTCGTTAACCCACATACTTAACTTCGTTGAATTTACTTTCGTTCGAAGGTGCAAATATGTTTGCACCTTGCTCACTTATCCGTAAATTTACGGAAAACTACGCAGGCGTTGTGACCACCAAATCCGAAGGTATTGCTGAGACCAGCACGAACCTCACGCTTCTGAGCCTTGTTGAAGGTAAAGTTGAGGTTGTAGTCAATCTCTTCATCCTTATCGTCATCCTCGTGGTTGATGGTGGGAGGTACAATATCGTTCTGGACAGCCAGAACGGTAGCCATAGCCTCAACAGCACCAGCAGCACCCAGCAAGTGACCAGTCATCGACTTCGTAGACGAAATGTTCAGCTTGAAGGCTGCATCGCCAAATACCTCCTTGATGGCCTTGGCCTCAGAGATATCACCCACATGGGTAGAAGTACCATGAACGTTGATGTAGTCGATGTCCTCAGGCTGCATACCAGCATCCTCCAGCGCATTCTTCATCACGAGAATAGCACCTAAGCCCTCAGGATGAGAAGCTGTGATGTGATGAGCATCAGCGCTCATACCAGCACCAACCATCTCAGCATAAATCTTGGCACCACGAGCCTTGGCGTGCTCCAACTCTTCAAGAATCAGACAGCCAGCACCCTCACCCATGACGAAACCATCACGGCTGGCGCTGAACGGACGGCTGGCCTTCTCTGGCTCGTCGTTACGGGTAGAAAGAGCTTTCATGGCATTGAAACCACCCACACCCGTCTCGCAGATAGCAGCCTCAGCACCACCAGCAACGATGGCGTTGGCCTTGCCCAAGCGAATCAGGTTGAAAGCGTCGGCCAGTGCATTCGATGAAGAAGCACAAGCAGAAGCTGTGATATAGTTGGGGCCATGGAAGCCATACATAATAGAAATCTGACCAGCAGCGATGTCTGCAATCATCTTGGGGATGAAGAAGGGGTTGAACTTAGGACCATCTTCACGATGAGCACCATAGTAAGCAACCTCGTCCTCGAAGGTCTTGATACCGCCGATACCTACACCATAGACAACACCAATACGGTTCTTGTCCTCAGAATCCAAGTCCATACCGCTGTCCTCGACAGCCTGCTTGGCAGCAATGATAGCCAACTGGGTATAGCGGTCCATCTTACGGGCCTCTTTGCGATCTATATAAGCATTAACGTCGAGACCTTTTACCTCACAGGCAAACTGGGTCTTGAACTTCGATGCATCGAACAGTGTAATAGGTGCAGCTCCGCTCTTACCTGCCACCAAAGCCTCCCAAGTGTCCTTAGGATTATTACCAAGTGGCGTAACGGCACCCATGCCTGTTACTACTACTCTTTTTAATTCCATATCCTTTAATTGAGAATTGAAAATTGAAAATTGAGAATTATGATTACTTCGACGCAAAAACAAGGCCGAGGCAAATCACAATTCTCAATTCTCAATTCTCAATTATAAATTTGAAAATTATTTTGCGTTCTCCTCGATGTAAGCGATAGCGTCACCAACAGTACCGATCTTCTCAGCCTTATCGTCGGGGATAGAGATACCGAACTCCTTCTCGAACTCCATGATGAGCTCAACGGTATCCAATGAGTCAGCACCCAGGTCGTTTGTGAAACTTGCCTCGGGCTTAACCTCTGCTTCATCAACACCGAGTTTGTCTACGATAATTGCCTTTACTTTGCTTTCAATTTCTGACATAATTTTCTTCTTTAAAATGTTAATAAATGATTTCTTATTCTGAAAACTTTGCGACCAAGTGTCGCTTAGCGGGTGCAAAGTAACACATTTTTATTGAGTTACGCAAATTTTTTTAAGAAAAAAGCACACTTTTATGCACAAACACCCCTAACTTGTGCAACTTTTGGGGCTAAAAAGTGAGTTTTCGACACTTTTGTACTACAATTTTTCACGTCTTAGCGGATAATTGTTACGCAGCAATTCAAATTTTGAGGGGTCGTTTTTCAGTTTCTCACTATCAATGAGTGGATTATATAAATCGAGGGCACTACCCGTGTATTTGAAATCAGCAGGAAGCGATGGAGGAAGGATGTGTCCAGGATGTGACAATCCAAAATGTTGACATAGTGCATCAATTACCATATTGTCTGCATTGACCTTACCATCAGCTGAGTAGCCTGCAATATGTGGCGTACCAATGAAGACCCTGTTCAGCAAATCGAGATTGAGGTTTGGCTCACCTTCCCAAACGTCGAGGATGGCATCGCGTACCCTACCCTCTTCTAATGCCTGTAGCAAAGCTGCATTATCCACAACTCCACCACGACTGGTATTTATTATATAAGGTACGCGCGTAAGATGATGGAAGAAGTCTGCATTGCCAAGATGCCAAGTGGCATACTGCCCTTCGCGACTCAGAGGAACGTGGAAAGTAATGACATCAGCTTCACGCTCTATCACGTCCAACGGAACGAAGGTGGTTGGTGATGAGTGGTGAGTGATGGCTTGTTCCAACGGTGGGTCGCACACTAAGACGCGCATACCCATACGTTCAGCTACTGCCTTTACTTTAGAACCTACATGGCCACACCCCACGATACCAATCGTTGCACGTTGTAAATCAAGACCTTTTTGTTGTTGCAATAGCAGTAACGAACATTCCAGATATTGCGCCACAGAACCAGCATTACATCCTGGACAATTAGTCCAATAGATACCTGAATGTACCATGTAGTTAGTATCGATATGGTCAAAGCCTATCGTTGCTGTTGCCACAAATTGCACACGACTGCCAGCTAACAATTGCTCATCACAGCGGGTACGAGTTCGTACTATCAGCGCATCAGCATCACGAACATCATCAGCCTTGATTTCTGAACCACGCAGATAAACCACATTGTCAGCCAAAATGGCTAACTTTTCGCGAATATACGGTATCTTATCGTCAACTACTATCTTCATAACGCTGCAAAGATAATAAAAATTCGTAATTCATTATTCATTATTCATAATTATTTTGTATCTTTGCAGCAGAAACAAACAAACGAGTAATTATGACTTTTACTGAAAAGGCTAATAACATCTTTAAACAGGCGATACGCGACTATCACCTGAAGGATCATGTTGATACTCCTATCAACAATCCCTATGAGCGTGAAAGTATAGAGTACAGCCTATATCTAAAATGCTGGATTGATACGGTACAATGGCATCTGGAGGATATTATTCGTGACCCACACATTGACCCAGCAGAGGCATTAGGACTGAAGCGTCGTATTGATCGCTCGAATCAGGACCGCACGGATTTGGTAGAGGAAATAGACAGCTATTTTCGTCAGTTGTATAGCAAGGTAAAGCCCTTGCCTGATGCACGTCTGAACACAGAGAGTCCCGCATGGGCAGTAGACCGTCTGAGCATCCTGGCGCTAAAGATTTGGCACATGCAGGAGCAGACAGAGCGTAAGGATGCTGACAAGGAGCACATCCAGAAATGTCAGGCTAAGCTCGACGTGTTGCTTGAACAGCAGGTAGATCTCTCGACAGCTATCGACCAGTTGTTGGAAGATATCGAAGCCGGGCGCAAATACATGAAGGTTTATCGCCAAATGAAGATGTATAACGACCCTGCCACCAATCCGGTGCTTTACAAGAAATGAAGAAAGATCATATTCTTGTCATCCGGTTCTCTGCCTTAGGCGATGTTGCTATGGTGGTACCTGTGGTGTGGTCGTTGGCACGTCAGTATCCTGATATACGCATCACTGTGCTGAGTCGTGGCTTTGCTCGTCCATTCTTTGAAGACTTGGCACCCAATGTCAGATTTATGGAAGCTGACCTGAAGCGAGAGTATCAGGGCATCAAAGGATTAAATGCCCTATATCGTCGATTGGCTGCCAAACAGTTTACTGCCGTTGCAGACCTTCATAACGTACTGCGCTCCAGTTTCCTGCGTATGCGCTTCAACCTGAATCGCTATCATGTGGCCCATATCGACAAGCACCGTAAGGGACGCCGCCAGCTTACAGCGCCATCTTCGAAAAAAGAACTGATTCAGCAACCCACCTCGTTCGAGAACTATTCGGACGTCTTTAAACGCTTAGGCTATCCTGTCTCAATAGAGTTCCACAGCATCTTTGAAAATACGCCTACAGGCAAAGGCGACCTTTCCCTGTTGCCAGAGTCTCTTACCTCTCACCTCTTACCTAATACTTCTTACCTCATAGGCATTGCTCCCTTTGCTGCCCATGATGGCAAAGTATATCCCCCACAGCTAATGGAGCAAGTCATCAAGCAGTTGACAGAACAGCATCCTGATGCTCGTATCCTGCTTTTTGGACGTGGTGAGAAAGAGAACGAACTCTTCACTAAGTGGTGCAAACAGTATCAGCAGTGTATCTTCGTCAGCCAGCATCTGGAGAACATCCAGCAGGAATTAATCCTGATGAGCCACCTCAACGTGATGCTCTCTATGGATTCAGCCAATATGCACATGGCTTCGCTTGTTGCCACACCAGTAGTCAGCGTTTGGGGTGCCACCCATCCATACGCAGGCTTTATGGGATGGGGACAAAATGCAGAAAACATTGTACAGGTAGACCTCGACTGTCGTCCTTGCAGCATCTATGGACAGAAACCCTGCAAGCGTGGCGACTATGCCTGTATGAACATGATTAAACCAGAAACAATCGTTGAGAAAATCAACTCTCTATTACAAACTAAACAAAACAAATAAGCTTATGAAAAAGTACGTTTGCGAAACCTGTGGTTATGTTTACGACCCAGCAGTAGGCGATCCCGATGGCGGCATCGCTCCTGGCACAGCCTTTGAAGATCTCCCTGATGATTGGGTATGCCCTGTCTGTGGAGTAGGAAAAGACGACTTCTCAGTAGAGGAGTAAGCATAAAAGTGAGCTAACTTTTGGTTGGCTCACTTTTTCTTTGTACCTTTGTCGCCAAAATAAACGTTTATAAGAAAAGATGTCATTAAAATGTGGTATTGTGGGACTGCCCAATGTGGGTAAGTCTACTTTGTTTAACTGCCTCTCGAGTGCAAAAGCACAGGCAGCCAATTTTCCTTTCTGTACGATTGAACCCAATGTGGGTGTGATTACTGTTCCTGATGAGCGACTGACGAAACTCGCAGAACTCGTTCATCCTGGACGTATCGTGCCTGCTACCTGTGAAATCGTGGATATCGCAGGCCTCGTAAAAGGTGCTTCGAAGGGTGAAGGCTTAGGCAATAAGTTCTTGGGAAATATTCGCGAAACGGATGCCATCATCCATGTGCTTCGCTGCTTCGAGGATGAGAATATTACTCATGTGGATGGTACCATTGACCCCATTCGCGACAAAGAGATCATTGATACAGAGCTTCAGTTAAAGGACCTTGAGACCATTGAAAGTCGCTTGGCTAAGACGGAAAAGGCTGCAGCTGCAGGCAATAAGGACGCAAAGATTGAGGTTACTGTGCTGAAAGCCTATAAAGAAGTATTGGAACAAGGCAAGAATGCCCGTATCGTAGAATTTGAAAGCAAAGACGAGCAGGATTGTGCCAAGAATCTGTTCCTACTGACTGCTAAGCCTGTTTTGTACGTCTGCAACGTCAGTGAGGCTGATGCCAAAAACGGTAATGCTTTTACACAGAAGGTTGAGGAACTGGCCAAGGAAGAGGGTGCAGAATCGATGGTGATTGCTGCCAAGACAGAGGAGGATATCGCCGAACTTGAAAGCTACGAGGACAAGCAGCTGTTCCTGGAAGAACTGGGCTTGGAAGAGAGTGGTGTCAATCGCCTCATCAAGAAGGCCTATGCTCTACTGAACCTTGAGACATTCATCACAGCTGGTGAGATGGAGGTCAAGGCTTGGACATATAAGAAGGGCTGGAAGGCTCCGCAGTGTGCTGGTGTCATCCATACCGACTTCGAGAAGGGCTTTATCCGTGCTGAGGTCATCAAGTACGACGACTATATCCAGTATGGTTCTGAGGCTGCTGTCCGCGAAGCAGGTAAAATGGGTATTGAAGGTAAAGAATATGTTGTGCAGGACGGCGACATCATGCACTTTAGGTTTAATGTTTAATGGGGCTTATGGGACTTATAGGGCTAATAGGGCTTATGGGAAATATAGGGCAAATGGGTTACATTCTTTGGAACCCTAGTCTCAGCTTCGGACCCTTCCGCTGGTACTCACTTTGCTGGCTGATAGGTCTGTTGCTGGCCTATCTGGTGGTGAAACGCCTGTATAAGGAGCAGAAAATCAAGGACGAATACTTCGACCCCTTGTTTATCTATTGCTTCTTAGGCATCCTGATAGGTGCCCGTCTGGGGCATTGTCTCTTTTATCAGCCTGATTATTTCCTGACTTCAGGTAAGGGCTTTATTGAGATGCTGTTGCCCATTCATTTCTTAGCTGATGGTGGCTGGAAGTTTACTGGTTATGAGGGATTGGCCTCGCATGGTGGTACCTTAGGTCTGATGATTGCTTTGTGGCTCTATGTCAAGAAAACCAAGCTAAGCATCTGGACGGTATTGGACAATATCGCCATTGCTACAGGAACTACAGCGTGTTTCATCCGCTTGGGCAACCTCATGAACTCAGAGATTATCGGTAAGGTGACGGACGTTCCCTGGGCCTTTATCTTCGAGCGTGTCGATATGCTTCCTCGTCATCCAGGCCAACTCTACGAGGCAATTGCCTACGCTATCTTGTTTGGTATTATGTGGTATCTCCACAAGAAGATGCCTGAGAAGATTGGCACAGGCTGGTACTTCGGATTCTGTCTGACGTATATCTTTACCTTCCGCTTCTTCATCGAGTACACCAAGGAGATTCAGGAAGCTTTCGAAGCCTCTCTCCCACTCGACATGGGACAGATTCTTTCGATACCATTTATCATACTCGGCACCTATTGCATGATAAGAGCCAAGAAAAACCAAACATTAACTTAAAAACTTCAAATATGTCAAAGAGACCTGTTTTCTATTTATTGATATTGCTTTTCACACTCCTGACAGGCTGTGAGGAGAATAATGAGCAACAAAAACGCATAGAAGCAGAAAACATGGTCTATGCGGCATATAAAGCCAAAGACTACCCTCGTATCATCACACTTGCTGATAGTTTCAGGACTAATGGCGGTTTTTCCGATGGTAAAGCCTGCTATTGGTTGGGCTATGCCTACGATCGCATGATGCAGAAACGAATGGCGGAATTATATTGGAAAACAGGTATCGCCGCATTGGAGAATTCTACTGAAGATGAAGACGTGAGAGTCTATGCAGGCATCTCCAACAGACTGACAGGTTTGTTGAGTACATGGGCAGAATATGAGGCTGCCCTCAAAATAGCCTTACCTGCTGTAGAACGGCTGAGAAGCCTGAAGCGCGACACGTTAAGCGAATATACAAATATGCTCATTTATGTCGGCTGCTGTCAGAGTCGCTTCGGATTAGACGAGAATAAATCCAACAAAATACTTGAAGAGAGCTATCTCGCCCACCTTGATAATATCAAGAAACATCCCTATGCAACAAGCTATCGTGATGCTATCGTAGGTGTCATCAATATCTGTTACACCTATTTGGAAATGAAGGAATACGACCAGGCTATGGTGTGGCTTGACAGATTCAGCAATCTGATTGAGGGATATATGGAGCAGAAAGATGCACATGCAGACTATACAGATAAGCAATGGGCACGCTACAATATCTATCGTGCCAGAGCCTTAGAAGGTCTAGGGCGTAAGGAAGAAGCCGCCGAGGCCTACAAGCAGTTCCGAAAAACAGAATTCTTCCAAACTGCTGAGGGTAAGATTCTAGCCAGTGACTATCTGCAGTTAGCAGGACTATGGCAAGAAGCCGCCGATAACTTCAGAAGTATGGAGACACTGATGAAGGAATATGGTGTAGACTATTCATTGGAGAGTCTACAGAAAATGTTTCTCAAGAAATATGTGGTCAACAAGCAGGCAGGACGAATAGACTCTGCTCGTGACGTCAGTGTGATGATCGTAGAACATCTCGACTCTGCTATTACGCTGTCACGCCTTGCCGAAGCCCGTGAAGGTGCTGCTGTATATCAAAAACAACAAGAGATAACTGCCGAAAATGAACGCTATCAGCGCCAACAACAGATTGGGCGAATGATTGGCATGATGGCAACCATCGTATTCCTTCTCATCTACATTTTCGTGCGCCATCGTTATCTTTCCCGTCTGAAAAAGGCACACAATGATCTGAAGGTTGCCTACGACCAACTTGAAGAGGCCACCGTTACAAAGGAACGTATGGAAAGTGAACTGCGCATTGCAAGCAATATACAAATGTCTATGATACCAAATGTTTTTCCCAAAAAGGATGGTCTGGACATGTATGCCTCGATGACAACTGCAAAGGAGGTAGGCGGTGATCTCTACAACTATCTATTGAAAGACAACAAACTATATTTCTGCATTGGAGATGTCAGCGGTAAAGGCGTGCCCGCCTCGCTCTTCATGACCATAGCTACTCGTGGATTCCGAACACTGGCCGCTATGGGGAAAAGTCCTGAGGAAATAGCCACCCGTATGAACCTCGAATTATCTGAGAACAACGAGGCAGGTATGTTTGTCACCATGTTCATCTGTATGTTTGATACAAAACTCGGAAGACTGGAATACTGCAATGCTGGGCATAATCCTCCCGTTATAGGCAATGCAGACGGACAGTTTTCTTTCCTCGACGTAGAGGAGACAAATGCACCCATCGGATTATGGCCTGAATTGGTATTTAAGGGTGAAACTATCGACAATTTCCATAACCGCTTATTGTTGTTATACACAGACGGTCTTAACGAAGCCGAAAACCGCCAGCAAGAACAATATGGGGAAGACCGTATTGTTAAACTGATAAACTCAAACTGCACTAAAAATACTCACGACATTGTCGAGGCTCTGAAAGCTGATGTAAACCTTTTCCGTGATGGAGCGGAACAAAACGATGACCTCACCATACTAGCTTTCCGCTATACCTGACTATTTCCCGCTCACGATCTTCTTGATGTCGTTGAGTTTGTTGAGGGCTTCAAGGGGTGTGAGATTGTTGACGTCGA
>Ga0247609_10007157_pt1 | contig 10649 bp, 12 predicted proteins | sample 172DNAGHGlowgp2_FD_193487 | JGI IMG/M metagenome (GOLD analysis project Ga0247609, IMG submission 193487) | Sheep rumen microbial communities from Palmerston North, Manawatu-Wanganui, New Zealand - 1728 DNA GHGlow gp2 | ecosystem: Host-associated > Mammals > Digestive system > Stomach > Rumen ...
AATATGAAGTAGGAGATACCATTGAAGTAGATGGATTTATAGGACAAGTAGTTTTCTTAGGATTAAAAACTACTAGAATAAGAAATTATAAAGGACAAACTAAAATAATAGCTAATCACTATTTAGATAAATTAGTTAATTATAGCTTAAATAATTCATTAGCAATAGTAGATGTAGGAGTTGCATATGAAGAAGATGCAGATAAAGTAGAAAAAGTGTTAAATGAATTAGCATCTAAATTAAATGGAACTATTGAACATACTACAGGAGATATACAGGTATTAGGAATTATAGAATTAGCAGATTCAAGTTTAGTATATAGAGTAACAGTAGAAACTGAATCTATGCAACACTATGCAGTAGAAAGATATCTAAGAAAAGAAATAAAGAGGGCATTTGAAGAATCTAAAGTAAAAATACCATACCCACAGATTGAGGTGCATAATGGAAAATAATATGACATATACTCTAGGAACAAGAGTGGTAATGAAAAAGCAACATCCTTGTGGAAGCAATGAATGGGAAATAACAAGAGTAGGTGCTGATATAAAAATCAAATGTCTTAATTGTGGAAGAACTGTTTTAATTCCAAGAATAGAATTTAATAAGAAATTAAAAAAAATTATTTCACAGGAAGGACAATAATATGAAAGAAGGACAAAAATTAAGACTAAAAAAATTTTATTTTCATCCAATAACAATATATTTTATGTTGATAATATTTACTGTATTAATAAGTGCATTACTATCATCTTTAGAAATGCAAGCCACTTACCGTGTAATTAATACTAAGACATATGAACTAGAACCAACATTAGTTGCAGTAGAAAATATGTTAAGCTTTGATGGAATAAAATTTATGATAAGTAATGCTGCTAAGAACTTTCTAAGTTTTGGACCTTTAGGTAGTTTAATAATATCTTTAATAGGAATAACAATAGCTGAAGCAACAGGATTAATAGAAGCTTTTTCTAAAAGATATTTAAAAAAGATTCCAAAACAAACATTAACTTTTATAGTTATATTTGTAGCTACTGTTTCATCATTAATTAATGATGTAGGTTATGCTATTTTAATACCTTTAGTAGCACTAATTTATTTTATTAATGGAAGGAATCCAATTTTAGGTATTATAACAGCCTTTTGTGGAGTATCATTTGGATATGGAGTATCACTATTTGTAGGTTCAACAGAAGTAGCATTAATAAATAATACAAAAATGGCAGCTATGCTTATAGATGACACTACACATATATCTTTAACAAGTAATTTATTCTTTATTATAGTAGCATCAGTGGTACTATCTATAGTAGGAACAATTATAATAGAAAAGATAATCTCACCAAAGATAGGAAAATATAAAAAAGAAGAAGAATTTGCAACAACAGAACAATATAGAGTAATAAGTTTACAAGAAGAAGAACAAAAGCAAATAGAACAAGTTAAGAGAGAAAAGAAAGGATTACGTAATTCATTAATAGTAGGAATTATAGTAATATTTATCTTTATTTATTCATTAATTCCAAATCTTCCATGGTCAGGTATGTTACTAGATATGGAAGAAAATACATATCTTAATCAATTATTTGGAGAAAATTCATATTTTCAAGATGGATTTACTTACCTTGTTTCAATATTCTTTATAATGACTGGTTTAGCTTATGGTATTGCATCAAAATCTATAAAGAATGATAAAGATCTAATTGAAAAAGCTACATCAGGATTTGAAAATATAGGTTCAACAATTATCATTATATTTATAGCATCTCAATTTATAGCAATATTAAAAAGAACTAATATAGGTATGATTGTTACCTCATGGCTAGCTGATTTATTAAATTATATGAATCTAAGCGGAATAGCACTTATAGTAGTATCATTGATATTAATAGCATTGTCTAACTTATTATATACAGGGTCTGCAAATAAATGGTTAATATTTGCTCCAGTGGTAGTACCTTTATTTATGCAATCAAACATTTCTCCACAATTTGCTCAAATAATTATGAGAGCAGGAGATTCAATGACTAATGGTATTACACCAGTACTTGCATCTTCAGTAATCTATATATCTTATTTAAATATATATAATTTAAATAAAGAAAAACCTTATACATTGAGAAGAGCATTTAACTTAGTTATGCCATATTTCTTAATAATTTCAATAACTTGGATATTATTAATAATTGGATGGTACATCATAGGATTACCAATTGGACCAAAAGTATTTCCAACATTATAGACTTTATAATTATAAAGTCTTTTTTTGTGCTATAATAACAATATAATAAGGAGCAATAATATGAATGATGATCTAAGTAAATTATATGGAAACAATAGTAATGAAAATAATAACAATAATACTTTGAATAATAATAACAGTAGTAACAATACTATAGGAATATCAGGAAATAGTGATTTAAACAGCCTGTATAATGCAGAAATTCCTCAAAATACAAATTATGATATTCACCAGTCAGGAACAGATATTTTATATAATCAAAATAATAATCCACAACCACCTGAGAAAAAAAATATATTAGATGAAAGTACTGTAAATAATATAAATATTAATACTAATCAAAATGAAATATTAGAACATATATCAGATGATGATTTACTAGCTGCATATGTAGGTAATAATTATCCAAAAATTGGAGGTAAGCCATTTAATTTTGCAGCAATGTTTTTTAATATTCTTTATCTTTTATATAGAAAGCAATATTTATATGCTATTTTGTATTATGTCATTTACTTAGGATTAATATTTATTGGAATTAATTATATTATTGTAATAATATGCTTAAGCGTTTTATTAGGAGTTGGATTTAATACAATCTACATAAAAAAAGCAAAAGCACAAATAGAATTAATTAAAAGAAAAAATAACAATAGACCCTTATATGAAATAAAACAAATATGTGAAAAAAAAGGTGGAACTAGCATAATAGCACTTACAATAGGACTAGTAATACAGTCTATAATAGTAGTACTTTCCTTTATGACAATACTAGCATCATTTTCATTGCTATATAACTTTATTGATTCCAATGGAGAAGCAGTAGAAGTAGATGACTCATTTGATGGTATAATTAAATATGATGTAAAAGCCAATTTACCTAATACTTTTGCAGTATACATTCCTGAAGATTATAAGCCAACAGCATTTAATGATAATTCTCAATATGATTATGAAATAGTAGATAAAAATAATACATATAATAATTGTACTTTTACCTTAGGAAGAGTAAAAGATGAGAAAGATTCAAAAGAGTATATAAAGAGATTAGCTTACTATTATGAACAAAGTGCATTTTATAAAATAGAAACAAAACAAATAAATAATTTAGAATGGCAATTATATACAAATAAAGATAAAAGTGAAACAACATATTATTATGTTACAGAAATTAATAGTAAAGTATACATGTTAAATATTGTGATTCCAAAAGAAGATAATATAAAATGTGAATATAATAGTTCATTAGTAGTAGCATCAATACAACAAAAATAAATATATGACTAAAATCATATATTTTTTTAAAAATAAAAATAAGTGTGATATAATATTGACGAAAAAAGAAAAGAGGAATTATTATGAGTTTAACAGCAGGAATAGTAGGATTACCAAATGTAGGTAAATCAACATTATTTAATGCCATAACAAATCAAAAAATATTAGCAGAAAACTATCCTTTTGCAACAATAGAGCCAAATGTTGGTATTGTTACTGTACCAGATGAAAGAATGGATGTATTAAAAGAAATGTATAATCCAGAAAGATTTATTCCCACAGCATATGAATTTACTGATATAGCAGGTTTAGTAAAAGGAGCATCATTAGGAGAGGGATTAGGAAACAAATTCTTGTCTCACATAAGAGAAGTTGATGCTATAGTTGAAGTAGTAAGATGTTTTGAAGATGGAAAGATAATACATGTAGATGGAAGCGTTGATCCAATAAGAGATATTGAAACAATTAATTTAGAATTAGCAATATCAGATTTAGAAATAATAAATAATAGGTTAGAAAGAGTAGCCAAAAAAGCTAGAACTACAAAAAACAAAGATGATTTACTAGAAGTAGAAGCATTAGAAAAATCAAAAGAAGCTTTAGAAAAGAACATTCCTTTGAGACAAATTAAATACACTGAAGAAGAAGATAAATTATTAAAATCATACAGTTTCTTAACAAAAAAGCCAATTATTTATTTAGCAAATATTAGTGAATCTGAATTAGATAGTGAAGACAATGAATATGTAAAAAAAGTGAAAGAATATGCCAAAAAAGAGAATGCTCAGGTAGTAAGTCTTTGTGCTAAGGTAGAAGAAGAGCTAAGTGAATTGGATGAGAAAGATAAAAAAGAAATGCTAGAAGGTTTAGGACTAGATGATTCTGGACTAAACAAACTAATTAAAGCAACATATGATATCTTAGGTCTAGCAACATACTTTACAGTAGGAAAAGATGAAGTAAGAGCTTGGACATTTAAAAAAGGAATGAATGCTAAACAATGTGCAGGAATAATTCATACAGATTTTGAAAAAGGTTTTATAAGAGCAGAAGTAATATCATATAATGATTTAATTGAACAAGGTAGTGAATTAAAAGTAAAAGAAGCAGGAAAAGCACGACTAGAAGGAAAAGATTATTTAATGCAAGATGGAGATATATGCCATTTTAGATTTAATGTATAGAGGATAATTATGGAAAAAGAAAGTAAAATTTTTATATTTGAAACTGGAATTAAAGATGGAGTTTTTAGTGAAAATAAAAAATTTTATCCATCTTATTTTACTAAAAATGACATAAGAAAACAATTTTTACAAACAAAAAAGAACATATCAGAAAAGTATAACTTTAATGATAAAAAGATTTTTCAAGCATACCAAAAAACAGAAAATAATAAATTAGATTATGAGAATGGAAAATATATTGTAATTACTGATGATTTAATTAAAGAAGACTGTTGGTATAATTTAATTCCTACAGATATATTTATTTTATCTAAAAAAGTGAAAGATGTAGTATTAGGTAATCAAATGGCAGATTGCCCAATATTAATTGTAGAAGATAGAGAAAAAGAAGTCACTGCACTATCTCACTGTGGAGCATCTTATATCAATAGAATGTTACCAGTGGATACTGTTAAAGCTTTAATTAAAGAATTTAATAGTAATATAGATGACTTATATGTATATGTGGGGAGCTGTGCAAAAAAAGAAAACTATATTTATGACAAATATCCATTTTGGGCAACAGATGAAAAAGTATGGAAAGATCTTATAATAGAAAAAGAAGATGGATTTCATATTGATATGAATGGTGCCATTAGAAAACAATTAGAACAAATTGGAATAAAACATATTGAAGAAAGTCCTATAGATACGATTACAGATAGTAGATATTATTCACATCGAGCCGCTTCAATGGGAAAAAAAGAGAAATTAGGGCAAAACTTTGTAGGATTCTACTATAAGCAAAAAGAGAAGTAAATTCTTCTCTTTTTATTTTTCACTTATCTCATAATCACTTTCATATTGCTTAATCACATCATCATATAAATCATTTAAATCTTCATAGCCAACCGAATACTCAGAATGCTCTAAATTAAAATATACTGTAGGACAATCAATAGAAGCTGTACCTAAACTACTAGTAATATTACCCCAATAATCAAATTTTACATTTTCATATACCACAGGAGTAAAAATTGTATAAGTAGTTTCTCCGTTAGAATAAATACCCTTATATATAGGAATTAGATAATTACCTTTTTCATTAGAAATAACATATATTTTTTCTCTTTTTAATGATCCTTTTTGTTTAAAATCAACCATTAATGAATTTTCTTGTCCAATTTTAATAGTTGATTCAGTATCTAAAAATACAAAGTCTTCATTTTCAATATCATTAGCATTGCTAAGATATGTATTTTCTAATGATTTACTTTCATTTGAAGATGATATACCAGTATATATTCCAAATATAATAAATCCAAAAATAATCAAAAATACAATAATGGAAATAATACCTATAACCATATGGCTTATAAAGAAATACTTTATAACACTTTTACCTGTCTCTCCAATTACAAGACTAATTTGATCTTGTGCATCTCTTTCAATTTCAAACTCTCTTTTACAATAGTCACATTTAGTAACTTTATCATTTTCATCAAATGATAGACTAGCTCCACAATTAGGGCATTTTTTCTCAATTAATTTCATGTTCTTCACCTACATTCATTATAGCACAAAAAATAAATAAATTATAAAATAAACTAGACATCTATATAATAGTTTGTTATAATACATGCGAGTATTAAAAAAATACTCCTTGCTGCACATAGTTGTGTAGCCATAGACCAAAAGGAGGTGCAAAGAATGAATAAATATGAAATAATGTTCGTTGTTAGACCTGATATGGAAGAAGCTGAAATTAAAGCTACAGCTGAAGAAATGAAAAAGGTATTAACAGACGGAAAAGTTAACTTTGTTGAAGAAAAAAATATGGGACAAAGAGAATTAGCATATGAAGTAAAAAAATTTAAAACAGGTTATTATTTCTTATACATAGTTGAAGCAAACTCAAATACTATTGATGAATTTGACCGTGTAGTTAGAATTAATGAAAAAATTATTCGTCATTTAATAGTAAAAGTAGAAGACTAATAGAAATAGAGGTAATTTTATGAATAAAGTTTTTTTAATAGGAAGATTAACAAGAGATCCAGAATTAAGATATACAGGAAGCAATATTCCAGTTGCAACATTCTCTTTAGCAGTAAATAGAAACTTTTCTAATCAAAATGGAGAAAGAGAAGCAGATTTCTTCAACATAGTAGTATGGAGAAAGCAAGCTGAAAATTGTAAAAACTATCTAAATCAAGGAAGTCAAGTAGCTATTGAAGGAAGACTTCAAAGCAGATCTTATGATGACAAAGATGGTTCAAAAAGATATGTTACTGAAGTAGTTGCTGATAATGTTGAATTTTTAGGATCAAAAAATTCCTCAAATAATTCTAATAGTAATAATGTTCCTGCTTCAAATAATGCAGGACCAAGTCCTTATGACTTCGGAGATAGTACTCCAGAAGTTAAAGGTACAGATGTAGATAGTAATCCATTTGCTGATTTCGGTGCTAGTATTGAAATTAGTGATGATGAATTACCTTTCTAAAAAGAAAAGGAGGATAGCAGATGGCAGAATTCAATAGAAGAAAGAAAAAAGTATGTATGATGTGTACTGGTAAAACAGTTGATTATAAAGATCCAGAAACTTTAAGAAGATATGTAAATGAAAAAGGAAAAATCGTTCCAAGAAGAGTAACTGGAAACTGTGCTTTACATCAAAGACATATTTCTAGAGAAATAAAAAGAGCAAGAGCAATAGCTTTAATGCCATATTCAAGATAATAATAACATACCCTTTAAGGTATGTTTTTTTGTTAGACAAATACTATTAATTATTATATAATAAGAATGAATTTATAGGAGGAAAAAATGGGGATAATTAAACAAAGAAGAATACTAAATAAAACTATCAGAAATGCAAAAACTATATTTCTTATGGCACATAAAGAATTAGATCTAGACGCTTTAGGTAGTTGTATTGGTATGTACATGATTCTTTCTAAACAAAAAAAAGATTGCTATATAATAATTGATGATAAAACTCACGAATTGGGAGTAGAAAAAGTACTAATTGAACTAGAAGGATGCATCAATACAATAAAGAGTGAAGATATAGATAAGTATTTAAATAAAAGAGATTGTAAAAACTTGCTTATTGTATTAGATACAAATAAAAAAGACTTAGTACAAAGCCCAGATATATTAAAGTTATTTAAGAATAAGTTAATTATAGATCATCACGATACAGGAAAAACTACAATAAAAGATGGTATATTGATTAATGATACAGAAGTATCAAGCACATGTGAGATGATTACAGAACTAATTGAACATTATGATGTAGAAATAGAACCATATTATGCAACTGTTCTTCTTTCTGGTATAGTATTAGATACAAATAACTTCACATTAAAAACAAATCCAGAAACATTCTATGCAGCTTACTATTTAAGTTCATTAGGAGCAAGTGCAAAAAAAGTTCAGTATTTATTAAAACAAGATATTAATGAATATACTGAAAGACAAAAATTAATGACTGGAATTCAAACAATTAATGGTAAAATAGCATTAACAAAAGCAACTCCATATACAATTTATAGAAGAGAAGACTTAGCAAAAGCAGCAGATACATTATTATTTTTTAACAATATAGAAGCATCTTTTGTAATAGGTAAGATAGGAAAAGATGTAATAGGTATTAGTGCCAGAAGCTTAGGTAATTATGATATTAATAAAATTTTATCTAAATTAGGTGGAGGAGGAGGCACATATAATGGTGCAGCCAGATTTGAAAATACAACTATTAGTAAAGTAGAACAGCAACTAATAGAAGTAATAAAGGAGGATTCGGAATAAATGGAAGTAATATTTATAAAAGACTTGAAAGGACAAGGTAAAAAAGGACAAGTTAAAAATGTTAAAGACGGATATGCTCAAAATTATCTAATAAAAAATGGATATGCCGTAATTAAGAATAAAGAAAACTTGCAAAAGCTAGAAAAAGAAAGAAATAAAAAAGAAGCAGAAGATTTAGAAAACAAAAAAAATGCTGAAATATTAAAGAAAGAACTTCAAAATATTGTACTCGAATTCAAAGTAAAGACAGGAGAAGGAGACAAGGTATTTGGAAGCATAAGTGTTAAGCAAATAAAAGATGAATTATCAAAAAAAGGATATAAGATTGATAAAAGTCAGATAGATATAAAAAATTCAATATCTACATTAGGATTTCATAATATAGATATAAACTTATATCCAGGAATAGTAGGGGTAGTAAAAGTTCATGTAATTAAGTAAAGGAGTAGATTAATATGCCAGTAAGAAGTTTACCAAACAATTTAGAAGCAGAAGAATCAGTATTAGGGGCATGTTTTTTATCAAAATACGCTTTACAAAAGGCTAGTGAAGCATTACAACCAGAATCATTTTATAGTGAAAAAAATAGTAAAATATTTAGTGCTATGATAGCATTATCAGAAGAAAAAACTCCTATAGATCTTACAACAATGACAAGCTATTTGAAAAATCATAATACATTAAATGATGTAGGAGGAGTAGAATATCTAACAGAAGTAGTAAACTTTGTTCCAACTGCATCAAATGTAGATTTCTATATAAAAAATGTTGAAGAAACAGCATTATTACGAGGATTAATTGAAACAGCAACAGAAATAGCTTCAGATGGTTATAAAACAGATGAATCAGTAAATGAAATATTAGATAATTCAGAAAAAAAGATATTAAACATAGTAAAAAACAGAAAATCAACTGAATTTAGAAATATAAAAGATGTATTATCAAAAACTCAACAAGATTTAGAAAGATTATCAGAAAATAAAGGAGAAATAACAGGATTAGCAACAGGATGGTATGATTTTGATAAACTAACTACAGGATTACATCCAAATGAATTTATAATTATAGCAGCAAGACCTGCTATGGGAAAAACAGCATTTGCACTTAACTTAGCAACTCATGTAGCTATGACGCAAAATAAAGCAGTAGCGCTATTTAACTTAGAAATGAGTGCAGAGCAATTAGCAATGCGTATAATTTCATCATTAGGACAATTAGAAGGATTTAAATTAAGAACTGGTAATTTAATGAACAATGATTGGAAAAGAATAAATGAAGCATGTTCACAATTATCTGGAACAAATATGGTAATGGATGATACACCAGGAATTACAATTGGAGAAATTAGAGCAAAATGTAGAAGGCTAGCAAGTAGTGAAAAAGGCCTTGCTTTAGTAGTAATAGATTATCTGCAGTTAATATCAGGTGGTAAAAATTATGGAGCAAATAGACAACAAGAAGTATCAGACATATCAAGGAGTTTAAAAACATTAGCAATGGAATTAAATGTTCCAGTAATAGCATTATCTCAACTATCACGTAGTGTAGAAGGAAGAGAAGATAAAAGACCGTTAATGAGTGATTTGCGTGAATCAGGATCAATTGAACAAGATGCTGATATAGTAGCATTCTTATATAGAGATGACTATTATAATAAAGAGGCAAGAACTGAAGATAATACAAGTATAAGTGAATTAATAATAGGAAAACATCGTAATGGACCAACAGCAACAGTAGAATTATTATTTAAAAAGAATACATCTACCTTCGTTAATTTAAAACAAGATAGAGAAAAAGTGGAGGAACAAAGTGGCTAGAAAAAATAAAGTGATATTATTACTAATAATATGTATTATGTTTACAGTAGGATTCTCTAAATTACTATCTACTCCCAAAACAGTATATAGAGTTTATCTAAAAGGAGAGTCCTTAGGATTAATAACATCAAAACAAAAATTAGAAAAATATATTGATAAAAAGCAAGCAGAGGTAAAGGAAAAATATAATGTAAATAAAGTCTATGCTCCTACTGATTTGGACATAGTAAAAGAAGTAACATACTATGATGATGTATCTACAATAAAAGAAATCTATGAAAAGATTAAAGATATCTCACCATTTACAATAGATGGATATCAAGTAAAAATAAAAGGAAT
>Ga0247609_10007159_pt1 | contig 10648 bp, 8 predicted proteins | sample 172DNAGHGlowgp2_FD_193487 | JGI IMG/M metagenome (GOLD analysis project Ga0247609, IMG submission 193487) | Sheep rumen microbial communities from Palmerston North, Manawatu-Wanganui, New Zealand - 1728 DNA GHGlow gp2 | ecosystem: Host-associated > Mammals > Digestive system > Stomach > Rumen ...
AGTAGAAGCAATTCGCACATTAGGAGGCATCTGGTCGCTATTCGGATTAGATTCTAAGACAAAGTTGATTGTATGACTGGAGATAGGCATTTTTACGCTCTTGAATTGAATTAACGAAGCCATCAAAGTATCCTTTGGGTTTATTATCTTCAAGGAGTAGCTACCATTAACATCTGTCACAGCATGACCGATGATTCGTTTTTCCTTATCTATCTCAATGACATTTACCTTCACAAGCGGATTCCCTTTATCGTCCGTCACTTTACCCTGTACGACATCTCCTGCCTTGACTTGTTCCTTATTTTTCTCCTCTTTGACCTTTCTCCACATCCGTTCTCTTTCTCTTCTATGTTTATCGTCTTTGACAGCTTGATTCATCTCTCTCAATTCCTTAGATGATAAGCTTTCGTAGAATTCAAAGTCGGGCCTACGGTATTTGGCTAACTCTTCTTGCTTGATTCCTTGTTTCACCCAATCCTTATATGAAATCTGCATAAAAGGCACACCTCGTCCGTTTCCAAACATCACACCTGAAGGTTCGCCTGTGTCTGCCCATATACGCACTTGAAAGGCATAAACATAGTCCGGCACCCGTCTGCCATCATATCGGAACTCTACATTGTAATATTTCCTACCATGATTTCGGGAAACTTCAGGATTTAAATTCTGCTTCCCCTCAAATGCTTCCATCCCCAGTACCCTTGCCTTAAGCGGTTCCCGACAATAATCAGGACCAAAGTTCTGAGCCACCTCCATCGCAAGATTTATCATATATGCTTCCCGCTCAGCCTTCTTCATGCTCGCAAAGTCCTTCTTTTCCTGTCCCATCGCAAGGAGCGACAGGCACAACATGACTTGAATAAAAACGATTTTTTTCATATTTAAAACCTTCTATCGATAACTATTGATATATTGATCTGGTAATTGCAATGCACGGTAATGAACCAGCAGGCGGTCGATGGTGGGTACGAGCGATTTGAGTTTGTCTTTGTCACTCTCGAGTACTGCCTTGAGAATATCGTTATAGGTCTGAGCCAACAGTCTTTGCATTCCATCTCCCTCTGCCGAAAACTTTGATTCCCGGTCTCTCCACATCAAGTAATTTGCCACGCCATCGAATACTACCGTCTTCGTATCCCTGTACACAGACGTGTTAACTGCATAAATTGTAAGATTAAGGATAGAATCAAGCGTAGCTTTATCAACATCCATACGGACGGTCGTGAGGAGGGGTTGTTCAGTAATGTTATACCAAATATTATCATGGCATTTCATCGCAATTAGCTCCGTCTTCTCCCTGTTCCTAAGGTAGGCCAAAGCACTGGGGGCTTCGAACGACGGGCTTGTCAGAAACAGGAGCAAATGACGGGGGTAGATCTCGTTGTAATGGTCTATCAGATTCTCCACTTCCTTCATTTCGGCTTCATATTCCTTTGTTGCGACCTTCAAACCTGCTGAATCACCTCGTTCTTCATAATCGTGTTTGGCTTTTTGATAGCGACTTCGAAGACCGTTCTCTGTTTGATTATAAGCATACATATCTGTTTCGAACCAATGTTCCGCAGCCAGGTTCCCTTCATACTTGAACGTATTGAATAGCTTTTGAGCATAATCGATACCGTTCTTTATCAGAGGTTTCCTCTGTAAAACCTCAAGCCTTGAAGTCTTCACTTGTCCCATCATACTGACAGGTAGCAATGTAAGTAATAATAAAAGGATTGTTTTCATATTCGATTGTTTTGAATAAGTTCTTAAAAGCTGTGCTCTCTGCACCGCTGTACAGAGAAGCCACAGCAAAAATAGCAATTACTACAAAATTTAGCGTGGTATGGATGAATAATAGATTCGGAAATCGGGAGAGGGATCACATGTTCCGTCCTTGGAATAATTTGCAATCCTGACGAGACACGAATGGAATCCTGACAAACGTTCCAGCAGGAAGGAATCAAAACGGTCGGTTATAATCTCCTCGTACCATTTCAGGCCTATTGTCTGCTCGCCGTTGATGCTCATATCGTAGAAATAGTTCGTTGAGCCTGTATAGTGTGCTCTTTCTGCATGTTCAATCCGAATCAGGTTGCCCCAGGCATCGTAGTCATAGTTGAATCCCGATTGCTGCCGATGCCCCTTCGTACTTTCCTCCTCTTCTTGGGATAGGTCCTGATGCTCTATGAGAACCCATTGACCTGCATCATATCGATACTTATCATAGCCGGTTCGGATATTGTTTGCATCATAGGTGGCAACAAAACGGTGATAAGGTACGGTTTTGTCCTCGACACGATAATCTGTACGAACGGTGTTGCAACCGTTCTTATCATATTCGAAGAGCGTTATGGAACGCCGCACTATTCCTGTAATGGCAAATGTGTCAGTCTTTGCAATCTCTAATAAATGACCTGCAAAATCGTAAAGGTATCGTTCCCTATGACTTCCGGCATTCCGGCTGATTTCAACGATACTATCCAGCCGATGTGTGAAATTGCGTGGCTGAGCCATGCAAGTACTGCAAAAGAGTGCTGCTAATATTATGAACATTGCTTTCATATCGTTTTCCTTTATAAGGTATGTTTTCATATTTCTGTTTTTTCGTAATTAGTTGATATACGAATAGTAGAATGTGCTGACTTTAACTTCATTAGCACGGTCGCTACTTTCGACGATTTGTGTGGGGATGTGCTTGCTGATTCCATATCGATTGGAATATGGCAGAAGGTCGATGTGGACTTTCAACCATGTTTCCAGCCCCATCACATTTGTTACTTTCGTGTCCTTACGATAGAAGAAAGCGGTTGTTCGTTCGTACTCCCCATCAGAGAACGACAACTTCTTGCGCCAGTCGGGCTCATCGTCATCAAAGTAGTTTTTCTCATAGACGGTTGTCTTATCTCCATCAGGGTCGTACAGGCAGAATTCTTTCTGAGCATTATACGGATGCAGATTTGTCACACCTGTGCGAAGCCCTTGCTTGTCGTATGTGTAGAGAGTTTCCTCTTTTCCTCTTATTCCATCGTCATGGGTTATTTCAATCAGACGCTTTGCTCCATCATACTTATAGTATGTGACACTCTGCAGTTCGTCATCCGCATACGCCCATGCCTCCTTCAGCAGTCCTTTGCGGTCGTATTGATAGGTTGTCCGTAAGTGATAACTGCTCAATTTCGAATGGCGAACGTAAACAGTCGAATCCAATCGCCCTGCGGTATCATAATAATAGCGTTCTTCGCTTCGGATGAGCGACGATTGTCCTTCAGGATGAACAATGCTCGATACAATCTTGCCAGCCTCGTTATATGTGTTTACTACTTTACTAGTTAGTTGCCAAGCATTATCGTCCCAATCATAGTTCTCACGCCACATCTCCCGACCTAAAGTGTCAAGCCGACTGACAGACTTCTGAACAGGATTCAATTTCACGCCACTTTTAGAATAGTAGATACATGTGCTGGTTGTCATGTATCCAGCATCATCATACTCGAACGTATATTTCCTCACTCCATCATACCCGGCTCCGTGGAGCGTAATACTATCCAGCCGCTGTGAGTATTTTGCGAGAATGGGTGCCAACTTGGCTTTTCTTGCAGCCTTCTCTGCCTCTTGTTTGGCTCGATGGGCATCACGCTTCTCGGCACTGAGCACATCTGCCTTGGGGAATCGCTGCTTGAGTTGTGCCTCCATTTCCTCCGACATCTTACCTTCAATCTTGAAATTCTTTATCTCGATGCTGTCCATCCACTCAGGAATGACAACCTCTTTATCGTCTGGGAAATAGAGATAGAGTCTGTCGAGTTGTTTGGCTCGCTTCAAGGCAGTCGGTACTTCATCCACTGTGAGCGGCATTCCGTGCTGCTGCTCAATGATGCGCGCGAGTGTTTCACCATCTACATCTGCCTTGCGTGCTATCCAACCAATCTTGGGAGACAGCATGCCCGTCGGCTCATCCACCTCAATACCCACAAATCCTGCTATCAGCTCGATGTCTGCCTCTTCCAATATTACATTTGTGACAGGGTCATACTCCACATATTTGAACCCCACGTGCGACAATTCGGGACCAAACGACGCATTACTCGATGCCTCCTCAGGAATTGTTTGGGTCTTGGTATTTGGAAATAGTTTCAGCATCCATCCGTCAAACTTAGTAGGCGGTTCGTTAGTACATCCGCCTCCACGCAGGCGGTCGGGGCGATCCTTCATCACAATATCTTTCCAGAACTTGCTGCTGGGGTTCCCTTCTGCCGTCTTGACAAACTCCTTCAGGATGGGAAGCAACTCTTGTGTCCACCACTTCATATTATACTTTTCCAACGCTTGTGCTTTCTCCATCAGCTTCTGCCAGTCGGCAGGTGTGCCCTCCAACACAATATAAGGTATTCCGCAACTAGCTGCAAAGTTGATGTATCGGAAGTATTGCTTCACGGCATCCATCAGAGTGACTTGCGAAGCAATACGCTCTGTCAGCCCTGTGGTTGAGAAATCGGCAGTGATGGTCTCAGCCAAGTCTCCTTTCGTATGCTTGGCTATTTCCTGCGAGAAAAGGCGGATGACTTCCTTCCAGTTTGCATTCTTGTGATGCAAGACATCGAGTGTCGGATCTTCGCGTAAGTCTGTCTTTATCACCAAGTCTTTCACTCCCTGATGATCTACCAAGAAAGGCCGCATTTCCTCTCCGTGGCTGTTGACGTATTCGCTGAAGGTGAGACATATATGTTCCCAAATAACATCAGGCGTGAGTTTCACGGGCCTGTGGTCTGCATAGGCATTCACCAATGTCTGCCAAAGCACTTCCTTACCTCTATACCATAGCTGCGTATCGGCAAAACTGCAAGCCAAAACATTCGTCTGAGACTCATCTATCTGGAAGTTGTCCAGAACTTGACTCGCTACCTTATCACTTTCCAACATCGTAATTTTCTGCTTTGGTGCAGGCAGGTCTTTATCGACCTCGAAAGTGATGCTTCCACCCTTGCTGTCCAGCACCTTGCATTTCTGTGCCAATACAAAGCCCCCGGCCATGTAGGCAACAATCATTGTCAATACGAATCTTTTCATATATCTTTTTTATCTAACAAATCTTTCTAACATTCCTTTTGCGATTGCTTCATCATCGATTAGTTTGAAATCCTGCCAGCCTTTTGCCTCCTTATAGTCGAACAGGCTACCCTTGGGTACATGAATCTGGCATTTTTCTTTATCCACCATACGGAATGCATTGTCTTCCGAGTCACCAACAAGCAATGGTGCCGCAGGCGCAAGACAATAGATTTCCTTCAGATTCCAACAATGCCAAAACATTGTCTGAGGAATTTCCTTCAGTGTCTTTGGCAACGTCACCATATCAAGTGTAGTACATGAACTGAAAGCACCATCGCCAATCCAGGTGATGCTTGTCCGATGCAACTCTGCAAACAAGAGCGATGGGCACTGACTGAAGGCAAAGCTGCCTACCATCTCTACCGACTGCGGCAGGTCTATAGATGCCAGATTCGGATTGTCAGAGAACGCATTAACGCCTATCCATCGCGTGTCCTCCTTCAGGGTGTAGTGCTGTTGCTGCTTGTCCGTTTCTATCAAAAATCTGTCAGCATAACGCAAACCGTTCTCCATCGGAAAGCCCTTACAGCAATAGAAAGCTGTCGGAGACATCTTAGTGACAGACGTTGGAATCTTGATACTGGTCAGGCCTGTACACCATAGAAAAGCAAAGCCCTCGATTTCCTCCACCGACTCAGGAATATTGATGGCCTTCAGGGCTGAGCAACGATTGAATGCACTATTCATGATCCGCTTAATCGTGTTGGGCAGATACACTATTGTCAGTTTGTCGGAAAACGCAAAGGCTTCCCATCTGATTGCCACAACTGGGTATATTTTACCTTTGTAGGTGATTTGTTCAGGAATCGTAATTTCGCCCTCATAGCGATAATCGTCCGTTTCGTTGTTCGACACCCAAGCCTCTTTTTTATCCGTCCAAATCAGATAATACACACCATCCACCAGAACCGTATTTGGTTCTTCAGTAGTCTGTGCCAACATAAACATCGACACACACATCATAATCTGAATTAAGATAACTTTTCTCATAATCTGTATTCCTTACTTGATTTCTGTATAATAAAACCTCACGTCAGAGCCTGATGTATTTGTGCCACTCAATCCCTCGAAGTCACCAGAGGCATTCACTCGGTTGATACGCGTGACACGGTACTTGCTGTTGCATGCATCGCAGAGTAAACCCCAGCTCAGAAGACTCATGCCAGGTTTGTCGTACCAGCCAACCCCTTGTACGTTCTCTGCTTTGGTGGCGAGGTCGTAGTAGTAGTTGGTGGAGCCGCTATAAGTGTCGTTCTTCTCACGGTCCTCACGCACCAGATTGCCATAAGTGTCGTAGGCACGGTTTATTACTTCAACCGTCCAATTTTCATCACGTGAACTATTGATCTTGCGCTGCTCACGCACCACCTGACCATTCTGTTCGGTATATTCTATGTAGGCCTCAATCTTATAATCTTCGCCAATACCTGTCGTCTCGATGGCCGTAGAATGGCTAATCCTTCCCTGCTTGTCGTATTCCATCTTGTCCGTGATATTTGGGAAGAACTCATCTTCCTGAGTTTTATAGCCATACGCTACCTGTTCAATCCGCTGGTTAAGTGCATTGTAGGCGTAGGTTGTCTTCGATTTGCTGACAGATTCACTCCTCTGCATCTTATACTCGTCCATTTGTTCCACAAGGTTCCCTCGCTGGTCGTATGTGTTACGTACCGTATTAATTCGGAACAACTTGCCGTCTTCCCCGTACCACTTCGATTCCTTTTTCAGCAGACGCCCCTCGTCTGTATAGGTATCTTCACGCACCATTGTCAGCACATCCTTGCCGTACGTCATTTCGTATTGATCTTCTCTTACACAGAAGCCACGTTCATCATAATGGTAGATGCTCTTATATGGGTTTAAATCATACGAAAAATGCCTTATCACTTCCGATATCCGCCCTTGCTCATCGTATGCGAGACGAAAAACAGTTGATCCGGATGACGACGTGCTCACGATGCTGTCAAGGCGGTAGGCATACTGACCAGGAGCAAGATCTCTGCGTGTTGTGGTGTTATGAAGCAGTCGCTTCACGTTGGCCTTGGGGAACCGCTTCTTGAGCTGTGCCTGTTCCGCATCAGTCATGTAGCCCTCGATGGTAAAGTCGTCAATCTGTATGCTGTCCATCCATTCAGGTATCACCACTTTGTCTTCGAATGTAAGCTGAAGACGCTGATAGTGGCTTTCTCGCTTCAACACTTCAGGCACCGTCTTTATCTTGTTTCCAAAACCATTTAACGAGATACTTGAGCTTTTGAAGCGTGCCAAAGTTTCGGCATCCTCGTCTATCTTGCGGGCTATCCACCCTATCTTGGGTTCTAATGCTCCTGTTGCCTCATCTATTATGATACCTACAAATCCTGCATAGAGCATGATGTCAGTTTCTTCAATCACCTGCATGGTTTCACGGTCAATCAGCTGATACTTAAACGGCACTTTCGACAACTCCACACCTTGCATCTGACTTTGCGGAATGGTCGCTCTCATCTTACCATTCTTCATATCGGGAAAGAGTTTCACCATCCAGCCATCCAGTTCTGTAGGCTTATCCATGCTGCATCCACCTCCACGCAGACGGTCGGGACGATCCTGCATCACAATATCCTTCCAGAACTTGCTACTGGGTTTTCCTTCAGCCGTTTTGACCAACTCAGCCATGATGGGTTTCAGTTCCTTCGTCCACCAACCCATGTTGTACCTCTCCAGTCCTTGCACCTTCTCTGCCACTTTTCGCCAGTCATCGGGTGTACCCTTTAGTGTAATATAAGGTATACCGCATGAGAGGCGGCCTGCGATATAGTGGAAATAGCTCTTCAGCGACTCCATCAGTGTGATTTGTGAGGCAATACGCTCTACAGATCCTGTGGTAGAGAAGTCGGAGGTCATCAGTTGGGCAATATCGCCCTTGGTATTCTTGGCAATCTCAGCCGAGAACTTATCGAAAAGGTCGCTCCAATCTGCGTTCTTTTTGCCCAGAATGTCTTCCTCTGTCATAATCTTCAGGTCCTTCACCCCTTCATGCGGAACCAACAGCGAACGCATTTCCTCAGCGTGGTTGTTGACATATTCGCTGAAATTGAAGCCTATCAACTGCCACACCATATCAGGCGATAGCACGAAAGGTCGATGCTCAGCGTATGCACGCACCAAAGAATAGAAGAACACATCCTCACGAGCATACGAAAGTTTCTCGTTGGCAAAACTGTATGCCAGAATCTCGGGTTCAAAACGGTAAGAAACAGTTCTTAGCACAAGACTTCTTGCTAAATCGGCTGAAGAAATGTTATATAACGTCTTTTCCTCATCTTCTATAGCAGGAAGATTTGCGTCTACTTCAAACTTGATGGAGCCGACTTCCTGGCTCAACACCTTACATTTCTGTGCCATCGCAAGGCTTCCAGCCATGCAGGCAACAATGATCATTAAGATTGTTCGTTTCATATTCGTTACCTTATTTAAAATCATATTCCACGATTTTATCAAATTTGAATTGTTCTTGAGAATGTATGGTGGGGTTTCGCCAGTTTTCGTAAATTTTTCCTGAACCTTTAGGAACAAAGAAGGTACACTGCCCTGTTTTAACACAGAATAGAATGTCCCCATTTGGATTTGGACTTTGAAGATATATTTTTTTCAAATTATTACACCCTCGAAATGCTTCTGGATCAATTCTCACATAGGATTTTGGGAAATACACGCTTTTCAGTTTTTTACAATCATAAAACGTATAACCACAGATTTCTTCTACGCCTTCAGGAATTGATATGCTGCTAATTTTTTTACAATATTCGAACGCACCCCAAATAATAACTTTGACGGTATTAGGAATTGTGACTTCCATGATATCCTTTTCACAGCAGATAAGAGTGTCAATTTCTTTTGTATATAAGATGCCGTCTATTACTGTGAAATAGGGATTATCTTCGCTGACACTTATCTTTGTGAGTTTTGGACAACTAGTAATATTCTTTTTATAATCCTCCCCTATTGATGTCAAAGATTTACCTATACTAATCTTTGTGAGATTTGTGCATCCGGATAATGAATTCCATCCCATTGAAACGACAGAGTCGGGAATCCTTATAGCATGTAAGCTTTCACACTCCATAAAAGCTTCCTGGCCAATAGTTATAACAGAGTTTGGTATATATACATCCTTAATCTTCCTACAACCATAAAATGCATAATCTGCAATATGTTTTACAGTATTGGGGATTTCAACGGTTCCTTTTCTCTGTTTGGCACAGAAAATCAATGTGTCAAGATCTCTTGTGTACAGGATGTCCTGAATGGCACAATAATTTGGATTATCTTCACCAACGGTAATATGGACATTTGGAAGTGCTTTCCACCCAATAAATGTAACAGCATTGGGTATATATAATCGGGATAATGTTAAACAGTTACTAAAAGCAAGCTTTCCGATAGATTGAAGGGCATCAGGAAATATGACCTTTTTTAATTCTAAACAATTTTGGAATGCACACTCTCCGATAGATTGAAGGACACCAGGAAATATGACCTCTTTTAATTCAGAACAACCTTCGAATGCAAGTTTGCCAATAGATGTTACAGATTCAGGTATGCTGACTTTATCCAGCGTTTTGCAATACTCAAAGGCATAGCTGCCAATCGATGTCACTCCATCCTCAATGGTTACTTTCTTAATTAAAGAACGATGTTTCTGCCAAGATACATTTGATACTTCAAAATCCTCCATAGGTCCTTCTCCGCTGATGGTTAAGAGTCCATCATCAGTCAGTTCCCATTGAACACTCTCGGGATCATCCTTCCCGCATGTACCACTTGCGATGATTGCTGCATTTGTGCTGATTGTTATGAACAGCATTGAAAATAGCAGCATAATTAATCTTGCTCGTTTCATACCTTTTGTATTTTATTGAATTGCGCTGCAAAGTTAGAGAAAATGGCAAAAACCACCAAGAAAATTAGTTGACAAAAAATTCACATTTTCATTTGTTTCAAATTAACAATTTACAAAAAATTCACAAACCCCTCTCAAAAATTGAACTACAGCTATCTACAACAACGATTTTGACGAAGAAAAGTAAATGTTAACGAATGCAAAACGTTTCATATCGTAAAACAAGTTTTAAAAAACATCAAAAATCTGAGACAATCACCATTTTTTGCCCATTTCATCGCAAAAAGGCGATGATAGACAAACAAGTAAGGGGTTACAGAGCCCAGGAGAAAGAGAAACGGCCAATAACCATTTTTTATTATTGCTGTCCGGTAAAATGCGTACCTTTGCTCATGTCGCTTTGGTTTTGTGGTGAAACAAAGGTAACAAAAAAGGCTGAAAACCATGATAAGGATTCAGCCTAATTTTTATGCTACCACAAAAAAACTTCACGAATTATTTGGAAACGGAGAATTCTTTTTGTATCTTTGTGGTGAAATTCCGCATACTATTCCCATTCCACGATTATAAGTTCGAGGGTAGACGGCTAAAGGCAGACGGTCGTCCGCCTTTAGCCGTCCGACTGGATGGCTTTAGTCATCCGGCCGGATGACTATAGCCAACTTCCTT
>Ga0247609_10007160_pt1 | contig 10647 bp, 1 predicted proteins | sample 172DNAGHGlowgp2_FD_193487 | JGI IMG/M metagenome (GOLD analysis project Ga0247609, IMG submission 193487) | Sheep rumen microbial communities from Palmerston North, Manawatu-Wanganui, New Zealand - 1728 DNA GHGlow gp2 | ecosystem: Host-associated > Mammals > Digestive system > Stomach > Rumen ...
GTGATTGCGCCCACACCCCAATCCCCAATCCCCAATCCCCAATCCCCAATCCCCAATCCCCATTTTTCTTTATTTAATCTAATTTTATTTAAAAAATAATAAATAATTATTTAGAAAAATAATTAATATATATATATATAAATTATTTAATCATATTTTATTTACAATTTTCATAAAAACTAAAAAATAATTAAAAAAAGTAATTTGCATTATTAAAAAATTTGGAAAATAGTAAATTCTATGAAATTTAAGATTTATGCTTATTTTCCCATTCTTCAATTTTAAGTGATCTTCCAATAGGAAACCAAATAATAGATTCTTTATCAATATTTTCTTTAACATAAGATTCTAATCCAGAATATTCATTTGGATCTTTATCTTCTAAATAAAACATATAAAGCAAGTAATTTTCAACACTATGATCTTGTAAATGTTTTTCAAATCCTTCTTTTCCAATATAATATTTTTCAATTTTTTCTCTATTTAATCCACATATAAAGCAATTAGTTTCCATATCTTCTTCTATTTCTTCTCTATCACCTCTTAAATTATCAAATGCATCAAGAATTAATCCACTTACCATTTGCCATACAATAGAAACCATGATAAGAGTATATGAAATATCCAAAATATATCTTTCCATATCTCCCGATATATTTTGACTTTCTTCTTTTGTATCAATAAAATTTCCTAAATTTCCACCTGAAGTAAATGTATTTGAGTAGATAAACATCATACATATTAATGGACTATCACAAGAATAATCAGGCATTAATTCATAATATCGATAAAAAATTAGTAAGGAATAAAAATATATTAAAATAAAAAAAAATATTAAAGTAAATAGAAAATCTGCTAAAGGCTCATAAAATGCAAGAAAAACATATTTTAATATTGGTTGAGTTATTATTAATTCAATTAAATGAAATGAAAAAAAAAAATGATGAACAAATAATCCTAAAATAGCGAAAACCATATAACATATAGAATATAAAACATGAAAATTGAAAAACAATTTTATATAAATCATTATTTTATGACAATATAATGAATAACCACTAGATTTTAAGAAATCATATATTCTATGTATTTCCATATCACTAATATATCCTATTTTATTTTCATATGATTTTCTCAAAAATTTCCTATGTAAATTTTTATATATAAGAACAGCATCTTTTGTTATAAATTCAAGAAATATTATAATATCAAAAACTAAAATAATAACACCCAAAATATTTAAAATTATTGTACTACTTGATTCATTTAAACTGAAAATTTTTACATTTTGTACTACATTTTTTTGATCTCTATCTATTTCTGCATTATATCCAATAAACATTAAAATATTCATAAGTATAACCAATATAAATCCAACCAATTTAACTTTATTTTGATATATTAATAAATGTTTTAATGGACCAAATCTTCCATATTTTTGTTCTATAACATTTATTTGTTTTAAAGACATATAAATATGCTCTTTTTTATTTAATAAATAAGTTAATTTACTCTGAATAGATTCTCTGTCTGCATTATCATCAAAATCTTTTTTCATTTTTTCATCAAATGCATTGAAAAAATGCAATCTAGGGCAATAAACTTTGAAAACCTCATTATCTTTTAATATTTCAATATTTAATGAATTTTGAGAATAAAATTGAATTGATTTCTGTATTGTTTCTGAATTTGGATATATTTCTTGTAATTTTTCTTTATGTATTCTATCATATTTATTTTCACCTTCTAAAAGTAAAGAAGAATTAATTTTTAATTCAGTTTCTTCATTTTCCATTGAAACTAAAGTTTGCATAAGAAAATATAAATTAAATCCAGCTTCTGATACAACTTTATTATCTAAATCTTCTATGTCTTTTGTATTATCTTCAGTAAATAAGAAAAAAATCATTTCATTTTTTAATTTTTTATATATTTCTCCACATTTTTCAAAAACTAATTTATAATTTATATCTCTTAAAACTTTACGAATAACATCATCTTTTGTTTGTCTTCCTTCAATAATACTTAATAAAACTAAACTAATTTTAAATAAAAGCATTGATTTTTGATAATCACTTAAAGGAGAAAATATTTTATTTTGTTGTAAATTATTTTCAAAATATAATTCTTCATCAGAGCCCCCACCTCTACTATAAGTAATATTTTCACTAAAGAATGAATCTGGATTCAATGTTTTATTAGTTAAACTAAATACAGTATTTTGATCATAATTTTCATTATCATTTATTTCCTTTATATCATCATCTTCATCAATTGTTATTATACTTGTTTCTTCCATTATTTTATTAAATAATTCTATTACTTTTGTATTTATTAAATATTCTTGATTTGGCTTACAAGGGCCTTGTAAAAATTCGCATATTGTATCTAATAAAAATAATAATCTTTTATAATATAATTCTGTACAATATCTTGATATAGTGCTATATTTATCATTTAAATTACCTAATTTTGTTAATAACATACTTAAATATTCAATTAATATATTTAAAAAATTATATGATATTCTATTATTTGTCTGATTTCTTAAATAATTTTGTAAATATAAATTATGATTTTCTGTTAATAGTTGAAGAAATCGTAATTTATCTGTTATCATTGCTAAATTTATATTATCATTTTTAATTTCTTCAATAAATGGATCACTATTTAAAGTTGAAAATATATCTTTATTAAAACTTTGATATATACTCATAAATAAATTATCACTATTAGGTAATAATTGGAATAATTGTATAAATTTTTTTTGAACATCTGTATTTCCCCCTTCTAATATTGTTTTAAAAAAATAAATTATCATATTAAAAGTATTTAAATGAAAATATTTTCCTCTTTGACATGCAATTCTTAGAAAAGTTTCAATTGCTCCATTATTTAAGTAAGCTTTTTGGCATTGATTAAAGAAATATTCTTTAATTTCTAAAACTTTTTGATCAAAATAATTTAAATTATTTTTTTCAACTTTATTTTCTCTTTTAATTATTTCAGGAGTAACTAATACAAGATAAACCATTAATTCAATAAGTTCTTTTATTACAGGAAAATATTTTCTATTATCTGAATTTTCTTGTATAAATTTAAGGAAAATATTTACTAAATGAATTTCAGCTTCTTTTCCTATTGGAATTTCAGTTTCTTGTTGATTTTCTTCTATATATACTTTTAATAAGTGATGAAAATTTATTTTTGTTTTTAAATGTCTTGCCATAATTTTTTTTTCCCTTTTTATACTTTTATCAACAACTTCATTATTATCTATTTCACTAATTAAATCATTTACAAAATTTATTGTCATTTCAAACAAAATATTATTGTGTCTATTTGGATCATTAAATAAAGTTGATAATTTATTTTCTTCCGGCCCCACCAATTCTTGCTTTAATGTTTTAATATAATTTAGGGTACGCCTTTCTATTTTTGTATTATTAAAATTTGATGAAGAATCATTTATATTAAAAACATTGTGATATTCCTTTTTTTTGTGTTCCAAATATGCAAATAGTTTTTTAAATTTATTTTTATTTTTTTCATTATATAATTGACTATATAAATTTGACCATCTTTTATTAATTTTCATATATTGCAATTTTGCTCTTTGATAGTCTTCATAATTTTTGAATAATTTTTCACTAAATATCGATAGATGATAATATATTATTGGGAAAATTCCTTTAAAAAAATATTTATACATATGATTCCTATATTTTTCATAAACTCTATTATAATTCGAATAATTATGATTAAAATTTCCATATCTTTCAATTTGATTTCTAAAAAAAAAAACAAATTCTAAATCATCATTTAATTTAGAATAATATTTATCTATATATCTTGACATATATTTTTTATTCTCTTTTGAATTTCTTGATAAAGAAAAAATTAGAACACATCCAATATATTTAACTTTAAAATAAAATTGAATTTTTAAAAATAATTTAGTATCTTTATATTGCTTAGATTCAATTATTGTATTAATTTGACTTTTTGAAAAAGGTGGATTTAAATCAAAAATAAAATTAATTAAACGTCTTATACTAATTAAATTTGATAAATATTGCCTTAATTGTTGGTTTTTTTTAATCAGACGATTTGTTATTTTAATTAAATAATATACGAAAGCCAATCTATAAAATTCAGTTTTACAAGTAATATCAGGATTATAATAATTATTGTTTCTTGAATCAGTTGTATTTAGAGTTTTAATTCTTTTTGTGGGCATCATACTTCTTCTTTGATTAAAATTATAATTTGCTAATCCTGACTCATTTAAAATTAAACTTTGTCTATAATTTAAATAATATTGGTTTTGCGGTTGGTTAAATAAGTCAAAATCTGTAATTATATCAACATATTTTTCTAAAATTCTGCCAATATGCTTTTCATCATTTACTTTAGTTGTTGCATTTTTCATTAATTTTAGTAATAAATAATATTTTTTTAATAATTTTTCAAAACTTTTTTTTGAATTTATAATATTATTTTTATTGGGAGGAGCAACAATAAAATCATCATTTTGGAAATATGTGGAAAAATCATAAAAATGGTTTTTTATTTCCTTTACACAATCAAGACTTAATTGTTCATTTATTAAATCAAGTAAATATTTTATATGTATTAATATAAATTTTTCATCTGAAGATAATTCTACAATCAATTGAAGTAAGCCAAAATTTAATAAATATTTATATTCCTTTCCAAAATTTACAAATTCAAATATTTTTTCATTTATATTTGGAGATGTATTATGAATAAGTGCAATAAATAATTTAAAAATTATTTTTAATAATTTTTCCAATGCTATTTTAAAAACAATTTCTTTTTGCTTTTTATTATATAAATTTTCTTTATATTTATTATTTTTTAATTTTTGTTTTTTTAAAAATGACTTTACTGAATATTTTGAATTTATAGTATTTATTAAATAACCTTTACTTCCTTTTTTCTTTAATTCAAGTGTTTCATCTTCATTATTGTCACCTGCTGGATATTCTTGAATTATTTCTTTCATTAAAGAAGATAAAATATTTTCCATTTGAAAAGAATAATATATTTTTTGAATTAATTTAATTTCTTCATCTTCATAATAAGTATTTGATTCATAATCAACAATCATAGATAAATATTTATATATAGTTGCATAAACCAAAAAAAAATCTTTTTGCTCATATTCAATTTCATTCATATTTATATCTTCAGGTCTAATCATATTTACTAACTTAACAGGAACATGATCTTCAGTCATCCATTTTTCAGTTTTTTCAGCTAATAAAGATAATTCTTTAATTGATATATTACATAAATAATATTTTTGTGAATCATTATTTTTATATAATAATAAAACATTTTTTATACAATCAAATAATTCTTTTCTTTGAGAGATTAATCTTTTAAAAATTCTTAATAAAATTTTTGTTAATTTTGCATTTACATTCATTTCTAATATTCTTATTATTAATTCAATTGTATTTTTAAAAATAACAGAATTCATAAAAAAATTATCAAAATTAATATCAAGATTAGGCATATTTAAATTATAATAGTATTCACTGTCATGATATCCTTCATTTATATAATTTGAATTTGAAGAAAAATAATTATTGGTTAACTCTTGAATATCTTTATATTTATTAATTTCTATTAAAGAAGCTTCTTCACTAAATAAACTATTATTTAATAATCTTTTATTTTCATCTTGTGATTTATCTCTTTTTAATAATGCACTTAAAATTTCATTGTCTCTTGAATTGTTTGAACCAGAAAAAAATTTTGGAACATTATCATAAAAATTTATTTTATTAAATAATTGATAATAATAATATTCATTATCCATTAAAATATCTTTAATATTCGGTAAATCAAATAATTTTTCTTTTATTGTAGGATAAAAATATTCAAAATTCTTTTCTATTTCATCTTTTTTTTCTATAGTTTTATCAATTAATTGATAATTTATTTTTAATAAATTTTCTAATAAATATATGCTCATATCTTCTGTTTTAATATCCAAAATAAAATTAATTACTTTTTCAATTTGTTTCATAATTAAAATGTATGTAATATTCAATTCATTATTTTCTTTGGTTAATATATTTTTGATATTAATAAGGGCATCCATTAAATAATTAATATTAGATTGTGTTAATAGATCTATACTACTTACACTTTTAAAGTTTTGAGAAATAATATTTTTATCTTCTGTATTATTATCAATATTTGCTATAATTAAACTATTCAGAAAAAAATCATTTATTCTATCCAAAACAAATAAAAGATACTCTTCTCCTATAGGTGATTCAAAATTAAAATCAATAAATTTATATCCATATTTATTAAAAAATGAATTCAAATTTCCAATAAATTCTTTGTTATTTGGCTCTTTTGGATTTTTATTTGAAATATCATTTATTAATTTATGCTCCTCTTCATTATTTGAAATTAAATCTGATATATCATCCATTATTTCATTATTTTTTTTATCCATCTCTTTTTTATTACTATTTTTTTCAGATTTTTTATTAATTAATAATTCTTCTCCATAAATGATATTATATTTAACTTCATCTTTTAAGTTATGTAATCTTTGGTCTAAATTATTATTTATTACTTCACTTATATTTAAAGGAGAATAAACTACATTTTCATATAAGTGAAATTTAATTATATTATATATCATATTTATATTAGCAGTATTAACTAAAACTGTCCCATATTTAATATTATTTAAAAGAAATAATGATAAGCATAAAATTAAATTAAGCTTATTTAAAGGAATATAAGTTTTTATTTTTTCTTTACCAATTCTTTCAATACGTAAATTAGGAGAAACTCTTTTAATTAATGATGGATAAACGTTCATTATATGAGGTTCAATATCAATATATACATAATTTAAAATATTTATTAAACCTGCTAATATTTCTTGATTAAGTTCAACTTTACTTATATGATAAATAAGATGATCCAAAGGAAAGATTTTTCTTATTTTTTCAATACAGACATAATTTCTCCCATAGCATAAATTTGCATATAAATTTAATTGCTCAGCTAAATATTTTATTAAACCTCTTTCAGCTAAAAGTCTATTATTACAAAAATCTATCAAATTTGTCTCCATATAAACTTTATTTTCTTCTCTATATACAACTTTAAATTCAATATCATTATATAAAGGTTTTATTTTTATTAAAAATCTATCTTTTCCCTTAAAAAATAATTCTTCAAATATATATTGCTGATTTGATGTAATTCCTGAATCACCTATAATTAAAAACTTAGATAAAAGAGATAAATTTTTTCTTTCATAATTTTTTGATTTATTTAAATATAATAATATTTTATCAATAATATTATCTTCTCCAGTTTCACTTTCAAGAACATTTTCATTATTTTTATTTTCTTGATTATTAATTAAATTCATTATATTTTCATTTTCTTTTAATAAATCCATAAAGCATTTTGAGGCTTCTTCATATTCTAAAAAATAATATAAAAATAATTGTTTATGATTAAATGCAATTTTTTTATTATTAGAATTATTTTTACACATTGAATAAATAAATTCAAAACATAATTTAATTGATGTACTTATATTCTTAAATATTTCTAAAATTATAAAATCTGGATTATTATTTAAATCAAAAACATTTTTTTTCTCAATTGATTTTATAGTTTTTTGTACTGATTTTTTTATATTTAAATTTATTGTATTTCTTAATTTTTCTGCCTCTTCTTCTTCTTCAAATTTTTTTTTAGTAAATTGATTATATTCTTCATACATTTCATTTAAATTTTTTGTATATTCTAAATATCTAAATATCTTTTTTAATAAACCTTGATCAAATAAATATTGTTGTCTATAATATAAGGCTTTTCCAGGAGATATATTTATATCATATTTTCTTGAAAAATTATTTAGACAATAATCAATAATATTTTTAAATGAATCAATTAATTCTAATGTTTTATCTTTTAGAGCCTTAAGATCTATAATTATATTCTTTTTACTTTTATAATCTTGGGTTCTGACATGATTTAAAGTTCCACGATTATTATTTATATTATTAACCTCATTATTATTATCATTATTATTTGTATTATTATTATTACTCATATTTTTAGTATTTATATTCGTATTAATAACATTTGTATTTACTTCTAATGTGCCTCTTAAGGAACGCATATTTTCAATACCTAATATTTTCTTATAATCTCTTTTTATTATATAATCAATTAGTTCATTTAATTGATTTTTAAAATATAATACTATGGAAATTTCCAATGATTGGTTAACATCAGAAGGAATTAATCTAACTAAATCAGAATCATAAGGTACTTTAGTTAAATTTAAATTATGAACATATATTTTTTTATCAATTTTTGGAGAATATAAATCATCTGCAATTAATGTTTTAGTTTTATTTTTTTCTCCAATTTTATTGTTTACTTCATCAAAACATAAAAATTTTTGAGTTTTTATATGAAAAATTCTTATAATTTCATTATTTTTTATTTTATGTATTTTTTCTTTACTTTTTTCTTTCTCACTATTATTAGATTCATTTTCACTTTTATCACTATTTTCAGATTCATTTTTTTCTTCGATATCTTCATTTTGTTGTTCACTTTCTTCTTTTATATTATCTTCCTCATTTTCATTTGTTCCATACTCTACCCCATTTATTTTTGACTTTAAATATTCTTCACCTTCTAAAACTTTATAACTTTCCAAAAACATCCAATCACAATCCTCATTAGGTATATCCATTAATATTAAAGTTCCACAGGTTTTTCCTTTAATTTCTTTTTTATTCGATTCATTATTTATTTCATTATTATTATTTTTATTATTACTTGTTTTTGTTTTTGCATCATCATTTAATGATTCTTGAAAACCTAAATATTTTTTTGATGTAATATGCCGAAATCTAATTGTCTTATGAAATTCAACATATGAAGGCATTTTTAATTCCATTCTTAATTTTAATTTTTCTTTCAGATATTCATCTGTTAATGATTTAATTTCATCTTTTTCATCATATTGTTCTATAAAAAATAGTCCATTAATATTATTTATTGATTTTTCTTTATCTGTGCTATCAAATGATATTTTATAAGAATTTAAAGGTAAATGATTTAGATTTCTGTTATTATTATTCACATTATTAAGAGTAGAACTTCTATAATTATTTGTTAAAGTTGATGCTGTATGACCAATTTCATAATTATTATTTATATTTTGATTATCATTATTATTGTTAGTAGTTTTATTAGTGGCATTTATATTATTATTATTTGTATTATTAATATCAGTATTATTATTATTTGTTGGATTAAAAGAATGATGAGTCATAATTGAGTATTGTCCCGCTGAATTAATATTATAATTAAGATTATTTATACCAATTGGAGTATTCAAATCATTTTTATTTAAATTTACTGATGTTTTATCATAATTTGGATTTATTGGTTCAAAATCATTATTTGAAATATCAGTTTTTGGTAAAATTGTAATATTTAAATATCTATCAATACTCTGCACCATAAGCCATACAGGAGTAGCAAAAGATAAATTACTTGAGGAAGGATCAATATAATTTGAACAAATTTTTATCTGAAAAATCTGTCCTTGTCCTTCATTAAAATCAAATACAAAATTATTATAATTGTGATTTATTTCTCTCATATATTCATTTTTTCCAGAATCATTATTATTTTTTTGAACATTATTAGTACTAATTACATAATTATTTATATCAGTTTTAGTTTTATCAATATTTATTGGTTTAACAATTAGAAAATGACTATTGCTATAAATATTTTTTTCTCTTTTACATATAAAAACATTTGTATTTGAAAACACATTATTTATATTCAAATTAAAAGAACTAGATTGTGCAAAAAAAAAAACACATTCATCTGAATAAAGAGGTGTAAGAATTAATGCACTAGATTTATTATTTATATTATTTACTTTTCTCTTTACAAAACATTGTGTTTTAAAATGAATTAAAATAAAATCATCTTCATAATTTATAGGTTTTCCTATTTCTTCCATAAATTTTTCATTTTCTGAATAAACATTTTCTTTAGTCTCTTGAAAAGCCCTTATTACTTTTGTTATATTATTTTTAAACTCCAAATCATATGCAAGACCTTTTGAAATTTTCATTTTTTCTTTTAATAGGGATAAACCATTATTTAAAAATGTTCTATTATTCATGAATTCATCTTTCATCTTTGGGAATATTATAAATAAATTTTCCTCAAAATCTTTTAAATATATTGAATTATTAGATAAATCTAATTTCTTTATTTCTACATCAAATTTACCTTTTATTTTGAATTCTCCTCCTGTTATAATATTACGAGTTCTCTTTTTTTTGTAAGTAAATTCTATATATACTAGATCTCCATATTTTAATTTTTGATGGACATCATATTCTTCCATATATTTAATAAAATTTATTATTTTTAAATTTTAAAATTATTAATATTAAAACATAATCAAAGAAATATTAAATATAGGGGATTGGGGATTGGGGATTGGGGATTGGGGATTGGGGATTGGGGATTGGGCCCAATCCCCAATCCCCAATCCCCAATCCCCAAACCCCAATCCCCCATTTA
>Ga0247609_10007161_pt1 | contig 10647 bp, 7 predicted proteins | sample 172DNAGHGlowgp2_FD_193487 | JGI IMG/M metagenome (GOLD analysis project Ga0247609, IMG submission 193487) | Sheep rumen microbial communities from Palmerston North, Manawatu-Wanganui, New Zealand - 1728 DNA GHGlow gp2 | ecosystem: Host-associated > Mammals > Digestive system > Stomach > Rumen ...
ATGTTAATATTGAAGGTTATATTGGTGCTATCATCGGTCTCTTCATGATTAAGTCTGGTATCGATGTTCTTAGGACATCTGTATCTAGCATTGTTGGTGAAAGAATGAGCAAAGAAACATCTGAAGCTATCAAAAAACTTGTATGTGAATATAAAGAAGTTAAAGGCGCATACGATTTAATTGTTAATAGTTATGGTCCAGAAAGAGGCATTGGCTCTATTCACATCGAAGTTGATGACACATTAACGGCTAAAGAAATTCATCCATTAACAAGAAAGATTGCCGCTCAAATTTATCAAAAATTCGGCATCATCATGACAATTGGTATTTACGCCACTAATTCAAGCAATTCGGAAATTGCCAAGATTAGAAACGCCATTCAAAAAGAAGTGCTGTCACATCCAACTATAAAACAAATGCATGGATTCTATTGTGATCAAGAAACTAAAACAATCTCATTTGATGTCATCGTCGACTTCGGGGATAAAGATGCACCAGCACTAATAAAAACGATTCACGATAATATCGCAAATCAATTTCCTGAATATCACTTCTATATAGTGGAAGATAAAGACATTTCAGATTAATTATCAATTAATTGGTTCAATTCTTCTAAAGGGATTGGACCTTTTCTTATGAGTTTAATTTCATCGCCAGTTAAATCGATAATAGTTGATGCTTGTCCCCCTATTGCTTTGCCTGGAATAATTGCACTAATTTCGTTACCGAAAATAGCATTAACTTCTTCATCGCGTAAAGCAGGTTTTTGATCAGCTTTATTAGCGGAAGGAACAAGTAATGGTTTTTTAACAAATCTCAAAAGTTCTAAAGCTTCTTTATTACTAGGAATACGAATACCAATGATTTTTGTGTTATGTGTCACATAATTTGGCACATTTTCTTTTGATTTAACTAAAATAGTTAAAGAACCTGGCATATATTTTTTAATGATTGGAAGATACTTTTTATCAACATCTGCATATTTATTAATTTCATTAATGTCATACAACATCATTGTGTATGGTTTATCTTCATGACGGTTTTTAACTTTGTTTAAAAGGTTATATGCTTGATAGTCATCATAAAAGACACCTAAACCAAAAACTGTTTCAGTAGGAAAAGCAATGACTTGATGATCATTCAAAGCCTTTAGAGCATCTTCTAAAATATTTTTCATCGTAATTAATTGCTTGCAGCTTCAGTAGGGTTAGAGGAAGCATCAGCATCTGGGTTTTGATAGTTTTCTGGTTTCTCCACCATCGATGGATTTTCACCAATTGCCACATAAGCATAAACATAAGCTTCTCTAGTTTCACTGACATAAGATTTAAATGCACGATAGGAAACTTTGATATAACCATAAGTTGCATCTTTATGAATGGAAGCACCTGTGACATTTACTTTGATGACATTTTCACCAAGTTTTAAAACGCTCATCACTCTTTTGCCTTCTAAACCATTTGTGAGAGTGAAATAGTCAGTATTAATAATGGAATTCCAAGTTAAAGGATATTTATATTCTTCATCATCAGCTTTATCTGGATTAGTTGGTAAAGCAATAAGATGGATGGATTCTAAAAGATCTTTTGAGCTTGCTTGATAACATTGACCACTCACATAGTCAGGAGTATCACATGTTTCAAGACAAAAAGACTTCTTCTCCGCAAACTCTTTACATGAGGTGAGAAGCATTGGAATGATTCCTAATAAAAGAGATAACTTTTTTAAGTTCTTCATATCTACTACATTATAGTTACTTTTTTGGCATTATGAAAACAAATTTATAGCAATTAAAAATAAATTTATTATTTTTCTAGCGTTTATGATATATTTTCTTTATTGAAAGAAGGACATACTATGAAACATTTAATCGTTTTCAATGCAGGCGCTGGTAAAAATAATGAACGCGCTGATGCTTTTAGAAAACAAATCGAAGAAAGCTTTAAAGGTCTCGATTATGAAATTTATGAAACAGAAGGACCAAGAGCAGTTATTCCATTCTTAAAGAAATATTTAAATGAAAATAAAGATACAGTTAGAGTTTATGCTTGTGGTGGCGATGGCACAGTTCACGAAGTCGTTAATGGCTTAATTGGTTTTGATAATGCTGAACTTGCTATTTTACCAGTTGGTACAGGCAATGACTTTGTTAAAACATATGGTGTCATGAATGAAAACGTTGAACAATATCGTTCATTCAAACCATTAATTAATGGTCAACCAATCGAAATCGATGTTAGCAAAATCGAAGGTGGTAATTTAAATGAACCATGGTACTCCATTAATGTTATTAACTTTGGTTTTGACGCTATCGTCGGTGCTATGGGTAATTACTACAAAGAACACGGCTTACCAAAAGGCGTTAAAGAAGGCACAAATCCTTATGATTACGCTTTAAAAAACGATGCCATGAAACATGGCCGTTTCAACAATATTGAAGTATTCGCCGATGGTGAAAAATTAAATGAAAAACAAATCCTTTTAGCGACCTTAGCCCAAGGTCAATGGGTTGGTGGTCAATTCAAATGCGCTCCTAAGAGCGATAATAGAGATGGTTTAATCGATGTCTGCGTTTTAAAGACCATGACATTCTTAGGCTTAGGTATGATTATCGGTACCTATACAAAAGGTAAACACTTAGATAAACCAAGAAAGAAAATCGTCTATCGTCAAGCTAAAGAAATCAAGATGGTTGGTCCAGAAGAATTCGATGTTTGCGTGGATGGCGAAATGATTAAAGGTAAAGAATTTAAAGTTACCGTTTGTCCAAAAGCTATTAAATTAGTCCCACCTTGTAAGGAATAGTAAATGTTCATATTCATATTATGCATATTAGGGGCACTTGCCTTATCTATTAGCAGTGCTTTTACATTTTTACCAGTGCATGTCTGGTATGATTTTTGGAAGCCTATTTTGATGTTTATCGCTGGCTATTTAGCGGTTATTGCTTTAGCTTGGATATTTATTGATATATGTGGACGTATCATGTCTTCGTATAAAAAGAAATACGATAGACCATCTAAATTTGCTCGTTTCTTATTAACCCAGGGCATGTGGTTTATTGATTTCCACGCTAACATCAGATTAAAGAAGATTGGTTTAGATAAATTACCAAACGAACCATTTTTAATGGTTGCCAATCATAAATCCAAATTCGATCCAATGATTGCCGCAGCGGTTTTCCGTAAAAGATATATTGCCTTTGTTACTAAACAAGACAATATGAAAATTCCTCTTGCCGCTCGATTAATGTGGAGAAACTGCTATTTACCAGTTGATAGAAGCGATAAGCTTCAATCATTAGAACAGTTTAAAAGAGCGGCTGAATTAATATCCTCAGGTGCTTCTTCAGTAGGCGTTTATCCAGAAGGAAGTAGACAAGAAGAACACGTCATCTTAGCGGATTTCCATAATGGCACATTTAATGTCGCTATTAAAACAGGTTGCCCTATTGTTATATTAACAATGAAGGGAACAAGTAGAATTCATAAAAACTTCCCATTTAAAAGAAGTAAGGTCTCAATTAAAATCGTCCAAGTTCTTTATAAAGAAGACTATGAAGGAATGAACGCTACTCAGTTATCAGATTACGTTCATGAAATCATGTATAACGATTTAAAAGATTAAGCGACGAAGTTTATTAGAAATAATAGCAAGGATTAAAAAACTTGCTATTTTTTTATATAATGTGTATAACTAAGCAAGAATGAAAGCACAAAAGAAAACTATTAATCCATATTTCCTCGTTATCTTATCATTCATCGTCATCATCTTAGTGGGCGCTGTTTTATTAATGATGCCATTTAGTAGAACCGCTAACAATTTTGGTAGTTTTATTGATTGCTTATTTTTAGCGACATCCGCCACTTGCGTGACTGGTTTAAATAGTTTTACTCAAGGTATTGGGGACGAATTAACATTCTGGGGTCAATTAATCGTCATGTTAATGATTCAAGTTGGTGGTTTAGGATTTATTACTTTGCTCACCTTCTTCATCACTTTATTCTCTAAAAAACTGCAATTTAAAAATCGAGTACTTCTCTCCGCTATGGTTAATAGTGAGGATGCTGCGGAAGTTGTTTTATTCGTTAGAAAAATCATTTTAATTTCCGCGAGCTTTGAAACATTAGGATTCTTACTTGGTTTACCAGTCTTTTTAACTAACTGCAATAGCGTATTAGAAGGTTTATGGTATTCTTTATTCCATTCTATTTCTGCTTATAACAACGCTGGTTTTGATTTATTTGGTAGCACCTCTTTAATTAGAGGAATCGGTAATGCCTTTATTGATGGTTTACCAACTTGGGCCTATTACTATTTATGCTCATACATTATGTTTTTAATCGTCGCCGGAGGTATCTCATTTGTGGTCGTGATGGATATCTTTGCTAGACGTAAATTTAGACAACTTAGAGTCTTTACAAAAATCTCTTTAATGATGACAGGTATCCTTTTATCTGTTGGCTTTATCGTCTTTTTTGCTTCAGAAGGATTTAAATCTCCATTTGATGCTTTATTCCAAAGTGTCACTTGTAGAACAGCGGGATTTGCCACAGTTGATCAAGACAGTTTAAGCGTTTTAGGCAAAGCGTTCTCTTGCTTCTTAATGTTCTTCGGTGGTAATCCATTAGGTACCGCAGGTGGGGTTAAAACCACTACTTTATATATTATTATTCTTGCCATGGTTTGCTATTTAGCGGGTCGCAAAGTCACTTCCTTCCATAGAAGATATTCTAATGGTGTCATTGTTAAAGCGATGTCTTTAGTTTTACTCGCTGTTGCCACTATTTTCATTAGCTTTACACTTGTTTATATTTTTGAAAGCGATTTAGATATGGATACTACTTTATTAAGTAGCACTAAGAGTGCCTCGTTAATTTATGAAGTGTTCTCCGCTTTTGGTACAGTCGGTGTGACTGTCGGTATTACGCCATATTTATCAATCGGCTCTAAAATCGTCATTTCAATATTGATGTTTATTGGTCGACTTGGTCCAATTACCTTCTTCCAACTTTTAGGTAGTAAGATGAGCATTGATGATCAAAGCAAATATCACTACGTAGAAGAAGATTTCTTAATCGGTTAATTTAAGCCTTTTAAAAGGTTTTAATCATTTTTAAGAATAAATTATCATCTTTTTATCTATCGCATTTTGAAAGACTTAAAAAGCACAGCCCTGAGGCTGCACTTAATAATTTAGTTTATTAATATATTTATAATAATTGCATAATCGCAAATGTCGGAAGATCTTCTAAAGCAGTGATCTTGAAATAAACAGTCACACCACTAGGAACATCATAAACATCTGGATTTTCAAATACTAAATCTTTTTGTGTTTCTTTATCAAAATAGAAGCATTCAAATTTAAGATCAGAGGTTGTGCTCAATGCAGTGAAGCCTTCGCTATAATTTGATTTATCATTGAGACTAAAGAAATGCACTTCTTTACCCCAAAAATCATATTTAGATGTATCTAAAGAGAAATAAACACTATTATTTTTTCTTAAGTGGCCTAAATCAACATGTAAAGCGTTACCAACTTTATCATAATCACCACATTCTTCAATAAGATGTAAAGCGTATTTAACGCCACTACCATCTCTTCCATCAGTAACTGTTCTTTTTAAAGTGACATTATAAATATTTTTAGAAGCTTCATAAGCAATATAGCTCTTCTTATATAAAGAAGTACTATTATCTAAATAAACTTCAGAATAGAGAGATGAATAATATGGAGAACTAGAAAATTCAATTGGTACATTATTCGCGCTAACAGCACTCTTTAAATAGAAATATGAATTTATACGATGAGTAACTTGATTTTCTTCCGTTGATGAATCACTGAGTTCATTAATAATCGCTATTTCTTCAGGAGTGAGATATTTAGATAAATCAATATTGTCAGTGTGAATATATGTGGTCACAAATTCTTGTTCAACTTCAACATAATCAGCTTTTGGTCCACCACTAATATATAAATCTAAGCGATAATCATATAAAGAAGTAATGCCGTTAAATGCACGTGTGTGTTCTTTATCATAATAGATTTTATCAATGGCAAAACCAGGATAGCGATTTTCAATTTCTTGTTTTAGAGTGGCTAAATCGACTTTTGCACCAGGTTCATATGACTTAGTCATTAAATTATATTCGAGGTCTTTATAATAAATAACAAGATCGTTAGAATAATAACTTGAAACGATTTCTGGCTTTTCTAGATTATAAACAAATTCGTTATATGTCTTAGCGTCGAATTCTTTAGAGTTTATATTTTCAGAAATCATTGTTTGACTCATTGGTTCAGTACCCATATACATCGTCACATCCATTTTATTTCTAGTAACATAGACGAAATCTTCTGAGCCTTCCATATATATTTCCATATCCATTTTTAAAACTGTCTTTTTATCAGAATCCCCATCCATATAGGCTGTACCACTAGTTTTTAAAGAGAAAGCATATCTTTCTTGGATCTTATTTTCATAAACACCTGATTCAAGGGTGGCATCGCCATTACTAACAAGAGAAACACCCATCATTTCTGAAAATTCAATAAACATTGCTTTACAATATAAGTCTTTATGATTATTTAATTTAAGCGTTGCTTCATATGGAGGTAAAGCCATCTCTGATTCCATATTAGTAAGATAATGAGAATAATCTAAAGAAGCACGGACATAAAATGGACTATCAGTCTTTAAATTACCGTCTTTATCAAATTCATCGCGATAAAGAATGCCCACTACTGGATCTTTTTCAATATTAGAAATGATGGTCCTAGTTTGTCCTTCTTCACTTTCTCTGATATTTAGATATCTTTTAGTGGCACTATCATAAGTAATATATCGATTAGAATCGCTATTTTTTTGAATAGAAGTATAGCTTCCTTCATAGTCGTCCATTAATTCATCAGCGGCCATTAATTTGTTATAAGCCGTTTTAGCGGTTTCCCCATCTAATTTAACAAATTCATCTTTTAGGCCTTCATCAATAGAAGAACTTGGTGATGGCGAAGAAGAATCGCTTGATGGAATAATTGAATCACTACTAGGAATAATTGAATCACTACTAGGAAGAATCGAATCACTTGCAATAGGTTTTGATTCTTTCTTTTTGTTACAACCACTTATCACACTAGTTAATAAAAGTGGCATGATTATTAATAAGTATTTATTTTTCATAAATAGCCCCTTTCACGCTCCTTATTATAATTAAAGAGAGTCGTAATTCAACCGCGATTGAATATAGTTGTGCTATATGGCACATAAAAAAGTCGCATCAATTGATACGACATTTTATTTGTGTAAATGTAATTTTATTATTTTTTAGCGAATTTATTATTACTTCTAATGGCTTGGATAAGAGCGCCTTTATCAAGTGGTCTATGGAAATAGAAACCTTGCATTAAGATATCTTCATCGATTTCTTTAAGTAATAAGTATTGGTCGATATTTTCAACACCAACGGTACTTGCTTTCATACCTAAAGACTTAATGTTATTTAATAAGGTCTTAACATCATTTAATCTTGTCTTATCACTATCGATATGGGAGACAAGACCACGAGAGATCTTCACTTCGTTAAAGCCGATGTTCTTTAAGGCTTCTAAGCTGATGTATTTACCACTATATTGGTCACACACGAGAACGATGTGCATAGCGTTTAAGTGTTTAGCGATATTCTTGAAGTCGTTAATGTGGTTAGCGATATCACCTTCAGGAATTTCAAAGGCTAAGAAGTTCTTTGGAAGTCTTAAGTTATTAATATAAGCTTCTGTATCGCTATAGAAGTTAGCGTCAGTGAAGAAGGAGTAGTCAGTATTTAAACTTAAGCGTTGGAAGCCTAAGATATTAAAGACACTTAATGAATATTGTTGATATAAGCCACTGATGAAATCAAGTAAGGCGTGAGAGATAATGCCAATCTTATCGTGTTCAGCAGCGACTTTAACAAGTTCATCGGTTCTAAAGATGGTATTACGATAATCATCGTTAATACGGAGTAATAATTCAGCGCCATAAATACGTTTATTCTTATCAACCATTGGTTGGAGTAAGACGCTATATGTCTTATTACCGAAGGCGGTTTCAATAACGGATAACATGTATTCGTCTTTAGAAGCACTTCTTTGATAAGAGCTATCATCGAAGTAGATGAAGTTTTTGTTAACTTCGTATTTCCCACGGTTAGCAAATTGTTCGGCTTGCTTTAATAACACTGGAGCGGTCAAATACGCTCTTGGATAAGCGATTGGTAAATAAGTGACATTGATGACGAAACTTGTTTCAGATTTACGATGTTTATTTTGGGTAATGTCGAAAATCTCTTCACATTCGTTAACGATGTCGATTTGGCCGTATTCAGTAAAGAGTAAGGCTAATGTTTGGTTATTGAAGAAGTAGATATTTTCTAAATGATTATGTCTCTTCTTAAGTTCTTGGATGAAATCTCTAATGATAGAGAAGTAACCTTCGGTACCTTGTTTTTCAACGAGGTCTGCCATATTATCGATTCTAAGAAGCAATAAGTAACCTTTACCACCAATTAAGTAGTTATTGGTTAAGGCTTCTAAAAGTGAAGAATAGGAGTTAATGAGAAGATCTGGATTATATCTTTGTTCACTTTCTTCAGTACCAATATTTCTTAAAGTCATAACTTTATAGGTGGCTTTTCGATTGGCTAAAACTAAGGAAGTTTCATATTTAGTGTTACTTAATTCACTAACTTTCTTATTACCGGTAAGAAGTGGGCAATCTTTACATGGTTTATCTAAGCCATATAATGCTTTATAGCACTTTTCACCTAATTGAGCGTGAGGGAAGATATCGCTGAAGGTATTACTCTTTTTAAGAAGAGTGTAACTATCTTGAGCGACACGATAAGTAGCGAATTCAGAAAGTTTAAGTAAGGATTCGATTTCTTGATAGGAGTTATTAACTTCTTCGTCTCTTCTTTCACCTAAAAGGATAGCGGCAATCTTATCGCATAAGACCACTAATGATTCTTGAATATATGAATCAAATCTTAATTCTTTATTCTTATTGAAGAAATAAATAGCACCTAAAGTTAAATCACCATCGTTAAGAACGTAGAATAAGCCACTTTCTAAACCCACTCTATCAAGGTGACGGCCAAGAGCACTATTGGCGTGACCACGATTAGAGAAGTAATAAGAGTTATTTTCATCTTTAGCGTTATTCATCGCATAGACGAATTCTCTTTCAATAAAGTTATCTCTACTTAAAACTGGGACTTCTTTATTATTAACTTGATAAGAGAAGTAATATTTATTTTGGACTTCATCAAATGAAATGATACCAGCGTAATCCGCGTCGAGATATTGACGAACATTCTTAATGACCTTTTCCACTTCCGCTCTATTCTTAAGATTATTTTCTAAGGATAAGTTAAGGTTAAGAAGAGGAGTTAAGATTTTAGACATGGTATTTAAATTCATGGAATTCTTTAAAATCTTATTATCTCTCACTGGAACCATACGTTCTGGTAAATAGATATTAATTAAGTCACCTTGTCTTCTAGCATAGGCAAGATCAGAGAACATTTCTTTAACATCGCTAAATGGGTAGCATACGAGGGCAAAATGGGCGACGAGGTTAGTTATACCTTCTGGAGTACGTTTGTTGATTGTCGCGCTTCTTAAGGTGTTTTGTAGTTGTTCTTTAATCTTACTCATGGAGTCGATTCTTGGGAAATACATCAAAAGTGACTTATTATTTTCACTAACGATGATTAAACCTTGACGATAATCACCAAAATTCTTATGTAAGAGAGCGATTAAATAGCCTAAATCTTGGTCAGTTAATTGATTATCGTTTAAATCGTAATAGAGTTCGATTAAGACGTTACGATAGTTTTGTGAATTGAAGATGATGCTATCTAAGTTAGCTCTAAAACTTCTTAAAGAGACAACGTTTCTATCAACATCTAAATAATCTAAATTGATACGTGAATAATCTGGTGTACCAGCAATTAAAGTGGATGTATCAAGTTCAGTCTTTAAAGTATTAACTGTTTCGTTTAAAGAAACGAATTCATCATAAGAATTATTTGGATAATCGATTAAAGCGTTTTCGTTATCGGTAATATTTCTTAAGTTATAAATGGTAATGCTATATAGACCTCTAACAAAGATCGCATTAAATTTACGGTAATAATAAATAACAAAAGCGACATAAATTAACGCCATCACAACCGCAAAAGCGATCATAGCGATTAATAAAGCAGCATTACTAGTTGCGACATAAATTGAAGCGAAGACACTGACGCCAACAACTAAAAGGATGAAGAAGGCAAATGGGAAAATGTTTGCCGCGAGGAAAAATCTATTAATTGAGCGTTTTTGATTATTTTCGTTAGCCATTAATATCTTCCCCTTTCTTCAGTGATGACTTCGTTATGACCGATATCACCGATACATGTGACGAGAGCCTTACCGATATTGATATATTGATTAATTGATTTGATATAAGTTTCGATATCATTTGGAGCGTCTAAATATCTTTCGACGACTTTAATAGAAATGAATGGGACTTTTAAGAGTTGGCAGGCAATAGCAACACCCGCACTATTACAGTCAAAGACGACTTTTTCGCCAAATCCCATAGTGTGTTCACATTCATGGAAATG
>Ga0247609_10007162_pt1 | contig 10647 bp, 8 predicted proteins | sample 172DNAGHGlowgp2_FD_193487 | JGI IMG/M metagenome (GOLD analysis project Ga0247609, IMG submission 193487) | Sheep rumen microbial communities from Palmerston North, Manawatu-Wanganui, New Zealand - 1728 DNA GHGlow gp2 | ecosystem: Host-associated > Mammals > Digestive system > Stomach > Rumen ...
GGTACCACTATCTCCAACCAGACGGAATACGGCAAGATAAAGGCTGTAGCTGCGAAAGACAACATCATCGCCATCAAGATCAAGTCCTCGCGAATGTTGCTCGCAACAGGATTCCTTCGTAAGGTCGTTGAAATCTTCGAGTCTTACCAGACACCCATAGACATGGTATGTACATCGGAGGTCGGCGTGTCAATGTCTATCGATAACTCAGCCCACCTCGGAGAGATTGTCGACGAACTGAAGAAATACGGCACTGTAACAGTGGACACTGGTATGTGCATCATATGTGTTGTCGGCGACCTCGACTGGTCGAACATCGGCTTTGAGACACGCGTCATGGATGCATTCCAGAATATACCGGTGCGCATGGTGTCCTACGGAGGCTCCAATTACAACATCTCGTTCCTCATAAAGGAGGAAGACAAACGAAGAGCATTGCAGAGCCTCAGTGACAATCTCTTCAAGTAACACTGTGCAACGTGGTTCTGCCACGCTGCACCATAAACACAAAGCACAAAACTTATGAAAGGACTATTCCCCGTAGACAGGTTCCAGACACTCAGGACACCGTTCTACTACTATGACACAGATCTGCTCAGGCAGACTCTTGATGCCATTAACCGCGAAGCACGACGGCATGAGGGGTATCATGTTCACTATGCCGTCAAGGCGAACGCTAACCCAGAACTGCTACGAATCATACGCGAGGCAGGACTCGGAGCCGACTGTGTGAGCGGCGGAGAAGTGGAGGCAGCTGCCAAGGCCGGTTTCCCCAGTTCGAAGATTGTTTTCGCCGGTGTCGGCAAGAGCGACTGGGAGATAAACATCGGACTTGACCGCGACATATTCTGCTTCAACGTCGAGAGCATACCAGAACTGGAAGTCATCAACGAACTGGCATGCCAGAAGGGTAAGACAGCACGGGTGGCTTTCCGGCTCAACCCCAACGTTGGAGCGCATACTCATGCCAACATCACCACTGGACTGGCTGAGAACAAGTTCGGCATTGCCATGCGCGACATGGTGCCAGTCATCGAACATGCACATCAGCTGAAGAACATTCAGGTAGTAGGACTGCATTTCCACATAGGCTCGCAGATTCTTGACATGGCTGACTTCGAAGCTCTCTGTAAGCGTGTCAACGAGCTTCAGGAGGAGCTGGAGCGACACCGTATCAGCGTCGAGCATATTAATGTCGGTGGTGGTCTGGGTATTGACTACCAACATCCTAACCGTGTTCCGTTGCCAGACTTCAAGGCTTACTTTGATACCTACGCCAAAAAGCTGCGCCTCCGACCGGGCCAGACGCTTCACTTCGAGCTGGGGCGTGCCGTCGTTGCTCAGTGCGGCTCGTTAATTACGCGTACCTTATATATAAAGGAGGGGGCAGTAAAGAAATTCGCTATCGTAGATGCAGGCTTTACAGACCTCATACGTCCAGCTCTTTACCAGGCATACCACAAGATTGAGAATATCTGTAGTAACGGCCCCGATGTGACCTACGATGTGGTCGGACCTATCTGTGAGTCGACTGATGTGTTCGCCAAGCAGGTCGATCTTAATGAGACGCGACGGGGAGACCTGCTCGCCATACGCTCGGCAGGGGCTTACGGCGAGATTATGGCATCGCAGTACAACTGCCGCCACTTGCCTGGAAGCTTCACCAGCGATGAGCTATAGTGCTTCAGCCATGAATAATTATTGCAGCTACGAGCTGTAGTCGAAATGAGGAACAGAACAACACTATGGAAGAGAAACGTTTGACGACATTCAGTATTGTCGTAGCCGTCAGCGACCAGGCGAAGTCGACAGCCGACAATTTACCCGTCCTACTTAACCAACAGTATGATGAGGACGGGAGCTACGAAGTTATTGTCGTCGATGTGTCGTCAACGGACAACACCGTGGATCTGCTAGACCATTACAAAACAGAGTACAGAAACCTCTATACAACATTCGTTCCGACATATCATTTCCAGCGTGACCGCCGCAGACTCGCACTCACCATCGGTGCAAAAGCAGCAAAGAACGAGTGGATAGTATTTGCTGACATTACCAAAGTACCCAAGTCTGCTGACTTTCTCAGTCGTCTTTCCTCTGTCATCACTACAGATTTGTCGGTCCAACTTATTCTGGGCAATATCAAACGGAAGACAGATAACGTACGCCTTAAGTCCTATATTGAGATAGGCAAAGCCAGTTCGCGTATACGTCGAGTAGAGCAGAACTCACTACACTTATACATTCCATCCTTATTACGCCACGACTACGATTTCATCGTCGTCAGACATGATAAGGTTCATGAACTTCTGAAGTTCTTCGAGACAACAAAGCTGCTTCGCATATGAGAGTCCTTCATCTCTTCCCCGCTGACGACCCACTCATAGCGCGCCATGTGGCCATGCTTCGCGAGGACGAAGAGCCCATAAGTGGTAAGCCCGATGTCGTTCATGTCCATGGATGCTGGCGATATGCTATCGTACGCCAGGCCATGCACTACCACCGGCAGGGTGCACGCATCGTCATGACCCCTCATGGCGGACTTGAACCGTGGATTATGGAAGAGCGTCAGCTTACCGAGAAACTAAGCAAGACGATACTATGGCAGCGGCGGATGGTCGAGAGTGCATATGTACTCATTGCTCATGGACCGGTAGAGGCTGAATCGCTGGCGGCATTACAATGGAACCCGCGCGTCGAGACCATACGCAACGCCGTCGTCACAAACTCTATCACTACCGAGGCTATGCGACAGCAGACGCTCGATGTCTACCGGAAGGTCATGGACTCGAACACTATCGAACTAATGAGCGAAGACGCACGCCGTCTGTTTGCCATGCTCCTTAAGGCCGGCATCACGGGCGACAGAAGGTGGGTGAACAGTGAACCGCCCACAGTGGACGAAGCGCAGTGGCGTCGGCTGCTTGTCTATGCCGACCATGAGAACGTACGTGCCGTCGTTGACCAAGGGACGAGAGCATTTGGACTAAAACAGCCATATATCGATACTACTCACATACGTAGCTATCTGCCTACCGACTATCGACTACCGAAGGTTGAGAACCTCTCTGTAGAGGGTATAGTAAGCGAGATGAGGCACGGACCTCTCACCCTACGGCAGATGGTTGACTTAGACCGTGCTCTGCGCCGTCCGGATAGTGATGATGAACTAGTCATCGAGAGCCTTACAGAGAAACGCCTTGTCCGGTACTTCAGACGCATCCTTAAACTGCTCGTCGAACAGACTCTTCTCGACGAGGGATTCATGCCGCTACTGCCTATCGACGATAAACAGACTGCCTCACTACGCAGCCAGCTTGCAAGCCATCTGCGTATATGACGCCCTTCAACCCTTCTCAACACGTATGCGGGCGTCAACGGCTACCACCTGATCTCCGTCTGCTAACAGTGGGTTGATGTCCATCTCTTTTATCTCCGTGGCAAATCGAAGAAGTGTCGACAGACGGACTATGATCTCGGCATAGCGTCGTTCGTTGATGCCCTGCTGTCCACGTGTGCCCTGCAGTATCTTGTAGCCGCGAAGAGAGTGTATCATTGAGAATGCTTCCTCGTAGCTCAATGGAGCAAGACCCGAGGAGATGTCACGAAGAATCTCGACGAAGATGCCACCCAGTCCGCAGAGCACCACATGTCCGAAACGCGGTTCGTACTTGGCACCGATGAAGAGTTCGGCGCCGCTGAGCATCTTCTGCACCATGACAGCAGTGGCACCGGTGATGTTCATTATACGGTCGAACTCGGCAGACAGAACCTCACGAGACCTTATGTTCAGTGCTACGCCACCGACATCGCTTTTATGAACAGGTCCTACTACCTTGGCTACGACTGGGAAACCGCACTGCTCAGCGAAAGCCAACAACTCTTCTTTCTCGGTACTGACGAGCTCAGGCACCGTAGGTATCCCTGCTGCTGAGAGCAGTTGGTGAACATGTTCCGGCGAAATATACCCTCCCCCACTCTCTACCATCGACTGAGGCAGGCTATCGATGATGCGTCTTATGCCTGGTACGTCAACCCCGTTGACGACGACAGTCTGGTCGGCTGGTGCCGGCGTATACATTATCTGTGTCAGAGCAGTAGCCAGTGTTACCTCGTCAGAGAAATTCACATGCCCGCGCTTAAGGAATTCCTGAACCTCAGGACCTGCCGTACTGACACTTGGCAGTATAGGGAATATAGGCTTCCGACACTCTAGAATCTTCTTGTGCAACACATCGTAGACCTCAAAGATCTTCATAAGACCGGGCGTTCCGAAGATAACCATTATGGCATCTATGCTGTCGAAACGGTTCTCGCAGTAGTCTATAGCTATCTCCAGTTCGCGTGCACTGCCAGTAGCAAGAATGTCGATAGGGTTGGAGACGCTACTTCCAGGCAGCAACAGCTGTTTGAGCTCGTCTGCGGCCGGGCCGGTAAGTTGCGGCACTTGCATGCCACCCTTTGAGAGAGCGTCGGTGAGCATTACACCAGGTCCTCCTGCGTGAGTTACTATGGCGAAGTTATGTCCGCTGAAAGGCGGTAGTGTGAAAATGCATCCTACGGTTGTAAGCTCTTCACGTGAATAGCACCTGACGATGCCAGCCTTACGGAATAAAGCTTCTACAACGGAATCGCTGCTGGCAATTGCACCAGTGTGGCTTGACGCTGCACGGCTGCCGCTCTCCGAAGATCCGGCCTTGATGGCAGCAATGCGGCATCCCTTGCGTATCAGAGACGTAGCGTGATAGAGCATCTTGTCCGGATCAGCGATATTTTCTATGTAAAGCAGCTTTACCGATGAGTCTCGTTCCGGGTCGAAATTCTCATCCATATATTCCAATACGCTCTCGATGCCTATCAAACGTCCGTTGCCAACCGACCACACAGAGTTGAATTGCAAACCCTTAGTAACAGCACTCTCAAGGATGAACACTGCTGTCGCTCCGGATCCGCTTATAAAGTCGACCCCCTTAGGATTGAGGTGTGGGATAGGACGTGTGAACACAGAGTGGTGCCACCGTGTGAGCAGACCTATACAGTTGGGGCCTATCAGTGAGCACCCATAGCGGTTACAGGTATCAACAATCTGCCGTTCTAATTCTGCACCCTCGCTTGTCTCCTCACTAAAACCGGCCGAAATAATAATGAACGCGCGAACATTCTTTTCAGCAGCGAGGAACTCGACATATTCCGGACAGAATCGAGCCGCCACAACTAGTATTGCCAAGTCTGTCGGAGGCAGTTCATTGACACCATGAAATGCCTTTATGCCTTGAATCTCGTCCTCCTTGGGGTTCACTATACGTAATACACCCTGATAACCACCCTCAATGAGATTCCTCACTACGGCACCGCCAGGCTTGTGAACGTTATTACTGCCGCCAATGACGACAATACTATTGGGTTCTAACAGTTCTTTGTTGATCATACTTTTTTTAATTTTACCTCATATCTCGAACTATTCTCGTTCCTCCTTCCTCGTTCCTCCTTCCTCGAACTAAACACCTCTTCGATTTTCATGCAAAAATAATACTTTTTTACATAAAAACAAATTCTTTTCCTTTGTTTTTTTGGATATAACATAAAAAAAGTGTACTTTTGCACCGAAGGGAAAAAATATCACTAACCACAATGACAAAACAATGATTTGGAATCCTAACAAAGAATGCATGAGCCGCGACGAGATGAGCGCGCTCCAGGGAAAACGTCTTCACAAGATTGTAGAGTACGTCTACCACAACGTTCCCTTCTATCGTAACAAACTTCAGTCTCTGGACATCCGTCCTGATGACATACAGACCATCGAGGACATCAAGAAACTGCCATTTACCACAAAGAAAGACCTTCGTGACAATTATCCTTACGGGCTGCAGGCTGCTCCGCAGAGCGAGATAATCCGTGTTCATGCTTCCAGTGGCACCACTGGCAATCCTACAATCGTAGGATACACACGTAAGGACATCGGGGTGTGGAGTGAGTGCATGGCACGTTGCCTCACTGCTTACGGCATCACACGCGACGACACTTTCTCCGTGGCCTATGGCTACGGACTCTTCACCGGAGGACTGGGGGCACACTACGGCGTCGAGCACATCGGAGCATCGGTCGTCCCTGCTTCAACGGGCAATACAGAGAAACACCTGAAGCTCATCCGTGATCTCGGTGTTACGGGGATTGCATGTACACCATCCTATGCACTATACCTTGCAGAGACAATGGACCGTATGGGCATCACAAAAGACCAGATACGTCTTCGTATAGGAGCCTTCGGCGCCGAGCCGTGGACGGAGCAGATGCGTCAGGAAATTGAAGAGCGGCTCGGTCTTAAGGGTTATAACCTTTACGGCTTGTCCGAGGTGATGGGTCCATCTGTAAGCTACGAGTGCCAGATGCAGCACGGCAGCCACATCTGCGAAGACCATTTCTACCCAGAAATCATCAACCCTACCACACTGGAGTCACTGCCGGCAGGACAGACAGGCGAACTGGTGTTCACGACGCTCACCAAGGAGGGCATGCCAGTTATTCGCTATCGCACTCGCGACCTCTGCTCACTGTTGCCCGGACAGTGCGACTGCGGTCGTACCAGCGTACGAATGGGACGCATAGAGGGACGGTCCGACGATATGCTCATCATCCGAGGCATCAACGTATTCCCGTCGCAGGTGGAAAGTGTCGTGCTCTCCATGCCGGAGTTCGCTCCTCGCTATATGCTTGTCGTCGACCGCGTCAACAACCTCGATACTCTGCAGGTGCAGGTTGAGTTACGTCAGGAGTACTTCACCGGCACTTTCGACACTCCCGCCGCAGTCGACACATTGGAGAAGAAACTTGCCGCTCGTCTGAAGAGCGTGCTGAGCATAGCCGCCAAAGTTCAGCTTAAGGCGCCTAATACAATAGAACGCTCGCAAGGCAAGAGTGCTCATGTCATCGACAAGCGTAAACTCTAAAAAATGCAAATATTGCAAAATCAATAATGGTATAATCGTATAATTACAAGATGAACTATTCATCCTATTTCAATCCAGAACGCGAGACGATGACTCGCCAACAGATAGAGGCATACCAGCTGGCTCGTCTGAAGGAGACCATCGCCCGCTGTCTTACAAACGAATTCTATCAGAGAAAATTTCACGAGGCCGGCATTACAGCCGATGACATCCAGACACTTGACGATGTTCGAAAGTTGCCTTTTACAACAAAGGGCGACCTCCGGGATACCTATCCTTTCGGCATGGCGTGTGTACCGTTGAAAGACTGTGTGCGCCTTCACTCGTCGAGTGGTACTACCGGAAATCCAACCGTAATCCTTCACACTCAGCGCGACCTCGACGAATGGGCTAATCAGGTTGCACGTAACCTGTGGATGGTTGGCTTGCGGCCCGACGATGTGTTCCAGAACTCCTCAGGCTACGGAATGTTCACCGGAGGTCTTGGCTTCCAGTACGGTGCCGAACGCCTGGGAATGCTTACCGTTCCTGCAGCTGCCGGTAACTCTCTTCGCCAGATAAAGTTCATTCGCGACTTCGGAACTACAGCCATCCATGCCGTCCCTTCTTATGTCACCCGCCTTTATGAGGTCATGCAGCAGGAGGGCGTAGACCCTCGCCGCGATACAAAACTTAAAGTACTTGCCATCGGTGCCGAGCCACACTCCGAGGAGCAGCGCCGCAGGATTGAGGAGATGATGGGTGTAAAGGCCTACAACTCTTTTGGTATGTCAGAGATGTGCGGACCCGGCGTTGGTTTTGAGTGTCCTGAGCAGAATGGACTCCACTTCTGGGAAGACTACTACATCGTCGAGATTGTGGACCCGGAGACGCTTGAGCCTGTTCCCGACGGTGAGATTGGCGAACTGGTACTCACCACACTCTGCCGTGAGGCCATGCCTCTGCTGCGCTATCGCACACGCGATCTCACACGTGTCCTTGGCCGCGGCTGTCCATGTGGGCGTAACCACGTACGCCTAGACCGTATGCGTGGCCGGTCCGACGATATGATGGTTCTGCGCGGAGTCAACATCTTCCCTATACAGATCGAGAAAATCCTCATGCAGTTCCCAGAGTTGGGCAACAACTATCTTATCACCCTTACCACCGATGACAACAATGACAATATGACCGTCGAGGTTGAGCTTGCGGAGGCTACTGATGACTATGCCGCTCTTCAGCAGTTAGGAAAGTCTATCACTCGCGCACTCAAAGACGAGATTCTCCTCACCCCCCGTGTGCGGCTCGTTCCCCGTGGTACCCTCCCCGTCAGTGAAGGCAAGGCTGTAAGAGTGGTCGACAAGCGTAAAGTCTACCAGTAATCATTGAAGCTAATTTAAATTGAAGGTTCAACATTAAACTCCTGATATTATGACTATCAACCAATTATCTATTTTTATCGAGAACCGTTCCGGCACTCTGCTGAAGGTTCTTGACGTTCTCAAGCAGTCTGGCATTCAGATTGTTGCCTCAACCATAGCCGACACTGCCGAGTATGGCATCTACCGTCTTATCTGTTCCGAGCCATTGCGTGCATACGAGCAGCTTAAGGCTGCCGGCGTAGCTGTTGCTCTCAGTGATGTTTTTGCCTTGGAACTCGACGACGAGCCCGGTCGTGCTGCAGATGCCATTTCATCATTCAGTCAGGCAGGTATCAGCATCGCATATATGTACACCTTCCTACTTAAGGGCAAGGGAATTCTTATCTTCCGTACGGATAATGCCGAACAGGCGCGAGACACAATTCTCAAGAACGGTCTGAAGTTCATTCAAGAGCAGGACCTTAGCCAGTGGGCAACTACGAAGATATAAAAACTATCCTCGTACCTCGTTACATAGAAAAAAAGGAAGTCAATTCAGATTTCCTTTTTTTTGAACACCTGCCACAAGTTTTCTGGTGGTAATGGGGCTTCTACCGAGATAAGGGTTTTCGAAACAGGATGTACAAACTCAATACGCCTGGAGAGCAATGAGATGCTACCGTCAGGGTTTGAGCGTGGAGCACCGTATTTCAGGTCGCCGCGGATGGGCATTCCAGCCTTTGCGAGCTGGCATCTGATCTGGTGGTGACGGCCCGTCAGCAGTTCTATCTCCAGCAGCTGGTAACGTTCAGCGTACCCAATCACTCGATAGCGCAGCTGCGCTATCTTCGAGTGTGGCACTTCGCGGTCGTAGGCGTATGACTTGTTCTGTTTCTCGTTACGTGTAAGGAAATGGGTCAAAGTGATGGAGGAGCCTTCCTCCTTCCTCGAACTATCCTCGTACCTCTTTCCTCGAGAAAAATCCGGTGTGGTGGGGATTGCCGTTACTGCCCAGTATGTCTTGTGCACTTCACCCTCAGCGAACATACGGTTTAGGCGTGTGAGGGCCTTTGATGTGCGTGCAAATACTACCAGTCCGCTAACGGGACGGTCAAGACGGTGCACCACGCCGAGGAACACCTCGCCGGGTTTGTTGTATTTCTCCTTGATGTAACGTTTCACAAGTTCGACAAGTGGCGTGTCGCCCGTCTTGTCACCCTGTACTATCTCGCCACTCGACTTAGCGACTATGATGATGTGGTTGTCCTCGTAAACTACTTGCATAGTATTTGGTTAGCACGTTCAAGTGCGATGTTTATGTGACTGCATATATTGTCGCTGCCCAGCAGTTGGTCAATGCCAGCCTTATGCAGTGTCTGCTGCACCTTAGGACTGACACCAGAGAGAATTACCTGTATGCCGTCATTTTGCGACATCATGCACAGGTTCGTGAGGTTGTGTATGCCTGTAGAGTCTACGAATGGGACTTTCCGCATTCGTATTATACGCACACGTGGTCTCTGCCGACCAAGTGACCCCATAATATCCTCGAACTTGTTTCCTGCTCCGAAGAAGTAGGGACCGTTGATCTCGTACACCTCAACTCCTTGCGGTATAGTGAGATGCTCGAGGTTGCCCAGCTGGAAATCGCTGTCTTCCTCTGACGGGTCTATCTCGTCGGCTATGACCTTCACATCGGTTGTCTCAGCCATTCGCCGCATGAATAGGAGACATGCACAAATTAGTCCGACCTCTATGGCGATAGTGAGGTCGAAGATGACTGTTAGTAGGAATGTGACCCATAGAACTATGACGTCGCTTTTGGGGTTCTTCATTATCGAGATGAAGGAACGCCAGCCACTCATGCCATAGCTCACCACAACAAGTACAGCTGCGAGAGTGGCCATAGGGATGTACTTCGCTAACGGCATAAGAAAGAGGAAGATGACGAGCAGTACCACGGCGTGTATGATGCCAGCTACCGGCGTACGGCCACCGTTGTTGATATTTGTCATCGTCCGGGCTATTGCTCCCGTAGCGGGTATTCCACCGAAGAGCGGTGTCAGAATGTTGGCAGCTCCTTGGGCTATAAGCTCAGTATTGCTTGAATGGCGTGCGCCGATGACTCCGTCGGCAACTGTCGCAGAGAGAAGCGATTCTATAGCTCCAAGAACTGCTATGGTAATAGCTGGGGATACTAGTCTTTTTAGAGTCTCCCAGGTGAGCTGAGGCACTGTGCCCCCCGGTAGCTCGGCTGATATGGCGAAGCGGTCGCCAATGCTCTCGACAGTTGTGATGCCGCCATAATGTTTCAGCAGTAGCACAGCAATTGTCATGACGATAATGGCAACGAGTGA
>Ga0247609_10007164_pt1 | contig 10646 bp, 10 predicted proteins | sample 172DNAGHGlowgp2_FD_193487 | JGI IMG/M metagenome (GOLD analysis project Ga0247609, IMG submission 193487) | Sheep rumen microbial communities from Palmerston North, Manawatu-Wanganui, New Zealand - 1728 DNA GHGlow gp2 | ecosystem: Host-associated > Mammals > Digestive system > Stomach > Rumen ...
CGGTGTGCGTGAAGAAGTCATCGTCTTTCTTGTAGTTCATGCTGTGCTCTGGCCCATGTCCCGCAACATGCTCGACGGCTTTAACGCCACTCCCCGCATCTATGTGGAAGCAGGGAAAAATATGGGCCTCAAAGGCGCGGGACTGATATTTGGCGTATACCTGCCGGCTGCAGCATCCTACATCGTTTCAGGCTTAAAGAGCGGCTGGGCCAGGGCCTGGAGAGGCCTGATAAGCGCCGAGATGATCTTTGGCATAGCTTCAAGTCCCGGTATAGGACTTTTTATCAATCAGATGCGTACAAATATGAACAATGCCGAAATGTATGCCACTCTGCTAGTCATCATCATAATAGGTGTGATAGTCCAGTACGGTATACTGCGCCCTATAGAGATCAATACAGTCAGGAAATGGGGTATGACCAAATGAGCAAAGATGCTTTGTTACAGATCCGTGATCTGACAAAAATATATAAAGACGATAACGGTGATAAAACAGTCTTAAAGTCGCTGGATCTGGATGTTGAAAAAAGCGAATTCTTATGCATCCTGGGGCCCTCCGGCTGCGGCAAATCCACTCTCCTTCGTTGTATAGCGGGCTTTGAGGATTACAGCGGAACGGTAAGTGTTGACGGCAGTATACGCCGTGAGCCCGGCATAGACCGCTTTATGGTGTTTCAGGATTTTAACCAGCTTTTCCCGTGGAAGACCGTCATCAACAATGTAGCGTACCCTTTGGGGCTTAATCTTAAGGCATCTAAAGCTGAAATAAAAGAAAGAGCCATGGATGCTCTAAAAAAAGTAGGCCTTGATAATTGCGGCGATCAGTATCCCCACCAGCTTTCAGGCGGCATGAAACAGCGTGTAGCCATTGCCAAAGCGCTGGCTCTCAGATCGCCAATAATACTGATGGACGAACCTTTTGCTGCCCTGGATGCCATGACCAGGAGCGGTCTTCAGAAAGAAATGATAAGCATCTCCGAAAGCGAAAAAAATACGATAATCTTTATCACTCATAATATCCAGGAAGCGCTTATACTCGGCACCCGCATACTCGTTTTCGGCCAGCAGGGACATATACTCTTTGACGGTAAGAATCCCATGCAGCGCCCCGTCACACCTGCCTCCGAAGGTTACGGAGCCCTTTGGGAAGAGCTCCATCACGCTCTCTATGAAGGCAGTCTTAAACGATCAGATACCGATTAGTTTCTTTCTCTGTATCTTTCCGTTCGACGTTCTGGGTATCTCATCTATAATCTCGATATATTTGGGAACTTTATTTGCATCCAGGACTTTTTTTAACATATCCAGGCAGTTTTTTTCCGAAAAGCCCTCATACCCTTCCTCAATACTTACAAAGAGTTTCGGCACCTGCCCGTATGTCTTATCGGCAACCGGTACGCATGCAGCATCCTTAACGCCTTCACATTTGACCGCTTCTGTTTCTATCTCATCCGGGCTGATCTTGACTCCTGCAAAATTGATAACATCATCCTGCCTGCCAAGACAATAAATATAACCTTCGGAATCGATATATCCCAGATCACTGGTATAGATATACCCATCCTTAACGGCCTGCGCTGTCAGGTCAGGCGCATTAAAGTATTCCTTCATATTCTGTGCACCGCCGGTAGCTATAAAAGCAGGATGATCCTTATCCGCTTCAACCCTGTTCTTATTCTCATCCGCAAAAATAAATTCTGCATTCTTAGTAGCCCGGCCTATACAGTGCGGTCTGATGGTCTCATCCTGAAAATCAAGTATGCAGCTGCATCCTGCTTCGGTACTGCCGTAGAAATTATACAGTCTGGTATCCGGCAAAAGCTTTTTCAAATGCTGCTTATCCTCTTCAACAAGCGGTGCGCTGCCCAGCTGTATATAATCCAGCTGATCCTTATAATCTCCTATCTTATCTTTAGACAGCTTAAAGATGATAGCTAAAAGCGTCGGAGCAAGGTCTATCGCAGTTACCCTGTATTTTTCCATCATATTAAACATCTGTTTAACAGCCATAACTCCGCCTATTATTATCACGGTATTTCCGAAATAAAGATTAGCCAGGCTTCGTCTGTACCCATGGCTGTGGGAAAGCGGCATGGGTATAAGTTCCACATTATCCCTGCTCATCTTTACACCTTCGGTAATATTTTCCGCCAGTGCTATATTATTCTTAAAGGTGATGACTATGCCCTTTGACTTGCCGGTAGTTCCCGTAGAAAAAAGAACCTCTGATACGTCATCGGCTTTGGGAAAAACAATACTTTCGGATACGGATACATTATCATCTTCCGGTCCCGGCATCCTGAACTGCTCAAGTGCAACCTCCGCCTCCCTGTTATCAAGGTAGAGTACTGCCTTTGTATCTTCACTTATCTCCTTTATACGTACACTGCCGGCATCTTTTTCAAGAGGCACCGGGATCGCACCTGCACACTGAACAGCAAACATCGCAGTAAGGAAGGCTGCATCCTGTGTACACCGTATCAGGACATAGTCCCCTTTCTTCACACCTTTATCAGTCAGGTTCTGTGCATATCCTCTTATACGCTTCCACAACATTGCATAAGTCAGTTCCACGTTCGTATCGACCAATGCCATCCTGTCACGATATTTATCATCCGCTGCATAATCTGCAATGTATTCAATCATTGTCTTCATAAGTATTACCTTCTTTCTCTCCAATCCCGCAAAGTTGCCATGCCTCATCTTCACCTGTGACTCCGCTCCATGCATGAAACCTGAAAACAGGATCAGGATCATCTTTTATATCAAATTCAAGCTCGGTCTGCGCAGTCCAGTCAAACAATTCATAAAAGGTAGTGCCCCCATCATAAGAGACTTCTCCTCTGTATAAAGGTGTAACATCATCATTCTGCAGACTGGAAAGATCTATCTTTATACTGTCGTCATCTGTCGTTACTGTCGCCTGCAAGGCTACGATCCTCTTAACATCTCTTTTTAAAGATTCAAGATCAGGATAGAAATATGATCCTACATCTTCTCCCTTAAGTGTTTTATCCAATATTTCACCAAATACCTCACTGTATTTGTACGCTGCTTCCCCGCATAGATGCCATGCATCACTAAACATATCATCGCTCAGGATCTCTTCCCTGTCACGCAGAAGCTCCATATCCAGATACTCGATCCCGTTTGCCTTTGCATACTCTTTATAAAGATCAACAGCATCCTGGTAATTCTCAATGTAATACAGATTCATCAGCGCCTCAGGTGGAGAATACAATATCAGCCTTATGTTTTTTTCCTTGCAAAAACTCACTATCCCATTGAGACACTCCATCATATAAGGATCGGGATCGTCTTTATCTACTTTGGGGATGCCTTTAACACCGACAGGAATATTTCCTTTCTCCAACGCTGTCTTTCCATACTTGAAGCCCATACCATGATAATATATATCTCCGTCATTATCCCCTTCATAACCATTCCGGAAAAGATCTGTTCTGTCCTTAATGTTTTTGATCAGGTCATCAAAATAAAAACTATGCCTGTATCTGTACAGGTAAAACAGCTGTGACCACTCATCCTGTCCGATATGTCCGAGCATGTATGCCGCCCGGCTTTGTGTTCCCATCCTGTCATATGATTTAAGGACACTTTCCATTCTCATAAACTGTGAAAAATCCCTGTTGACCGAATTCCATTGAACGCCTAAAACGATCACCTTAGGATGGACTCTCTCATACAGATCCTTAACCAGCATATACGCTCCGTCCAGTTTCTGTGATGCCGACGCCGCCACCAGGCATGTCCCGGTACCAGTCTTTTCTTCTATAACCGACGGTACCGTACTTCTGTGTACTCTGGAGGTGCCTAGAAAAAGAATATCAACATCCTTTCCACTTTTGATGATCTGCTTTACATCATAATTAAACTTATCCGAATCGCTGACCGGGGTAGATATCCTGCCAAGAACATACAATCCCGCAGTAAAAAAGAAGGCTGTCAAAAGCAATACCATCATCATCTTAACTATCTTCTTATCAGAAGTCCGCATACATAAATCCCTCCGAAACATCACTTCCCGGAGCTGCTATAATAAGTATCAGCAGCATAGCCGCATATAACATAGCCCGTACCGGTGCCGGACATTTCCTTTTTACACTTTCCCATTTTCCGGATTCACAAAGCACATCAACGATTATAAGTACCAGAATTCCCACATCACGGAGCAGTACATACTCTCCGTTTATGTTTCTGAAAAAGAAGAGTACATGATTAACTTCCTTTATCCTAAAATTGGAAAATGCATGTCCTATGGTTGCCAGTGCCGTACCCATATTTGATGACAGAGAAAAGAATCTGAAAATACTTATCAGAATAAATGTCCTGAAAACGCAGAAAGCCTTCCAGATAAAACTATCGGAATTGATATGGAGCTTTGCTTTGATACCCTTGTAGGTTTCCTCAAGCTGGGTAGTTGAAAGTATCACGATAAAGTTAAGATATCCCCAAACCAGGAATGTCCAGTTAGCACCATGCCATAAACCTGTTGCTGTCCATACAAAGAATAATGCCAGATGTCCTGCTATGAGCTTTCCTGTTTTGGCTCCCCATTTTCCTCTGGCCCATTTTGAGAGTTTAGTACCTGTTTTACTCATTGAAACCGGATAGAATACATAATCCCTAAACCACTTCCCCAGGGTAATATGCCATCGTCGCCAATACTCATCTACTGTTTTTGCCATAAAAGGCTGTTTAAAGTTCTCTGAAAGCTCAATACCCAATATATGACAAAAACCGCACATCATATCCATGTATCCTGAGAAGTCCGCATATATACGAAAGCTGTACAGTACTACGGCAAAACAGATAAGGATAAAGCCGTAATCCTCATAATTGCCAAGTGTAGTATTGATGTAACCTGCCAGGATATCCGCTATGGCAACCTTTTTATACGCTCCCCACAGTATACGTGCGCAGCCGCTGCAAAGCCTGTCATACGAAAAATGATGTTCTCCGAATATCTCTTTTCCTAGCTCATTAAAGCGGCTGAACGGTCCCTCTGTGATATGGGGGAAAAATGAAACAAAGGTAAAATACTTAAAGAAATTCTTTTCCGCGGGATACTTGCCTCGGTACACATCCACGACATAGCCTATGGCATGAAAAACATAAAAAGACATGCCAAGGGGCAGCATGAATGTTCTTTCCGGTTTTTCCATACTGATACTGAATACCGAAAGAAGCGCAGAAACATTTTCCATTATGAATCTGCCATACTTGATCACGATCCACGGAGCAAGTAATAAAACAACTGCAATGGTACATAAAAGCTTTTTCTGCTTTATCCCCTGCTTGCGTAATTGATCTTTTTCTTCTTTTGTTTCAACGCCTTTAAGCTTCTGTGCCGATGCGGAAATGTTTTTTCAAGTATTATGGCAAAAATCCAGCTTATTGCCGCACACAATATAAGAAATACGATATATACGGGTCCGTAAGTAATGTAGAAAAAAACGTTTGCCGCCAACAACACCAGCCATCTGTGCTTCTGCGGTATAATAAAATATAATAATACCGTGATAGTTGCAAAGCAAAGGCAACTAAGAGATACAAGATTCATTTCATATTATCCCTGCATCTTCTTTATAAGCTCGTAAAGTGCTTCGGCACTGTTGAAATTTTCCGGAAGCAGATCATCTACATTGATCTCTATTCCGAAATGCTCGTTCACTTCGCTCACGATTGAGATTATATCGAATGAATCCAGCAGTTCATCATCAATAAGCTTTTTTTCCGTCGTAAAATCGATGTCATCTCTTATGCCCGACATAATACTTAAAAGTTCTTCCATTTTTTTATTCCTCCTATTAACTTCGTTATGTTAACATAATTTTTTTTTGACTTCAATCAGATTTTAGCCACATTAATCTCTTAAGTTCTTCGATATCCGGCTCCTTCATGAGCAGGATTTGTCTATACTCGACAAATGCACTATTACTACAAATCTACACTTAATACGCGGGGTTCAAAGCAGCAGCATGGGCGAAGGCAGACTATCCTTACCCCGCTGGCCCGCTGGGGGCCCACCTTCATAAACGTGCCAAGTACCGATACGCTGCCTCCAAGCCCCAATGCGCCGATACGTGATGCATTTACTTCATCACTTATCCTTTTTTCATATTCCGATTGTTTATTAAGCGTTCCTTCTGCCATGGCTTTAAGCATCAGGGTGGACGCTTCATAATGTGACCGTCCTATCCCCACAGCAAGCGTACAGGGGCTGCAGCCCAGCTGTTTGACGGCTTCCCGCCCCCAGGATATTATCTCATCAAGCACCACATCCACGCTGTGCCTGTGAAACACCCTGTAGGTCTTTGCCCTTATCTCAGGTCCGCCGCCAAGCATCATCACCGTAAGCCTTAGCCTGTCATCATCTTCCGAAAGACTGATATTTACCGGCGCCGGAAGCACCATATCAGGCTCCTCAAAAAGCCCTTCCGACTGATCAATCCTCCGCCCATCATCTCCCTTTACTCCCATGGGCCTTCCGGGCAGTTCTTTTAGCCCGGTACGTACGCCCTCATATATCAGTTCCAAAAGCTCTCCCGAAACACTCCTGTTTTTCCCGGCTTCTATCAGAAGATGCGGTATACCTGTATCATCGCACATAGGAAGCCTCACTCTTTCGGCCGCAGCCGCATTGTCCAGTATCTGCTGCATCACCCAGCCGGAAACAGCATCATCTTTAGCTATGGCTCTCTTATATGCCTCTATACGGTCTTCAGGAAAAACGCAACTCGCCTTTATGAGCGTATCTGCCACCTTCTGTATTATCTCTTTACTGTTAAGCTCACACATATATCGACTCCCCATCTGCTATTGCCACCACCGCCTGAAAGTCCTTTACCTCAAGTTCGTATAAGGCCTCCATCCCAAGCTCCTCAAAAGCCACACAGCGCTTTGTAATCGTCCTGCTGCCCAAAAGTGCCGATACCGGCGGTATCACGGCATAGACAGCCCCTTCACGCTTAAGCGCCTCTGCCGTTTCCTTCTTTAGCGCACCTTTACCTAGATGCAGAACTATACCTCCCCGTGAGAGTATCTCCATCGTACTCTCTATTTCATACTTATTGCTGGATGTAGGGCCGATACCGGCGGGACTTACCGCGGTATGGAATATCACTCCCCCGTTAAGATCTATGCCTGAATCCTCTATACTGCCATCCTCTATCATCGCTGCGATCTTTGGAAGCACCGCATCCCTGCCGCAGAATACCCTGCCCGATATGGAGATTATATCTCCCGCCTTTAAGCTGAGCACATTCTCCCGCCCTGCCGGAAATCTCATTTCCTTTATCTCCATCATTCCACCTTCTTTCTTTTTAAAAGCCCACATAATGCGTTTATCGTATAAAAGCTTGTCGCTGAATACAGGGTTATAAAAACAAACCAAACCAGCGCGGGTACTATCCCAAATTCCGGCCATATCAGTACAAACAATCCCCTGAAACACTTATGGTTTAAATAAATGGCAAGTGTTATCCCGGCCCATTTATCCACAAGCTTATTATCAAAGATCTTTCGGCTCTTTGCCGAAAAGGCTAGTACCACTCCTATAAAAAGCACAAAGGAAAACAGTATATCAAAGCCTGTCCTGTATACAAAGAATGAAGCTGCTATCACCAAAAGCAGGCATATATCGGAGATAATCCCGGTAACTTCCGTTTCTTTTTTTCTTATAAGTCTTGCCACATACCAGCCCAGTACACCCAGGTCCATACCCGCAGCACCGCGTAGGAGCGCGCTGTTAAGCACCAGATAACGCACCGCCCTGTGCTCGTTCAATGATCCGTAAGTAAGATACAGATATGGATATATCAGTAAAAGTGATACGGGTATCAGAAATCTGAGATACACTTTCCTGCAATGTTTAAGCAATAGCCAGATAAAGAAGCTCAGAATGAGCAATGCCGAAAGATACCAGCTCACGCTGTTGCAGTAATAGTCCGGATCCTCACTTATACCAATAGCACTCAGAAGCAGCGCCTCCGGTATCCTTATGGCAAACTCCTTTAACACGCGAAGGCCCGCATAGCCTTCCCTGAACCATTTAACCCCAAAAGCAACGAAAAACGCAAACAACGCATGTGGAAAAAATCTCAGATATTTCTTCAGTACATATTCATACGCCGGGATCACCTTATCTTTTCCGGCCTGTCTTTCAAAGGAGTCTGCAAGCAGGTATCCCGATACAATAAAAAAGAACTCCACGGCTATATACCATGAGTTTTTCGCCCCGTACACATTTCCCAGATGGTAAAATGCGATCTGATATGTAAAAATGATACGCCAGAACTGTATCCTGTTATTCTTCAATTCTTTTTCCTTCAGATGATCCTGCTGTGTTCTATCTCGTCACACCTGTTCTCATCAAAGCAGCGGATATTCTCAACGCCCCCCTGCATCATACTTATGAAGGCATCCCTACTCACTCCGGCTATATGTGGCGAAAGCAAAACATCATCCCTGTTTAAGAAAGGATGATCCTTCGGAAGCGGTTCTTCACAGAATACATCAAGTCCACAGCTGGACAGCTTGTTATCATCCAATGCTTTTAACAGGGCCTGTTCATCTACAAGCCCTCCCCTTGCGGTGTTTATGAATACCGCTCCATCTTTCATAAGTGCAAATTCTTTTTCACCCATGAGAGCCCCGGCACTTTTATCAAAACTGCAGTGCAGGCTCACTATATCAGAACGCCTGAGCAGTTCTTCAAACATAACATATTCCAGACCCGATTCTTTTTCGACAGCTTCATCAAGCCTTATCTTATCGGTATATAAAAGTTTTACGCCAAATGCTTTTAATAATCCCGCAACATAACGCCCTATCTTTCCGGCTCCCACAAGGCCTACGGTCTTCCCGCTGAGTTCATATGTTGTAAGTCCCGTAGCCTGCTTTTTCCATATACCCTTGCGCATCTGCGTATTAACAAAATAGCTGCGGCGCAGGCACGAAAGCATGAGCATCACGGCATATTCCGCGACACTTCCCGCATTTACTCCGGCATTTACATATAAGGGGATACCATGCCTCTTAACGGCATCAAGATCCATATTATCAAGCCCGACTCCGGTGCGCTGTATCATCTTAAGTTTTGACGCTTTTGTGAGTACTTCATCATCTATCTGAAGCCTTCCGCTCACCAGAAGATAATCCGCTCCGGGCACGGCCTTTAACAGACATTCCCTGTCGGCTGTATCCAGTACACACAGGTTAAAGTCCCCGTTTACGGCATTCTTAAGTATATCCAGAGCCGCACCTTCATAATGGTTTGTAAGGAGTAGGGTTTTCATACTATCTCCTATACGAACAGAGATGTATAGCAGGATTCATCCTTTATGATCCCGTATACCTGTGCTCTGGCTTTTATCTTTTCCGCCCAGCTCCTGTGCGGCCCTATCTCATTCATCTTATTGGCAGACGAGCTTTTTACAACTCCACCGTCGGCATTAAGTATCTGCATCGCATCATCATACACTTCTTTCGTTACTGCCAGCATCCCGTTTACAAACGGTATATGTGAGGGATGAATTATCGTCTTCCCGATAAAGCCGTTTGCACGGTCTAAAAGCAGCTCGCGCAGCAATCCATCCACAGCATCGTTGATCATGGTCTCATGCTTGAATATGGATGCGTTGATACTCTGCGGCATTTCCGAAAACTTCATTGTCTTATTGACTCTGAAGTATTCCCAAACCGGACCGGATACACTGTAATCATTATTCCTCGAAAACACATTGAGTACATCCTTAAGGCAATCCGCCACCGGCAGTATATCGTATATAGTGTAATTGATACCGCGGCGTACGCCAAAAACCGATGACCAGTCTGTTCCTCCCACGCGCACATTAAGAACCAGATCCCTGTATCTGTCCAGGATCTGTCTCACTCCCATCAGCTCGTCAATACGCGTTTCTATATATGCCATCTCCCTGCTTTCAAGGATAGGCATACCGTAGACTTTCTCTCCGCTTTTATCGTTAAGTTCCCTTAAATGCGCGTAGTAAGCTTCACCATTCTCCTTGTTAAACTTAGGGAAATTAAATGCACTGAGCAATCCAAGCTGTGATAATGACAGCCTTGCCGAAAACGCTTTAAACTGTTCGATATTACGTACCCGTACCACCAAAAGCGGGATATCTCCTGCATCGATAGTCCCTTTATCTATGGCTGCATTTAACTCATCAAGTATATGCAGCACATTATTCTCTGCCGCAGGCACATCCTCTTCCCTGCATGCATCCTCAAAACACAGTACCAATGAAGTGAGTCCCGGATATTTTTTTGTAAGAATAGCATCCAGAAAATCTTTTGTCCCGGGCATATACATAGTCGCTCCCAGACAATACCGCAGGATACTCATATCTGTATGTTTGTCAAAATCGATCGGCAGACCGACAAACTTTGAATCAGGCTGATAATTATGATGCCTCATTTTCTTCCCCCTTATAGCAGATATCTCCTCTGCTCATCACATGTCCTTCATTATCGATCACAGCGATATTCTCAAATGCAGTTTGGGCTTTCTTAAGGATATCATTCTTTGTTGCCGCTGTTATCAGATAAGCACCAACCCTGTTACGGCTGTCCATATCGCTTCCCATATCCTTGCCCTTATCTAT
>Ga0247609_10007165_pt1 | contig 10645 bp, 8 predicted proteins | sample 172DNAGHGlowgp2_FD_193487 | JGI IMG/M metagenome (GOLD analysis project Ga0247609, IMG submission 193487) | Sheep rumen microbial communities from Palmerston North, Manawatu-Wanganui, New Zealand - 1728 DNA GHGlow gp2 | ecosystem: Host-associated > Mammals > Digestive system > Stomach > Rumen ...
CCAATCCCCAATTGAATGTATCAAATTAAATTAAATATTAATTTAAAAATAAATTTAATCTTGATAATTAAAAATAATAAAAAAATAATTAATTAATATATATATCAATAAATATAAATTCACTTTTAACTATTTTCAATAAATAAATATCCAGTAAAAAACTTTCATGAATCAAATTACTTTTTCTTATAATCAAATCATTACAAAAATACAATATAATCATAATGAAAATATAAAAGATGTTATTTCAAAATATCTCCAAAAATCTGGGTTGGATAAGAATAAAATCAATTTTCTATATTCTGGTAAAAATATCTATTCTAATGATGAAGATACAAAAATAACTGGAAAGGACCAAATAATTTTAGTAATAGATAATTCAAACAATGAAGATGACGTAATTTTAAATTCTAATAATATCATATGTCCAAAATGTAAGACATGCTCAAGGATATCAATAAACAATTATAAAATAAGATTATATGATTGTGAAAACAAGCATAATATAGAAGGTATATTATTTGATAAATTTAATGATACTCAGAACATAAATATTTCTAAAATTAAGTGCAATTCTTGTCAAAATAATAAAAATAAGGGAAATTCATATAAAAATGAATTCTATACTTGTTTCACTTGTAATATGAATTTATGCATATTATGCAAAACAAACCATAATAAAAATCATATGATTAATAATTATGATTTGAGGGATTTCATATGCAAAAAACATAATGATAAATATATAAAGTTTTGCCAAAAATGTCAGATAAATTTATGTTTATTTTGCCAAAGTGAACATAAACAACATAAAATTATTGATTTTGGTGATATAATAGAAAATAACGATAAATTAGAACAAATCAAAGTAAAAATAAATAAAATTAATACTTTTATTGAAAATCAAATTAGAATATATACTCATGTTAAAGAAAATTTAAAACAAATTTATTCGGTTTGTGAGAAAATGAATAACTATTATTTGAAATATAATGGTAATATTTATTATAATTACCAAACCTTGAAAAATTTAAATGAAATTAATAATATCAAACTTCCAGAAATTATTAATAATGATACTATTATAGATTTATATGATGAAATGAATGATAGTATTTTAATTAGATATAAAGGGAGTATACAGCCTTTATGTATTTTTGGAAATGATTTTGTAGAAAATAATGCAAGATGTGAAATTATATATAAGGGGAAAAAATCCAAAATAAACCAATTTTTCCAATCATCAGATAAAATAGTTGAAATTCAATTAATTGGAATAAAGAATATTACAAATGCAAGTCATATGTTTTTTGATTGTTCTCAATTGTTAGAAGTTCCTGATATTTCAAAATGGGATACAAGAAAAGTATTAAATATTAGCGGAATGTTTTGCTCTTGTGTTTCACTAAAAAGTTTACCAGATATATCTAATTGGGATACGAGTAATATTTCAGATATGAGTGATTTATTCCATGGATGCTCTTCTCTAGCAAACCTTCCTGATATATCAAAATGGGATTTAATTAAAACAAAAAATATTGGAGGAATGTTTTATGGATGTTCCTCATTATTAATTATACCGGATATTTCCAAATGGAATACGATTAATTTGGAAGATATTAGTGACTTATTTGAAGGCTGTTCTGCTTTATTAACTTTGCCTGATTTATCAAAGTGGAATTTAAAAAATGTTAAAAGTAAAAGGAATATGTTTAAAAATTGTTCTGCTTCTATGAATATTCCTTCCAAATTTAAATAATTATTAAAAATAGTTAAATAAATAGTTAAAAAGCATTTATATTAATTTTTGAAATTAGTTAGCTTAAATTATATTAAATTTATTACCATAATTAAACTATAAATATTAAATTGAATTTTTTATTCTTCAATAGGTTCTCCTTTTTCATAAAATAAATTATAAACATAATTAAAATATTTACTTTTTTGAAATATATCATTCATATTATTACATTTTGTACATTTATAATCATCAAATTTATACCAAGAATCTTCTATTTTGATTATTGATACAGAATGAAAATTTGTATATTTATTAATTCCCCTTAAATTATAATTATAAAAATTTTTTAAATCTGCAACAGGTATTGTTTGATAATATTCAAAATTAATATCCACATTATCTATTTCTAAGTTAATAACTAAAATTTCTGGGATTACTTTAAATTTTTCCGTTATAGTGCAATTTTTGTCATTTTCCAATTCTTTTTTATTTTCATTGACTAAATCTATATCTGGATTTATTTTATCTATTGTCACCATATGAAATATGAATTTTTCATCATAATTTTGTATTACATTGTGTCCTTTATTAATTTTGATATTTTTTGTTCCGGTAAATAAAGTTGAAATACTTGGATTTAGGTCTTTGATAAATTCAATAAAAAATGTCATTGGATTATTTCCCTTTGTACCTTTAAATTTAGAATTTATTGAATAATAAGTATTTGCTAAATCTCGAATTTCAACTGAATAATTAGAAGCTTTTTCGACTTTTTGGAGAAATTCACTAAATTTATTGGATAAAGGGCTTAATGTTCTGTATTTTTCAAAATAATCCAAAAATTGTTTTAAATGAATTAATATTTGAATTATAGAAGCCATATAACAAGAACCGCCTATATTTAATATTCCTATTTGGCTTTTAATTATCTCATCAATATCAATTTTACAAGAAAATTTGTGAAAATTATCACTATTTGGTTCTTTTACTTGTTTTACTTTTTTATATTTCATTAATTTATTTAAAATTATTTTTTTAATTTTAATATCCAAATTATCATAGAATATTAATAAAAATTTATATTAATTTTTTTATTCGATGTCTGTTATGCAAAAGGAGTATAAATTTTTTCTTGAAAATAAGATGGAGAATGAAAGTGGGGGACCAATTGATAAAAAAAATATGTATAAATGGAATATCAAATTCGATGGCCCAAAAGATTCAGATTATGAATGTGGGAGATTTAGTGTTGATATCACTTTTCCTTCAGATTATCCGAATTCAATACCTAGTTGTAAATTTCATGACGATGTATTTCATCCAAATATAGACGAAGAAGGAAATGTTTGCTTTTGATATTCAGATGGATTTAAATGGGAAAAAGATTATACTGTACTTGATTTATTGAATGCTTTATATCATTTATTAAAATATCCTAATTTTGAAAGTGGATATAATAATGAGCAAGCAAGAGACTTTTTTAAGGCTAATCCAGATGAATATCATGAAATTGTGAGAAGTATTGTGAAGGAATTTCAATCAAAAAAATGATTTATTTATATATTAATTTTTTATTATTTTATTAACTTAAAAAAACAAAATAATTTTTAATATATTTAATATCTTTATTATATTTAATTCAATTAATAAGTGTTTTATATATTAAATAAATAATTATACAAATATCCTGGGTTATAATTGACTGGTAATCTGATTAGCCTTCCAATATTGCAAGATTCAATTGTTTCAAAATTTTTAGAATTATCAATAATTTCATTTTTATTTAAAATATTAAAGTCAGTTTGTTGTATTTTGAAATGTCGAGCAATTTCTTCTTTTAATTCTATAACTTTTTTTCTAGGATCAATATTTATTTTGAAAGCTTTTCCATTCTTCCCACAAACAATTATTATCATTTGTTACAATTATTTATTATTATTTATTATTTTCTTCATTAAATAAAAAAGTAGATTAATATTCCAAAAATATCCAAATAATAATTAACAAAATATTCTTTAATTTTTATTTTTCAAATATTTATGTTAAAAAAATAATTCTAATTTTTACTTATTTAGCTTGAAATTTTATTATTATAATAGAAAATATATGATGATTCATAAATGCTCCTTAACTGTTTTTTTATTTTGTATCAATTATAATTTATTTTTAAACAATATTATTAAATATTTTTTAATATTAATTATTTTAAAATAAATTAATCATATTTTATCTACTTTATAATAAAAGAAAAATCAAAAACGAAAATTAAATCTGATGCAATTTCAATTAATTGAACTAAAAAAAATTTCTAAAATAAAACTAAAGCAAAAACTTTAGCTTTATTGAATCTAGACAGTCATTGAAAAATTCAATAAAAAAAATAATGATGTTTATTTTGTTTTTCAATTGATAATGAAATATTTTTTTATAGTTTAAAAAATTTAATGCAATCATTTATTATTTCTACAATTTTAGGTGAAAAAAGGAATAATCTGAGAAAATTTGATAAAAAAATTAAAAATAAAATTAAGTTAATATTCATTTTAATATTTTATTTATTTCATTAAAATATCTAATTGTTTTTCATAAAAAAGATTATAAATATAATTATTTATATTTTGTTTTTCCACTTTGAGTTTTTCCAATGGATAGTCATGAACATTATTATCATTAAATTTAATCCAAGAATTTCCTATTTTGATTATACTAAAAAAAAAATTATTGGAATTATTTCTTACACTTTTGAATGAAAATCATTATATTCATTTATAGCTTTTAGCTCATAGATTGTTCCATCTATTTGAATATTTTGTTCAAAATGATATTCTATATCATCGACTTCTAGATTAATAACAAAAATTTGTGGTTTTAATATTATTTTAGATAAAATTTTTACATCTTTTTCGCCTTCCATTCTTTTTTCACTGTGGATAGCTTGCTCAATATTTCTATATTTAGAATCTAAATAAACCATAAAAAATATAAATTTTTCTTCATAATCTTCCTCATCACTTCCTTGAAATTGAATTAAACTTTTTCCAGTAAATAAATCCAAAATATCATTATTTTTAGGATCTAATTGATGTATAAATTCATTAAAAAAAGTCATAGGATTATTTCCTTTATTTCCACTAAACTTTTCATTAATTTTATTATATTCATTAGAAAATTCAGTTATCTCAATAGCATCTTCAGAATTTATTATTTGAGTCAACAAATTAGAAAATATTTTATATAAAGTATTTTTTCTCCTGTATCTTAAAAATATTTCAATAAAATTCCTTAGATGTATTAATATTTGGATAATCGAAGCTATATAACAAGATCCACCTGCATTATAAAATCCTACTTTACTTTCGGTTATCAAAGCTATATTCTTATTATTATATTTTATTGTTTTAATTTCATTATCTTCAACAAGATCAAGTTCTATATCTATATTAGATGATTTATTAACATTTTTTTTTTTACCTTTATTTTTCTTGAAGCATTCAAATAAACAACCCATTATAAATAAATTAGAAAAATATTATTTATTTATACACAAATATAAAAAAGAAAGAAATCTTTTTATAATATTAATTTTTAAAACTAAAAATATATTATAAGATAAGATTTTTATATTTATAAATATGATATTTAGGCTATCTTTTAATGATTCAAAAAAAGAATCTATAGATGAAATAATAATTTCTAATAAAGTGAAACCCTGCTAAACCAAATTTAATCAAGTTAATAATTAAAATAAAATATAATCAAAAATAATTTAATGATATTATAATTATTAAATTAGATATTTATTTTATTTATTAATCTTGCCATATCCTGGGTTGTAATTTACCGGTAATCTAATCACCCTAGCAATCTTAAGTTCACGAAGTGTTTTAGAATTAAAAGTCTTATCATATAAAGAAGTTCCATTTAACACATTAAATCCAGTATACTTTTCATTAAAATGATTTGCAATTGCTGTTTTTAAATCTAAAAGTGTTTTCTCTTTAGAAATTGTGATTTTGAAAGCTGGATGATTTTTCCAATAAACATTTAAATTCATTTTTATTATTCCTTTTTAATTTTATAATAAACAATTAAACTATTTTTATTATATAAATCTTATAATGACTGACAAAGTTTGTGACTATAATTTTAATATTGATTTATATTCAAGACAATTAGGAATTATAGATTCAGATTCTATGACAAAATTAACATCAATGAAATACTTAATAATAGGTTTAAGGGGTTTGGGAATAGAAATATTAAAAAATTTAATTTTGGAAGGTCCACAAAGAGTTGATATATATGATCCAAATTATATAAATATATATGATTTGAATAGTAATTATTTTGTAACAGAAAAAGATATAAACAAAATCAGAGATGAAACAATAATTGAAAAAATAAAAGATTTAAATCCATATGTTAAAAGTGATATTATTAAACAAAGAATTAATATTAATGAAAAAAAATATGAAAATGAACTCGAATTTATTTTGTCAAAAATCAAAGATTATAATATGATTATATTAACAGAATTTGTTTCAAAAAATACAATAAATAAAATAAATTCAGAATGTAAAAAATTAAATAAAGGATTGATTTATTCTTGCGCTTTGGGACTTTGCGGTTTTTTATTTAACTATTTTGGTAAAGAGCATACTGTTACAAGTCCGGCCGAAAAAAATGATACATTTTATCCAATAAAAAATATAATAAAAGGGGAGCAAACTACAATTCAATTAGAAAATTCCTTAGAAAATTTTCCCTATATAATAGAAGATAATTTTATTAAATTATCAGATTTAAATGGTATAAAAGAAATTAATACGGATAAAATATATAAAGTCGTTAAAAGAGAATCTTTTTCAGAGTACAAAATAGATTTAAATTCTAGTAATTTTAGTGATTATACTTATGGTGGTTTTCTTCAAGTTATTACATTGCCTATAAAAATGAATTTTAGATGTTTTGAAGAAGATATATTTAATCCTTTAGAAAATAAAGAAAATGATTTTATGAATATACCATATATAGGAAGAAATGATATTGTTCATAGTTTAATCATTTCTTTAAATCGTAGAAATTATATAAATAATGAAGCAAAAAATAAAAATAAAAGAAGCTATATTATTGATGAAGATATACTACCAAAAATTGATGATGAAAAATTTCAAAGAGAAATAATTGAAACAGCAAAAAATTTTTACAACGATTCCAAAAATAAGAAAGAAAACTGGATTCAACTAGAAGATATATATGATGAAACTTCTCAACCAAAAGAATTTGATGAAAAAATGGCATCTAATTTATGCTTATATTTGAAAAATGAAATACCTCCAATTACTTCATTTTTAGGTGGAGTTGTAGCACAAGAAGCTATAAAATTAACTGGGAGATTTACACCTTTTAATCAATGGTTTGAATTTGAATTCAATTATCTTTCACCAAAAAGAGAAAAATTAGGAAATAATTATCAAATTTCGAGATATACTGAACAAATTCAAATTTTTGGAGAAGAAATACAAAAAAAGTTAAATTCTTTAAAAATATTTTTAGTTGGTGTAGGAGCCATTGGATGTGAATATTTAAAAAATTTTGCAATGATGGGAATATCGAATAAAGAAGGGGTTTTAACTATTACTGATTTTGATAAAATAGAAATCTCTAATTTAAATAGGCAATTTTTATTTAGAGAAAATAATATTAATCAATATAAATCAGAAGTAGCTGGAAATTATATTAAACAAATGAATGATTCAATAAATATTTTCGCATACAAAAATTATGTAGGTATAGAAACCGAAAATATATTTACAGACCAATTTTGGGATGAACAAGATATAATTTTTAATGCAGTTGATAATGTTAAAGCAAGATTTTATTTAAATGATAAAGTATGTATTCATCAAAAATATCATTTCGATGCAGGCACTTTGGGAGTAAATTCAAGTTGTGGTTTTTATATGAAAAATTTATCTTCTACTTATAAGGAACAAAATGGTGAAAAAAAAGAAGAAGATGATAATAATAATATAAGGGAAAATGGTATGTGTACGATACATTCTTTCCCGACATGTATAAAACATTGTATAGAATGGGCAAGAAATGAATATGAATATCTTTTTACTGGAGTTATTAAGGAATTAAATCAAATTTTAAAAGGCGATGTACTTTATTTCTACAAAATTTTAACCAAAAAGATGTTTCCATTTTATAAAAAATTAAAAATTAAAGAAATGACAGATTTATTCGAAATTTTTATTACAAAAAATTATATTAAGGCAATTGAATATTCTTATGAATATTTCATGAATAAATTTAATTTAGAAATAAAAAAGATTTTAGACGAAAATCAAGAAAATTCTAAAGATAAAGAAGGAAAAAATATTTACTCTGGAAGTAAACATGTTCCTTTAGTACTTCATTTTGATATCAATAGTAATATAGATAATTTAATAATAAATTATATTAAAAGTTTTGCAAATCTTATATTTGATTGTTTAGGATTATGTAAAAATGAATTAGAAAAAAATATTTGCGACAATGATATTAGAAAAATTTGTATAAATTCAAATTTATCGGATTATGAGAGTACAAATATTAAGTCTCTAAAATCTGAAATAATATATAATAAGGAATATTGTCAAGTTTTTATTCAAAGTATACAGCAAAAATTAAAAGATAAAAATTATTCATTAGATAATATCAAATTTAATGAAATTAATTTTGAAAAGGATTCCAAAAATATAAATCAATATAAATTTATTTATTCTTGTTCCAATCTCAGAGCTATAAATTTTCAAATACCGCAAATTGATTTTATCAAAGTTAAAAATATAGCATCGAATATAATTCCATCTATAATCACTTCAAATGCAGTTATCACAGGACTTGTCACAATGCAACTTTATCTATTAGCATTTTTAATGGTTAAGAAAGAAAAATATAATAATAATTTGTTAGAGACAAATGACTCTCTTCTATTATTTAGAAATTATTACATTGATTTAGGAAATAATAACTATTCATTTGGTTATTTGCCCAAAAAAATAATTATCGAAACAGCTAAAGGAATTCCAATTGAATCTTTTTCTGTTTGGGATTCTATAATCATTAAAGGTCCTTTATCAATGGGAAAAATTATAGAAATGTTTAAGGAAAAATATAAAGTATCAATTTTATCAGTATTCTCTGGAAAATCTATGATTTTCAACGTTGTTCAAGATGAAAAAGATAAATATGAACAAAATTTTGAAGACCTTTATGAAAAGGTTACAGGTGCACCTATACCTGATGGCCATAAATATTTATTATTTGAGCTTGATGCAAAGACTCTTATTGGACAAGAAACATTGTTCCCAAGAATTAAATATTTAATCAATTGTAAATGAATGATTTTAAATTTACTGTTTTAGAAATCATAAAAATTAATATTAAATTAAATTAACTATTTCAGATATTTATAATTAATTTCTTTAATTTTTTTGTTATTATAATTATTTTTTTCATTATGTAAAATTTTTATGGGGATTGGGGATTGGGGATTGGGGATTGGGGATTGGGGATTGGGCCCAATCCCCAATCCCCAATCCCCAATCCCCAATCCCCAATCCCCAATAATTATTATTAAATGTATTACAAATTTTTTAATTAATTTTAATTTAAAAATATATTTTATTTAATTTAAATATTTTTATGTAAGTTTATATGTATAAAATAATATGAATGAATTTATTTCTTTAATTCTTTTTTTCTTCTTTTTTTTCCTTATCTTTTTCTTTTTCCTTATTTTTTTCTTCTTTTTCTTTTTCTTTTTTTTCTTTTTCTTTCTTTTTTTCTTCTTCTTTAGCCAAATTTTCTTCTTCTTTTATTGCAATTTTATTGTTAATTAATTTATGCAAAGCAACAACAGTTTTTGCTAACCAAGATAAATATAATACTAAATAATTATTATTAGTTTGAATAGACATAGCCTTTATTATACTTTCTGTATCAAAATTAGGCAATAAATTAAATATTTCTTGAATATTATAAATAATTTGTGAATTCATCGGAATCTTTCCAGTAATTACATTTGTTAAATAATTTCTGATTTCTGTTAATTTTTTAATTAAAGCTTGTAAAGATTGCTCTTTATCATTAATTATTTTTGATACAGAACCAACACGACTTTGATCATTTATATCTTTTAATAAAAATTCGATACCAATTTCCTCAGGAAGTGATGCTTCTATTGTAGTATTTAATTTAAAAAATGTTTTAATTAATTGACCATCTTGATCTACTTCTTCTTTCATTATATAAGCTTCTGCTGGAATACCTAAGACTTCTTTCTTTTCTTGGACATCTATTATTACAAAAACTGGATTGTCACAATATTTTCTGAATACCTCGTTTATTTCAATATCATGTGGACGAATTTTTGGGCCTGAACTATACCATCCTACTAATTTTTCCCTAGTATTAATTTTTTGGAACATTTCATACATTTCTTCACTAAAGACATTGTCAACATACCATACTTTTTTATCTTTTGGGTCTTCTTCGAAAGGTATCGCATAACAATTAGTAATATCGAGTTTATCATCAACAAATTCACCTAAGAGAGCTCCTACTACACGTCTGTTTGTTTCTTTAGCTAAACGATAATAATGATCTACAACGCTTAATAAGACTGTGGGATGAACAACGATATTTTCTGGAAAAGAATTTTTATCCTTTTTGGTCTGCATTTACTTTTAATATATTTATTTTTGCTTAATAATTATATTATAATTTAATAAGAATCTACAAAAAATTATTTTTAAATTTATTATTTTATTTTTAAATTATTTGGGGATTGGGGATTGGGGATTGGGGATTGGGGATTGGGGATTGGGGGTTGGGGATTGGGGCAAATCCCCA
>Ga0247609_10007166_pt1 | contig 10645 bp, 8 predicted proteins | sample 172DNAGHGlowgp2_FD_193487 | JGI IMG/M metagenome (GOLD analysis project Ga0247609, IMG submission 193487) | Sheep rumen microbial communities from Palmerston North, Manawatu-Wanganui, New Zealand - 1728 DNA GHGlow gp2 | ecosystem: Host-associated > Mammals > Digestive system > Stomach > Rumen ...
TAGATGATTTAGCCTTCATGTCGATTGTGCAGATTGAGCTGGGCTTGCCATTAAGCTCGATAATACCTTTTAACTCAACTGAACCCGTGAAATATTCGGCCAGCGCTGTATCGGTCTCGGTAGAAATATTGGAAATCACGCCCTTGTTGGTTGTACCCACGGCACGTGCCTCGTACAGAATCTGGCCATTTCTCGTGTTCACAACCACCATGCGTGTATTGAACGGCTTGTTAGTGTTGCTCCATGCATTGACATAACCAGAATACTTCACAGTGCCACGATAACCACACAACAGAGTCGTCACTGTGTCGGTCGAGCCGCTTGTCGTGCGGTGAACAGTTACCGGATAGCCCCCGTCATTACCCGCCGAAACGACAAAGATACGTCCTGGCCCAGCCATCTGCTGGCAAACGCGGTTCAGATAGGAAGTGCCGTCGTGAGGTCCCACGTTGGAACCCAGGCTGATGTTAATAACACATGGTTTATTTACACGACTGGCATAATTACAGATATAACTGATGCAGTTGGCGACTCTAACGTCGTTGAGTTCGTTTTCGGGCATACCGCACAACACCAGGTCGGCATCGGGAGCAACACCATACCATCCATTCAACCGATAGTTTCCGGCCGCGATACCAGACGTCTGGGTGCCATGGGTTTTTAAGGGATCGTCGGTAGTGAGTTGAGCAATCTGATCGGCTTTTTCATAATAACTGCCTGGCATCCTGACCGCGTTGATGACAGGCTGAGTACCAGTATCATCAAGAGGCATATAGACCGCCTTGACACGCGAATTGCCTTGATTGTCACACAAGTTAATATGGTTAAAATCAAATCCGCAATCAATCACACCCACCAGAACATTACTACCCGTGTAAGGCATGTCAAAGCCTTCGCCCAGTTGAAGTGGATCTACCCGTGAAAAGTATCGGGCACTATCCGAGCATGTGAGAAGGGTAACCGCCTTGGTCACATGATTCACACCATCAATGTCTGAAATCGTCAAGGGGCTCACGTCGGCGTTCACCCTGGCCGTGATAAAACCGTCATACTTTGCCGTGATCACCACGCCAGCCTGACCAAGTTGATAGTACAACAAATCGGTGAGCCCATTATCCAATTCAATGAATGCTTCATAATAATCATTATCGGATTGGGCAATAGCTACAAAACTAGTACTTGACAATGAAAAGATTGCCAACAACCATAACAAAAACAACTTTCTCATATCATCTTTATTGATTACATGCCTAATATACAAATCAAAGTACAAAATTAATAAAAAAACCTAATGGTTGTCACACAACCATCACATTTTATTAAAATGAGTAAAGGCGGGCGACTGTTCAATCAACAGCCGCCCGCCTTGATATCGGATTGATGATGTGTTTACTTCAAAGACTTCACATAGTTGCGCAAGGACTCGTTGTCGGGATCATACTCCAACCACTTCTGGTAGTACTCCTTGGCTGCAGCCTTGTCGCCCTTGTTGAAGTAGTAAGTAGCCATGTAATTGTAGGCATACTTGTAGTAGCGAGCATAGTCGGCCTTGTTATCCTTGGCATCGAGGATGCCGAGCAGTTCCTGATAAGCAGCCAGTGCGGCGCCATTGTTATTGTCACCCTCGCGGAACTTGGCGATCTTAGCCTTCTGGTTTACGATCTGCACATTGCCGGGAACCAGCTTGTCAACGTCATCGATATACTTCTGCGACTTGTTGAGCGCGTCGGCCTTGACTGCAGCGTCCAGACCATCGGTGCTGGCAATGCCCAGATAGTAGTTGGACAGGGTGAAAAGGTCGTTAGACTTGTTGTTGCCACTGTCGACCAGGCGCTGGTAGTACTCGGCAGCCTTTACAAAGTTCTCGGTATCGGCATAGCTGTCGCCCATGAAACGAATCAATTCTGCATTGTTGGGATTGAGTTCGATTGCCTTCTCGTAGGCTGCGATTGCCTCCTCGGGCATACCTGCCGTCTGCAAAGCCTGACCATAGTCGGTATAGTCGCGAACCTCGTAGCTTGAGCCTTGGGGAACAGCGTTGGCAAAGAACGCCTTACCAGCCTCGACCGCCTCGGGCCACTTTTGAAGTTGAACCAGGTTGTAAAGCTGCATGCGCTTCATGTAGAACACCTTGCTGTCGGCGGGATTGAGCTTGTTGATCAGGCTGGTAGCCAGGTCAAGCGACTCGTTATACTTCTCACCGAAGAACAACAGCTGTACATAACGCACCTCGTCCTGAGCAAAGTGGTTGGGGTTCTTGATGTACTTGCCGTACTGCTCAGCAGCCTTGGCACCCAGGTTGTCAGCATAGTACTTCTCGGCAAGCTCGCGCTGAACAAGCGCCGAGTTGGGCACCTTGTTCTGGAGCTCTTCAAGACGCTGGATGGCCATTTCGGGAACCACGTTGAAGTAAGTGTTGGCATACTTCACATAGGCCTCGATATTGTTGGGATCCTTGTCAAAAGCCAGCTCATAGATACCGGCTGCGTTGCCCCAGTCCTGCTTGTCGGCCTTGGTATCGGCCTCAAAGATGTAGCTGTCGGGGTGATCGGGATTCCACTTGCGGGCATTCTTGATGCATTTCTCAATATCCTTGGCATAGGTGGTGGGATTAGCATCATAGAAAGCGCGGGCAATTTCCATCTCCAGCTTGGGGTCCTTCTTGGACAACTTGCGTGCCTGATCGAGCAGAGCCTTCACATTGCCACCGTTCTTGAGAGCGATAGCTGCTTGTCCCACATAGTTGTAAGGATTCATGGCGTTAGCTGCGATACCTTTCTCAAAGTTGGCAGCAGCATCGGCAACCTTACCCTGATGCAAGGCAATCTGACCCAGATAGTAGTAAGCCTCGGCCTTGTCGGTGCTAGCTGCATTCAGATTGCGCTCGAGCAGCTCCTTGGCGTTGTCCAGCTTGTCAACCTTGTAATACTCAATACCGTCCTTGTAACCCTGTGCGTTGGTTACCAGGGATGCACCCATCAACATGAGTGATGCAATAAAGAATTTCCTTTTCATTGTAGTAACAATTTAATGTTAATATTTAGTTATAAGTTTTATTTTGCAACAATAATAGCAAATTTCATGCCAATATATTAAATCACTGAACTTCAACATATCTAACAGGCTCGGCTGCGGGCAAAATACCCGTCTGCAGGATGATTTTCTGCCCAATAACGCCCGTCAGGAAGGTAAAGAAACCATGGTCGAGCATGCCGTTGTAAGAAGCATCGATAGCCCAAATGGTGCGCACCAGAGGGTATTCACCGCTGTTGATGTGGGCCTGATAGGGCTTCACACCCTGCACTTTATCGTCGCCACGCACGGGCATGACCTTGATGCGATCGGTGAAATCAATCACGCTTACCTCGTTTTTGGTCTTAAGTTCCTCATACTTTTGGGCAATGGGAATCTCGGCGGACTTGAGGTCGCTGGTAATCCAGCTAACACCGATGAATCCAATCACGTTCTTGTACTGCTCAACGGCATCGAACACTTCCTTGCTCGACTGCCTGGCATACACATTAGGACCAAATTTCCCGCCATTCAGGAACTTGTCTTTCATGTAATGCACCACACCGGTACCTGAGCCGTCAAACATCACCTTGATGGTGTCATTCTTGAGCTTGGTAGGAAATACCTCACCCCATCGCTTCACCTTGCCGGTGAAAATGTCACGCAGGTCCTCCATCGACAATTCTTCGATGTCGTTCTGCTTGTTGACTATTATCGCAATGGCATCAACGGCAATCATCTTGGTACGATAGCCACGGCCAATTTTCTTGAGGCTTTTCTTTTGATCGGCAGTCAAGTCGTGCGAAATAATAATAAGATCCACCTTATTATTAAATAGCGAGTCCAATGCATCATGCTCGTTGATGTATTCTGGCATGATACTGGCCTCGGGGTACTGGTACTCAAACACTGCGATTTCTTGTTCCAGAACGCTCTGGAACGACTCGTCACACATGATGCGTGCGATACCGCGTGTGCTGGTACTCTTGGGGCGACGGTCACCACAGGCCGACAATCCCATCAGCAACGCCAAAGCCACGACAAGAGTAGATAATATGTCAATTCTTCTCATCTTTGTTGTCCTCCTCCATCTTCTTGAGCCTTTCAGCATAAGTCATGTACTGCTCCTCATCGTCATCATAACGTCGCATGCCGTAGGTGTGCTCTCCCTTGACCTCACGATAGCCGCGAAAGATGCCATAGGCAGCAAACATAACGGCAAAGAACCAGCTTAGATACTTGGGCAGGGGAAAGAAGTTGAGCGCGAGTAATACCGCGACTCCCAAATAGAACAGCACCATAAAGATGCCGAAGCCCATTTTCAAGACTTGCACTAAGCCTGACTGTTTATTGCTCATATCTTATTGATGTTAATCTTTAGATGTCAGCCCATAGCGGAACAATTCTGCACTTAGACCGCCATTGCACAAAAAGGTTTATAACATTCAAACGACAAAATTAACATTTTATCCTGATTTGCGATGTTAAATTAATAAAAATTGTTTGCATTGTTGGAATAAAAGGGGACACATGAAGAATCCTCATTTATTCAAAACAACCCTAAATGATCCCGAAAATTTATATTTTGTATAAAAAAGTTGTCTATTTGAAAAAATGAGCGTAAATTTGCAAAACCTTAAATCAAACTTTTATTCATACTATTTTTTCCTAGGGCACCTTCGTTGTGAAACGAAGTGCTTTTTTTCACCCCTATGCCAAGCGGCACATTGGCATCTCACAAGAAAAACAATCAATAAGAGAAGGTTGGCAGAATCAAGTATGCACTCGCTTGATTCTGCCAACAAAAATGATTAATTCGCCAGAAGCAAATCTATGAGGGCTGAGACATCGGCCACCTTGATTTCACCATCGCGGTTCACATCGGCAGCCGAGGTGTTAAACGGCGAAACAGTGGCGCCCAGAAGGTAATCAATCAGCGCGGTCACATCAGCAATGCTCACAGTTCCATCTTCGTTCACATCACCCAGGATGAAGGAGATGTTGACAGTGAAATGGTGGGGATCCAGTTCGCCGAACACCGGTTGCTGATAGCGGTGTCCTGACTCGTCAGCTCCGAAGACATAGTAGTCAACCTCTGACGCCTGGTGATAGCCCTTGATGTAGCCCACATATTCATCGGGATTGCCGGTGGCTGTCATGTGTGCAACCTGATAGGGGCCGTTGTCAATGCTGTAGTAGACCAGTAGCGAGTCCTCTTTCAGAGCCTTTCCGCTGTAGGCGATGAATTTGCTCGTGACAGCAATGGAATCTCCACACTCCTGTGTGCCGTGAAGCACGTTCCTGTGGTCGACAAACAGCATGTTGAAGTCCATCACTCCGCGGGTGCGGCAGTGCAGAGCATCAGTGTTTTGCCAACCGGTACTGTAGGAAGTGTTGGACACGCCAATCACCTCGTAGCCGGGCATGGCTTCCCTGTAGACCTGGAGCGCACGTTCATTGTAAGTGCTGTTACTGCCCAGCGGCACGTAGACGCACTTGTTGAGGATCAGGCTGTTGGTATAGGGGGCTAGGGTGTTGCCACCAGGTTCTTCGACACGGTACACCTTGTAGGGATAGCCCCAGCAGCAGTTGGTGGTGGCGAAATAGTTGGCGACTTCCTCATAGTACTGATATCGGCTGTTGGACTGCGGTAGTTTCGCAATCAGGATTTTATCAGGGGCGAGGTATTTTCCCCAGCAATCGACATGGGCAATGTATTCCCCCTGCGGGTCGATGGTGATGTGGTAGTTGTCGATGCCGAGGTAGTCGAGCATCTTCTGGCGCACGTTGGTCTCGTTATTGTTGTTTTCAGTAACGACCAGTTCGTCGCTAACGCCATGTCCGCGTCCGTCTTCCATCATGTTGCCCCCAGTGTGTGTCAGGTTCATGCTGTAGAGGGGGATATCCAAGAACGTGGCAAAAGCCGAGGGTATCGCATCGTCGTTAGGTCGCGGACGGTTATACACGTTGTCGACGATGGCAGGAGTCTTGCCGGCAAAGATATACCAGGGACCGTAGTCGCGCACCCAGTAGGAATCGGTGCTCGCGTTCACAAAGGTGACACGATTCATGTTCACCCCGGCGTTGTTGAAACTCGACCGAGCGCTTGACTGTTGGCTCTGCGTCACGATGCAGTACACCTGGCAATTCTCGGCCAACGATTTAACCAGAGAAACCGGAATGCCCAGCGGATAGCGAATCATCACGCCCTGCATGGGCTCAAACTCGGCCACAAAGCGGGGTGCTGTTGGTGCAGGTGTCTCGGTGAAGTTGGCGCTCTTCCTTACAGGAGTCTGCATTTCTTCGGCTGACAGGTAATGAAGTTTTTTCCAGTCGGGCGCTTCGCGTGTCTGTGTCTGGGCATTCATCAAACCCATTGACGACATCATAGAAGCGAACACAAATAAAGCAAAAAAAGATTTTTTTCTTTTCATAGTAAGTTGAATTAAATGAATTTTTATCAGCGCAAAGGTACATTATTCTAATCCTAATTGAAAATGTTTGCCTGAATAATTTTGTAAAAAAAATAGATGGCAACAAAAAAGTTTGTCACCATCTATTGCTCGATTGTCAGTGCTCCGCTGAATGGGAACGCCAACTTCTAACAGCTAATTCATTTAATAGTTACGGGCGAATATCACGCGGCGGTGGCTGGGTTTTCCAGTATAGATGCACTTACCTTCTTCTTCGGGGGCATCCAGGGGTATGCAGCGAATGGTCGCCTTGGTCTCTTCCTTGATTTTGTCCTCGGTCTCGCTGGTACCGTCCCAATGGGCAAGAATAAAGCCGCCCTTCTCGATCTGCTCCTTGAATTCATCCCAAGTGTCGACCTTATAGGTCATGCGTTCACGCTGCTTGAGCGCTTTGTCAAAGATGTTCTGCTGGATCTCTTCCAACAGTACCTTGACACGGTTCTCAATTCCAGCAAGCTGCTCGCTTGACTTCTCGAGCGTGTCACGACGCATTACCTCGACGGTTCCGGCCTCGATGTCACGGGCTCCCAGCACAAGGCGCACGGGCACACCCTTGAGTTCATAGTCAGCAAATTTGAAGCCAGGACGCTTGTTGTCGGCATTGTCATATTTCACCGAAATGCCCATGCCCCGCAGGTTATTGACGATGGGCTCAACCACCTTGTTGACCTGCTCAAGCTGATCGTTGGTCTTATATACAGGAATGATGACAACCTGGATGGGAGCCAAATGAGGCGGAAGCACCAGACCGTTATCATCGCTATGGGTCATGATGAGTGCACCCATCAGGCGGGTCGAGACGCCCCACGAAGTGGCCCATACATCCTGCAGTTTATTCTCCTTGTCAATGAATTTCACATCAAATGCCTTGGCAAAATTCTGGCCCAGGAAGTGGCTGGTTCCTGACTGCAATGCTTTACCGTCTTGCATCATGGCTTCGATAGTATAGGTCTCGAGAGCACCAGCAAAGCGCTCGTTGGGGGTCTTGATGCCCTTGATTACGGGCACAGCCATGTATTTCTCGGCAAAGTCGGCATACACGTTCAGCATTTCGATAGCCTTGGCCTCGGCCTCTTCCTTGGTGGCGTGTGCGGTATGGCCTTCTTGCCACAGGAACTCGGCAGTGCGCAGGAACATGCGGGTGCGCATCTCCCATCGGAAGACGTTAGCCCACTGGTTAATGAGCAATGGCAGGTCACGGTAGCTGTTGATCCAGTTGCGATAGGTGTTCCAGATAATGGTTTCGCTGGTGGGACGGATAACCAACTCCTCTTCGAGTCTTGCTGATGGATCAACAACGACACCCTTGCCATTGGGGTCGTTCATCAAGCGGTAATGGGTCACCACAGCACATTCCTTGGCAAAACCTTCCACGTGGTCGGCCTCACGGCTAAGGAATGATTTGGGGATGAGCAAGGGGAAGTAGGCGTTTTGAACGCCTGTTGCCTTGAACATATCATCCAACTGGCGCTGCATTTTTTCCCAGATCGCGTACCCATAGGGTTTGATGACCATACATCCGCGAACCGCCGACTGTTCAGCGAGGTCGGCCTTGACTACCAGTTCATTGTACCATTGAGAGTAATTGTCGGCTCTCTTTGTCAAATCCTTTAATTCTTTTGCCATTTTTAATATAATAATGTTTAGTTATTTTTCTTTAGCTATATGACTGATGTTGATGACTCCTTTTTTTGCTTGCTGCAACATGGTTTTCTCTGGAACAAGATAGATTTCCAGACGGCGGTTGCGCTTACGGTTCTCTACCGAATTGTTGTCAACAATGGGGTCGGTCTCGCCCAGAGCGTAGGGCACGACATAGTCCACACTCGCATTCTCGTCAAACCAATCAAAGATGGTGTTCACCCGCTGGCGAGAAAGATTCAGCGTATATTCAGAGCTTCCCGTGTTGTCACTGTGCATGACCAGCAGCATCTTGTAGAAACCAGGATTCTTGATCATCCTGAGGAAAGGTTTGAGCTGTGACTCGCCCAGAGATGTCAACACCGTGTCATTGGGCTCGAACAAGAGGCTCGCCGCTATCGTTACCACAATCACCTCGTTGTCACGCATGATTTCCACGTCATAATTGGACTTCTTGAAGGCCACAGCCATGTCATACTGGAAGTCCTGAATTTTATCGGCCTGTTTTTCGTTCTTGATTTCGGGGGTGACAAGGTTCTCATCGAGCGAAAGTTCATAGATATCCTCTTCATCCCTGGCATTGAGGTAAAGCGGGCACAGCAGCATGAGCCACGTCATTGCAGCCATCAAGAAAATATGTCCTATATGTCGTTGCATAGTCTACAATCGTATTTTATTTAGTCATTCAAGTCCAGGAGACCTTGCGGTAAATCCATGACCATGACCTTCTCCTCCAGGTCAAACTCAACAATCAGTTCATCGTTGGCGGGTATCATGAGTTGTCTATCGTTCTCGCCATTAACCACAAAGATGGCGTTTTCGGTCGACAAATCCACATCAGCAATCTCGCCAATCGATGTGCCGTCAACATCTTGCAGGTCATAGCCGATGAAGAAATCCAACGGATAACCATCAGCTTCCATGTCCTCACTCTCGTGCTGATATTCACGCTTCAGGGCGAAAATTTCATGATTGACAAGCTGGGCCGCCTCTTGTTCATTGTCGATGCCATCGATAGTAAGCAAGGCCGTCTCATGCGATTTAGGACGGCTCGACTCGATAAAAAACGGAACGAAGATGCCCTCCATGTCACACACCAGGCACGACAGCTGCCTCATGACCTCAAAATCCACATCAAGCGTTGCCGAAATCTCACCGGTAACACCATGCGGCTTATTGAAGTGACCTATCGCTATGAGTTCATCTCGCGTGATCATTGTTCCTGTTTTTGGATTCGATTCTATTAATTTAATTGTTGCAATCGATTGATTGCCATATTTTATTTCTTTTTCTTTTTCTTGCCTGCGGGTTGTGCCGGCTTCACCACTTGATACTCATGCAGGTGATGGGTGGAAGGATCGAGACGTATGGCCCCATGGCTGTAATAGGCAAGGTCCTTAAAGATCTTGGCATCATCCACATCCTCGTTGTTGATTTGGTAGATGAGTTTCTTCATGTGGTTGGCAAGCAGCATGACCAGCGCATCGCGCTCTTCACCCTCGGGGTACTCGGCGGCACGATGAATCATGCGCTCAATGTTCTTACCGTAATGACGCAGCCTGATGGGCTCCAATTCGTAATGGATAGGCTCGGGCTTAGTATCCAGGTTCTCCTCCTTGATGATGTCATCAAAGGGGGCATCCACATCAAGCTGGAATCCGCTCATGATCATCAAGTGATCCCACAACTTGTGTTGATAGTCGGTCTCGGCACGCAGTTGAGGGAACATGTTAGCCATATTCTGGACAATGGTAAAGGCGCAACGTGTGCGCTCGCCACGGTCCTCAATGGTCAGGCAGTGGTCCACCATCTGCTGGATGTTGCGTCCATACTCGGGCAAGACCAGTTTCTTGAGCAGTGAATTATAGGTCAGCATATCTTGTCAATTTTTTGTTATACTTTTATTCGTGGCCACCCAACACAGGATTCTTGGGTTTGGTTGCCTGAAACTCCTTGAGATACAACGGGGTGCTGTAGGCCACATCGATAAATTCTTGTGTCCTCCATGCCCGCTCGGCAAGGGCCATCATGTCCACAGCCACGGGTTTAATACCCTGGATGTGCCACACCTTGTCAGGATCCATCACCCTGGCTGCCTTGTCACTGCCATTGCCCACCAGTACCAGCTTATAGCCCTGTCGTGACAAGTCCTCGAACGAGTGCTCGTCAAGAATCATCGCCTGGGGTTCGAGAAGGCTCTCGAGCGTAGGCAGATAAGCAGCGGTATAGACCTCCATGCGTCGAGCATCAATCATGGGCACATAAACCAGTTTGTCACCATCCTCGTCCATGAAGTGATTGAACATTGTGCTTACAGTGAGGAGCTCCAATGTATTCACTCCGATAAGAGGCACTTGCAGTCCAAAAGCCAGGCCCTTGGCCTCGCTGAGGCCGATGCGAAGTCCGGTATAGGAACCAGGGCCGATACTTACTGCGATGGCATCAAGAACCAGCTCTCGAGTGCGGACATAATCCAGCATCTCTTTTACATATTGGCTCAAGAGTGTGGCATGAGTCTG
>Ga0247609_10007167_pt1 | contig 10643 bp, 7 predicted proteins | sample 172DNAGHGlowgp2_FD_193487 | JGI IMG/M metagenome (GOLD analysis project Ga0247609, IMG submission 193487) | Sheep rumen microbial communities from Palmerston North, Manawatu-Wanganui, New Zealand - 1728 DNA GHGlow gp2 | ecosystem: Host-associated > Mammals > Digestive system > Stomach > Rumen ...
TAGATGATTCGTCATGAAAGACCTGTAAGGCTTTGACGTAAAGCCTACAGGTCTGTTTAATTTATTCTTCAGATATGTCTATTGTTTCAGAGGTGTCAGCGGTATCAGTTTCGTTGGCATCAGGTGTAGTTTCCTGCTTGAAGGCTTCGTTGGTCTGTGCCCATGCAGCACGACTCTCCATCGTCACCTGTGCTTCGAGTTCTGAACTCATCACCTTACATACACTGGCGATGACATCATTTTTCTTAGTCAGGTTAATCAGCCTTACGCCCTGGGTTGCACGTCCCATGACACGGCATTCAGCCACAGCCATGCGTATGACGATACCACTCTTATTGATAATCATGAGGTCGTTCTGGTCGTTGACGTTCTTGATGGCTACAAGACGGCCCGTCTTCTCTGTAATATTAAGGGTCTTCACGCCCTTACCACCTCGATTCGTCTTGCGGTAAACGTCCTCATCGTTTTCATCGACAACAGCCGTACGCTTACCATAGCCGTTTTCGCTGACAACCATTACGGTTTCGTTCTTCGGGTCGTTGACAACAATCATACCGACAACAGCATCGTCGCCACCATCGAGACGCATACCACGAACACCCGTAGCAACGCGTCCCATTGTGCGGACAGTGTTCTCGTTGAAGCGAACGGCACGACCGTTGCGGTTAGCCATAATCAGTTCGTTGTTGCCGTTGGTCAGACGAACGTCAACGACTTCGTCGCCTTCAACAATATTGATAGCATTTACACCATTGGCACGAGGACGTGAATACGCTTCAAGAGATGTTTTCTTCACAATACCATTCTTGGTAGCGAAGACCACATAGTGCGACTTCACAAACTCTTCATCGTTCAGTCCCTGTCCACGCAGACGCAAAACGGCATTCACGCTGTCGTCGGGATCAATGTTGAGCATGTTCTGGATGGCACGTCCCTTGGCATTGCGGTCGCCCTCAGGCAACTCGTAACATTTCAGCCAGTAGCAGCGTCCTTTCTTCGTAAAGAAGAGCAGCGTCTGATGCATCGTTGCCGGATAGATGTCTTCCGTGAAGTCATTATCACGGGTACGTGCACCTTTGGCTCCTACTCCGCCACGCGCCTGTTCGCGGAAATCGCTCAGCGGTGTACGCTTGATATAACCAAGATGACTCATAGTGACGACAACGGGGTCGTTGGGATAGAAGTCTTCGGCATTGAATTCGTGCTCGTCAGGGATAATCTCCGTACGACGCTCATCCCCGTATTTTTCCTTCACTTCCAAGAGTTCTTGTTTCATCACTTCCTTGCAACGCTCTGGATTGTCCAGAATCTCCTGCAAATCGGCAATCAACTTCATCAAGTCGTCGTATTCAGCATGCAATTGGTCAACACGCAGGCCCGTCAACTGTGCAAGACGCATATCGACAATAGCCTTCGACTGGGCTTCATCCAGTTCGAAACGCTGTTCCAGGTTGCGCTGAGCGTCAACAGGTGTCTTCGAGTTGCGGATGATGTGTACCACCTCGTCGATGTTATTCACCGCGATGATCAGTCCCTCCAGGATGTGTGCACGCTCCTGTGCCTTTTTCAGGTCGAACTTGGTGCGGCGTATGGTGACGTCGTGGCGGTGATCAACGAAGTAGCTGATGCACTCTTTCAGCGTCAGCAGCTTCGGGCGCAGCTGTAACTGATTGGCTGGATTAGGAACCAAGGCGATGTTGTTGACCGAGAACGAGCTTTGCAGTGCCGTCATCTTGAACAGTTTGTTCAGGATGACATTGGCATTAGCATCGCGTTTTACATCGACAACAATACGCATACCCTGACGACCGGTCTCATCGTTGACATTGGAGATGCCGTCAAGTTTACCTTCTTTTACCAGTTCAGCAATATATTCGATGAGTTGCTGTTTGTTCACGCCGTAAGGAATCTCAGTCACAACGATACGGTCGTGCTGGTCGTCGCTTTCAATTTCAGCTTTGGCACGCATAATGATGCGTCCGCGTCCCGTCTCATAGGCATCCTTTACTCCTTGCAGGCCATAGATATAGGCACCCGTCGGGAAGTCTGGAGCCGGAATGTATTTCATCAGACCTTCGGTGTCGAGATCTGGATTGTCGATGAAGGCGCAGCAGCCGTCAATGACCTCGCCCAGGTTGTGGGTCGGCATGTTGGTAGCCATACCAACGGCGATACCGTTGCCACCATTTACCAAGAGGTTAGGCACCTTTGTCGGCATGACACTCGGCTCCGTCAAAGTATCGTCAAAGTTGTTGGTCATGATGACGGTATCTTTCTCCAAGTCATCCATGATGTGCTCACCCATCTTCGACAGGCGGCACTCAGTATAACGCATGGCAGCCGGAGAGTCGCCGTCAACACTACCAAAGTTACCTTGTCCATCTACCAGTTTGTAACGCATATTCCACTCTTGTCCCATGCGTACTAAAGCGCCATAGACCGAAGAGTCGCCATGCGGGTGATACTTACCCAGCACCTCGCCAACGACGCGGGCACACTTCTTATACGGATTATTGCTCGTGTTGCCGATACCCAGCATGCCATAGAGAATGCGTCGGTGTACAGGTTTGAAACCGTCACGCACATCGGGCAGGGCACGGGCAACAATCACCGACATCGAGTAGTCGATGTATGAAGATTTCATCTCTTCCTCGATGTTAATTTTCAGGATTCTGTCCTGATCAATCGTTTGATTTTCGTCCATTTCTTTTTGCTTTGTTCATTATGCTTTCTTAAACGAAAAATCGCCTTAAACACCATTTATTTTCGTTCTAAGCCATTTTCCACTTTCTAAAAACGCACAAAATTACTCATTTTTTTCCATTCCCGAAACGTTCAGAACAAAATTACGTCTTTTTTTAAGGTTTATTTGTTCTTTCCACAAATATGTTATACCTTTGCGCGCACAAAATTTGAATATGCTGAAATTTCTTTCTTTAGGCAGTGGAAGTAGTGGTAACTGCTACATACTTTATACTGAAACAGACGGACTCATGATAGATTGCGGCGTGGGCATACGCACGCTGAAGAAACATTTATATAATTATGGTGTACCCCTCTCGCTCATACACCATATCATAGTAACACACGATCATGCTGACCACATCAAGTCAGTAGGAACGTTGAGTTCCGACTATCACATTCCGGTATGGGCTACACAATCGGTACATCACGGCATTTTCCGCAACTGGAGCGTCAGAAAGAAAGTTGACGAACCATTCAGACGTTTTATTGAGAAGGGCGAGACCCAGACAATTGGTGAATTTGCCGTGACTCCTTTTTCTGTTCCTCACGACAGCATCGATTGTGTAGGCTACCGCATCGTTCATCAGGACATCACGTTCACTATCATCACCGACTGCGGCCATCTCACAGACGAAATAAGACAATATATTGCGGAAAGCAACTACCTCATTATAGAAGCCAACCACGATCCGGAGATGCTGGCAGAGGGGCCCTACCCTGAGCATCTGAAGGTTCGCATTGCCGGTGAACACGGACACATGTGTAATCAAGACTGCGCAAAAGCGTTAGCTGAAAATGCCACCCCAAAACTGCAACATGTATGGCTCTGCCACCTCAGCGAGGAGAACAACCACCCGGAATTAGCCAGAAAGACCGTGGAAACCATCCTTGCGAGCTATGGTATTGTCTGTGGTAAGGATTTCCAACTGGACATTCTGAAGCGGACCATGCCGAGTGGTGTGTTTGAATGCGAATGATACTTTCGTATAAAGTTGAGAGCGAAGAGTTGAGAGTTGAGAGTTGAGAGCGAAGAGTTGAGAGTTGAGAGTTGAAAGCGAAGAGTTGAGAGTTTAGAGCGAAGATAAGTGAAATTCAAACTAACTTCTGCATACCGACCTACGGGCGACCAACCTGAAGCCATCAGACAACTAACCGATGGTATCCGGCATGGCGACATGTCGCAAGTGCTATTGGGCGTGACTGGATCTGGAAAGACGTTCACCGTTGCGAACGTCATTCAAAACGTGCAGAAGCCGACGCTTATCTTGAGCCATAACAAAACGCTGGCGGCTCAGCTGTATGAAGAAATGAAGGGTTTCTTCCCTGAGAATGCCGTTGAATACTACGTCAGCTACTACGACTATTACCAACCCGAAGCCTACCTGCCTTCTACGGACACTTATATAGAAAAGGACTTGGCCATCAACGAAGAGATTGACCGGTTGCGACTTTCTGCCGTCTCTGCCCTTCTTTCTGGCAGAAAAGACGTCATTGTTGTTTCGTCCGTATCCTGTATTTATGGTATGGGAGGACCGGCGTCGATGGCTTCAAGTGTCATTCGCATCAAGAAAGGTCAGTCGATAGACCGTAATGCTTTCCTGCGCCAGCTGGTAGATGCACTGTATGTCCGCAACGACATAGACCTTGCCCGCGGCAATTTCCGCGTGAAAGGCGACACAGTGGACATAGCTCTTGCCTACAGCGACTATATCCTGCGCATCACCTGGTGGGACGACGAGATTGACGCCATAGAAGAAATCGACGCCCTCAGCTATCATCGCATGGGAAGTTTCGAAGAATACGAAATATATCCTGCCAACCTTTTCGTGACATCAAAAGATCAAACCGAACGAGCCATTCACGATATCCAAGACGATTTGCGCATGCAAATTGATTTCTTTAACGAAATGGGAGATACCATTAAGGCTCAGCGTATTAAAGAGCGTGTTGAGTACGACATGGAGATGATTAAGGAATTGGGCCATTGTTCGGGAATAGAGAATTATTCACGATACTTCGATGGCAGGAAACCTGGCGAGCGTCCCTATTGTCTTTTCGACTTCTTTCCGAAAGACTACCTTCTAGTCATCGACGAGAGTCACGTCAGCGTACCACAGCTCAATGCCATGTACGGCGGCGACCGTGCCAGGAAGACCAATCTTGTGGAGTATGGTTTCCGGCTTCCTGCGGCTTTCGACAACAGGCCCTTGCGATTCGAAGAATTCCACGACCTCATCCATCAGGTCATCTATGTCTCAGCTACTCCTGCCGACTACGAGCTGAACGAGGCAGAAGGAGTGGTTGTCGAACAAATCATACGTCCGACAGGTCTTCTCGACCCTGAAATTGTTGTCCGCCCAAGTGAGAACCAAATCGACGATTTACTGGAAGAGATACAAATCCGCTGCGAACGCAACGAGCGTGTTTTGGTGACGACGTTGACCAAACGCATGGCAGAGGAATTAACCACCTACCTACTAAACAATAACGTAAGAGCCAATTATATCCACAGCGACGTGGCTACATTGGACCGTGTGAAAATCATGAGCGACCTCCGTGCAGGCTTGTTCGACGTTCTCGTTGGCGTGAACTTGTTGAGGGAAGGTCTCGACTTGCCCGAAGTGTCGCTTGTTGCCATCCTCGATGCCGACAAGGAAGGATTCCTTCGCAGCCACCGTTCGCTGACACAGACGGCAGGTCGTGCGGCACGTAATGTCAACGGCAAAGTAATCATGTATGCCGACACCATCACCGAGAGCATGCAGAAGACCATCGACGAAACGGAACGCAGACGCATGAAACAGTTGAAATACAACGAAGAGCACGGCATTACTCCACAACAAATCGTGAAAGCTATCTCGACATCGCTGGCTCCCGACAGTCGCGACCTCTCGCCCGATGCCAAGGAGATTCGCCTGTCTGCCTACCCCGCCCTGTCGGTGGACAAGCAGACCGGGGCTATGGCAGCCGACCCCATAGTTGGACGCATGACGCGCCAGCAATTGGAAAAGAGTATCGAAAACACGCAAGCCTTGATGAAACAGGCTGCCAAAGACCTCGACTTTATACAGGCTGCGCAATATCGCGACGAATTGTTGCGGCTGCAACAAGAGTTGGAGAATAAAGCGTAACACGTTAAATTATCCTTAATTGGCAGATTATCATATCGTTTTTCGTACATTTGCACGATATTTCCCATGCTTTTACATGAGGAAACCTAATAGGAAACCATTTAAGGACCATAAAAATATGAAGAAATTATTGATGATATGGTGCCTGTGCCTACCCCTGACGGTGATGGCACAGAACGAGACCGACCGTGTTGCCGCACTACAAGCCGAAGCTGCCGCCAAGGCCAAGGCTGCACAAGAGGCGGCAAAGGCAGCCCAGGAAGCAGCACGGGCTGCACAAGAGGCTGCCGAAGCTGCTGCTGCCGAGGCTGAGAGAGTTGCCAAACAAGCTGAAATGACCCAACAGGCTGATCCCTCGCAGACGGAACAACCCAGACCAACGGTACAACCCCAGCCCCAAGAGCAACCCAAGCCGGCGGTGGAACAACCTGCGCCCTCCTCTCAGGCTTGGAAAACTCCTGCCCAGCCTGCAGCCAAGAAAGCAACCGACGAAGAAGAAGAGCGGGAAAGCAAAGAAGCCAAAAAAGAGGCCATGAAACCCTATCTGGCAACAGACGCAGTCCCTCTGGTCAACGGCAAAGTGCAGTGGGAACTCAATATCGACTTGCCGGGCAAGAAAGCAGGTCAGATTTATGGCACCATGCTTTCGCTGATGACACAGATGACACAGGAAGAAAATCAGCTGGAACGCAGTAAGGTGGCGATTATCAACGAGCAAGAACACAGTATTGTGGCAACCATGCAAGAGTGGCTGACCTTCACCTCCAACTTTATTTCCCTCGACCGCACCAAGTTCAACTACGTACTCATAGCCAATTGCAAAGACGGGCACCTCCAGGTGTTGCTCAACCGCATCAGCTACGACTATTCTTCGCAAGGCAAAGAAGAATCCTACAAGGCCGAATCGTGGATTACCGACAAATACACGGTGAACAAGAAACGCACACGCCTCTTCCCCATTACGGGTAAATTCCGCCGCAAGACGATAGACCGCAAGAACGAAATCTTTGAAAGAATCACAGCAACCGTAAAGAAGTAAAAGGGATTGAGCCATGAGAGAACATAAGAGAGAAAAAGACCAGATGCTGCCCCTGCGCCAATGGCTGAACATCATCTTTATGTTGGGCGCCGTCGTGGGCGTATGCCTCTACTTTTTTGCCGACCGACAAGTAGGAACCATCGTCATCCTTGGCGCCATGGTCTTCAAGATGATAGAGTGTGTGTTGAGGTTTGTTAAATAATCATTCTTTTCTATTATAACAAAAACAAGAGAATTCAAGATGAGGAAGATACTGACGGTATGTTGTCTGTTGCTGGCCTGTATGACAAAAGCACAGATCATTACTGACGACGCTAACAGGCGTTTCACGGCAACTGGATATCAAGAGGACAAAAACTTCGGACGTTCCGACAGCATACAAAGCCAACACAAGGAGATTCCTCGCGGAATGAAAGTGTGGACGATAGACGAACTGTTTGGCGACCGCACCGAAGCGGAACCCGACACCGCGTCGCACATGTTCATGAATACTGCCTTCACTTCCGGACTTCGTGGAGAGTTCAACACGCTGGGCAATCTCGGTTCACCCCGCATCAACCGTATCTATATCGACCGCCCTGAGCCTACGGACTTCTTCTTTACTGCGCCTTACGACTTCTTCATTACCGAGCCTGGCGAATTCCATTTCACCAACACGCTGTCGCCCATCACCAATCTCTCGTATTACACTTGCGGCAACCGACAGAATGGCGAAGACCATTTCAAGGCGCTCTTTGCCGTGAATGCGGGCAAGAAACTCGGACTGGGCATGAAAATCGACTACATCTACGGGCGCGGCTATTATTCCAACCAGAACACATCCCACTTCAACTACACCCTTTACGGTTCGTATCTCGGCGACCGCTACCAGGCCCACCTGCTGGCTTATACCAACCATCAGAAAGTAAGCGAGAACGGCGGCATCTCCAACGACGATTACATCACGCATCCCGAACAGTTCAACACCACGTTCGAAGAGAACGAGATTCCCACCTTTTTGCGCAACAACTGGAACCGCAACGACAACCAGCAGGTTTTCTTCAACCAGCGTTATAGCGTAGGCTTCAGCAGGAAAGTGCCAATGACGGAAGACGAAATCAACGCACGCAAGTTTGCCATGAAGTCGCAGCAGCAGAACGAAGCTGCCGAAGCCAAGCGCAAGGCACAGGAAAAAGCCAAGCGCGACGGCGTGGCGTTCGACGAAAAGGAATACGAGCGTCAACTGCAATCAACAGGCAGACCTGTTGAGAAAGATGCGGCGCAAGGTTCAAATTCTGCCGATTCGAAAAGTGAAGAGGAACAAGAGTGGATGAAGACTGAATATGTCCCTGTAACCAGTTTCATCCATACCGCCAACTTCCGCAACTTCAAGCGCATCTTTCAGGCAAACAACACACCTGCCGACTACTATCTGAACGACTACGGCACAGGTGTGGGGGGCGTCAGAGGCGATTCCATCTACGACAAGACTCGCCACTGGCAACTCACAAACACGCTCGCCGTTGCCCTGCTCGAAGGTTTCAACAAATGGGCAAAAGCAGGCCTGAAGGCTTTTGCTTCCTATGACATACGCCACTTTTCCCTGCCCAACATGGACAACGGATACGAATCGTTCAACGAACAGTCGCTCCACATCGGAGGACAGCTGAGCAAGGCGCAGGGCAAGACGCTCCACTATAACATTACGGGCGATCTGGGCGTGACGGGAAGCGACGCCGGAGAGTTTAGCCTGGATGCCGATGCCGACCTCAACTTCCGGCTTTTCGGCGACACCGTCCAGCTGGCAGCCAACGCCGTCTTCCACAAGCAAGGCCACGTCTTCTACTACGAACACTATCATTCGCGCCATTTCTGGTGGGATCAGGACAAGCTGGACGACATCTTCCACTCGCATCTCGAAGGGTCGTTCAGCTTGAAACGCACTCGCTCGCAGTTGCGCGTTGCCGTTGATGCCATCAAGAACTATACCTACCTCAGCCTGACCAACAACCGTGTTGCTACAGGCGACTCGCAAAACAGGAGCTTCCTGCAGACACAGACCAACATTCACCCCGAACAGGCCGACGGACCTATCAACGTCCTGACCTTGCAACTACGACAGGACTTCAAGCTCGGCATCTTCAACTGGCAGAACGAGATCACCTATCAGCGTTCGTCTCATCCCGAGATTCTCGCCGTACCGGCACTCAACATCTACTCCAATCTCTTCATGAAGTTCAAGATAGCCCACGTCCTCGACTGCGACTTCGGAGCCGACATGCGCTTCTTCACCAAATACTACGCTCCCGAATACAGCCCTGCCCTCGGACAGTTCGTCGTGCAAGCCAACGAAGCCGTGCGGGTGAAGACCGGCGCCTACCCCATCGTCAACGTCTATGCCAACTTCTTCCTGAAGCATGCCCGCTTCTTCGTGATGTATAGCCACGTCAACTACAGCCAAGGCAACAAATACATCTTCACGCCCCACTACCCCGAAAACCAAAGCGTTCTCCGCTTCGGCATCAGCTGGAACTTCTTTAATTAAAAATGAACCCGGAAATTTCCGTCCGTTATGGATGACGATTGATTTCTTTTTCGTATCTTCGCTGCCGATATGGAAATGCGATACAGGGATTTTGGCTCGTGGATTCGCGAAAGGTTCCCCTTTCGCGTGCAGAAGCTGTCGGTGGATGCGGGCTTCTCGTGTCCCAACCGCGACGGGCGCATAGGTACGGGGGGATGCATCTACTGCGACAACCGCACGTTCAACCCTGCCTACTGCGACAACCGACTCTCCGTGACGGATCAGCTGGAGCGCGGCAAGGCGTTCTTTGCCAGGAAGTATCCGCAGATGAAGTATCTGGCGTATTTCCAGGCCTACACCAACACGTATGCACCCACAGAACAGCTGACGGCGCTCTACAAGGAGGCACTGGCGGTGGACGACGTGGTGGGACTGGTCATCGGTACGCGCCCCGACTGCATGAGCACCAGTCTGATGGACTATCTAGCGGAGTTGAACCGAAAGACGTTCGTGCTGATAGAATATGGTATTGAAAGTGCCAACGACGCCACGCTGCGCCTGATCAACCGCGGCCACGACTTTGCCTGCGTGCGGCGCACAGTGGAGGAAACACACCGGAGGGGACTGCTCACCGGAGGCCACGTCATACTGGGTCTGCCCGGCGACGACCGCGAGGAGAGCCTGCGTCAAGCACACTTGATTTCGGGACTACCGCTAGACATACTGAAGATTCACCAGATGCAGGTGATAGAGGGTACGCCCCTGGCACGGCTATACCGCGAGCAGCACTTCCACGTATATAGTCTGGAGGAATACATCGAGCTGGTGACGGAATATGTCCGACGGCTGCGCCCCTCGCTCGTGCTGGAACGCTTTGTCAGCCAGTCGCCAGCCCACTTGCTGGTGGCTCCGAAATGGGGCATCAAAAACCATGAGTTTACTGCCCTATTGCATCGTTATATGGAACAAGTGGATGCAAGGCAGGGCGATAGCGAAACATAGCTTCGCAATAATTGTGTAATCGCGAAGCGCTTTGCTTGCAAAGAATTGTGAATTATGAATTATGAATTGTCAATTGTGAATTGTGAATTGTGAATTGTGAATTGTCAATTGTCAATTCAGACTGATAGTCTGCAGGAGTTCTTCGTAGGAACATTTTGGATTGGACTTCATGTAGTTTTCCACCAACTTCACTTCGTCGGTAGAGAAGACGCGGCGCTCAAGG
>Ga0247609_10007168_pt1 | contig 10642 bp, 9 predicted proteins | sample 172DNAGHGlowgp2_FD_193487 | JGI IMG/M metagenome (GOLD analysis project Ga0247609, IMG submission 193487) | Sheep rumen microbial communities from Palmerston North, Manawatu-Wanganui, New Zealand - 1728 DNA GHGlow gp2 | ecosystem: Host-associated > Mammals > Digestive system > Stomach > Rumen ...
CAACGGCGATATTGTATGTATCTTCAAGTGATGATAACTCCTTGTTTACTGCTTTAGATTTTTCTGGATTTTGAAAAACTTCTGGAGATAATGATTCTTCTCTTAGTGATTCATATTTAGCGATAATTTTCTCTAATTTATCTAGCATAATTTAGTTTAGTGAATAAACTTAGTTCAAAATTTACGGAACTAATTTTATTGAAAAGGGGAGAGCTTTCAAGGGAAAGAGTTTAGAAAATGGTAAAAATTTTGCATTTTTTATGCTCATTGAATATAATATATTATATCTTTATTTTATGATGTTTGTAAGATGGAGAAAATAGTAAATAAAAACGAAAAATCTTTTATTAAGTTTTTGTTATTTTTTTTGGTTTGGATTGTCTGAATAATCATTTTATTATTTATAGTTCCATCTATTTTGATAAAAGATGAAAATATTATGACTTATTATGTCCCTTTTGTCGTTGTAGGTTCTTGATTGATTGTATATTTTTTATTTTTCAAGTTAGTTTATAATAATAAACCAAAATATATTGATTGAAAATATGTGTGGAAAGATTGACGTATTTATGAGTGAGATTGGGATAAAAAATATTGAGCAAATTGAAAATGAAAATTAACGTGGGCTGATTGATCATATTATGAATGAGACTTCAAGAATGGTCACTTATCTTGAAAATGAAAAAAAGTTTGTTCGTCAGGTGAAAGCTATGAATGAGATTGGGAAAAAGATGAAGCTAATTGAAGTTGAAAATCATTATTTCTTGATGGTTCCTATTATGAGTGAGAATTTAAAAAATGAAAACCTAATTGAATGTGAGTTATTAAAATGAAGAATTGATATTATTATGAATGAGAATTTATTGATTGAAGAAGATCTTGAAGATTTAAAAAACAAATTTTAATTACTTGATGAGTTATTGAGTGAGAATTTAGAGATAATTGAAATGATGGATTTGATTGACTGTGAAAAGTAATGACTTCTAATTGATTTATTTTTGAATGAACATTCCAAAATTGAAAACTTAATTGAGAATGAAAAATGACAACTCCTGAATGAGTAGTTTTATTATGAACTTTTGAAAATTGAGAGTTGAAAAAATGAAAGCAGATATTACAAAATTGAGAATACTCTGAGTGAAATTGGATTGATTGACACTTAACATGACTAGCTAGATATTATTTTAAGGATGGTTCATATTATGAATGAGAAAGTGGAGATACATGATGGCAGAGAATTTGAACTTATGTAGCTAAAAATGGAGATAAATATTCAACGGAATTCCCGTATGGAGTTGTTGATGTTTTCTTGTATTGATTAAATTCAAAAATTAAAGAAATTCAGTGAAATTTGAACTATATTTCAAAAACTGAAAAAGAAAAAACTAATGAGAAAAATATGTATTTAGAAATTTTGAAAAGTTGAACGGATATACAAAAAGAAATAGCCAAATTATCGTTGGAAGAGGATGAGAAAAGTGAAAAATTATTTAATTCTTTGAAAATGGGTGGCTCTGTAGAAAATCTATTAAACTTTTACGAAGGTAGTATAAAAATTATTGAGGAAGATGAGAAAAAATGTAGGGATATCGCTAATAAATATCATATTAATTTTTCCAAGAAAAAAACTTCATCTTATTCGTATTCGCAGTTCTTCTTTAGATTGGGTTGATGTTGTATTAATGAAATTGCATGAGGTAAAGCATTCGTTAAAATTTTTCAGTTTTTGAGTTCAAAAAATATTTTGGATTTTGTTACTAAAAGAAAAGAAAAAGATAAAGAACGAATAATTTTGATAGATGAATTTTCTGAAAAGTATGAAGATTACATACAGAGTTGCCTTGATTGGCGTGAATATGAAAAGAAATTTTGGAAACGTAATTTTAAACCAGATAAAAATAGTTATTAATGTAATTTTGTGATTATATTATTTAACTCAAACTTGAAATTTTACTGCATAATCGTACATTCAAATCAGTTTTTTTGAATCGATTAAATAATGTATGAAGTATAAATTACTCAATGAATCATATGATAAAACTCTGATTGAGAGATTGCTTGAAATCAGACAAATTGCATCGGATGCTGATGCTTTTTTTGAGCCAACTTTAAGTCATACATGGATAGATCCGTTCAAAATTGATGGAATGGATAAAGCAGTGAAGCATATTATGGATGCAATGAAAAAAAATGAAAAGATTATGGTGTTTGGAGATTATGATGTGGATGGTGTGACGGCGAGTTATTGTTTGTATAAGTTTTTCCGTTATTTTCTGAAATATTCTAATGTGAGTATCATGTATCCAGATAGACAAAAGGATTGATATGGACTGAGAAATTATCATTTAGATGAGATGAAATCTAAGTGAGTACAATTGGTTATCACGGTAGATAATTGAATTACTTCCATAGAAGAAGCTAAACATGCAAAAGAAATCTGAATTGATTTATTGATAACAGACCACCATCAACCGTTGAATGAGCTGCCTGATGCAGTTGCAGTTTTGAATCAAAATTGTTCTCCTGATTATTCATTCAAATGATTAGCATGAGTAGGTGTGGCCTTCAAACTCATCGTAGCGATGTTGTCTAAATGTAAGGATTTTTCTAGTGAGAGAAAGAATCAGATTTTTAATTTTTTCTTGCCTATAGTTGCTATATGAACGGTAGCAGATGTAGTTCCACTTTTATGAGAAAATCGTTATATTGTAAAGAGGGGATTAGAGCTAATGAATCGTAATAGAGATAGTTTGCCAAAATCTTTGCAGTGATTCCTTTCATATTTAAATATTAAATCTCCGATCGATACTTATCATATTTGATTTGTGATTTGACCAAGAATTAATGCGTGATGAAGAATTCAATCGCCTTATGATAGTTTGAATGTATTTTTGCATGATGGTGAAGAACAGATAGAATTTTTACAAAAAATGGATGCGATAAATCAGGAGAGAAAGAGATTACAAGACGAGTGATTGAAGGTCGCAGAAAAATTAATTGATGTAGAATCTCCAATTCTAATCGCTGAAAGCTCAGATTTTCATGAATGAGTGATTTGAATTATTGCGTGAAGATTGACTGAAAAATATAATAAACCATCCATAGTTTTTAAGTCTGATAAAGAAAAGTGATCAGCTTCTGCTAGTTTGAGAGGGCCAGATTATTTTAGTGTAATAGATATGCTCAAAGAGCATGCTGATATTTTGGAACGTTTTGGTGGTCACAAATGAGCTGGATGATTGACTGTGAAATTAGAGAATTTAGATAAATTGAATAAAAAATTGAAATCTTATTGTAAGAAGAAAATAAAAGAAGCTGATTTGGAAAAAGTTTTGTTTGTGGATACAAAGATTTTACCACAGGAACGAACAAATTGAAATTTTAAATTTTTGGAGAAATTTGAACCATTCGGAGAATGTAATGAAGAACCTTTATTCTTATTTGAGAATTTGCAAATTCAAAAGGTAGAGAAGGTTTGAAAAAATTGAAGTGCACATATGAAACTTTATGCACATCGATGAGATCAATTATTGCATTTATTATTTCGATGAAAGGGTAGTCAGTCAGATTTAATTTCTGATGAAATTTCAGTTATATGAAAAATAAAAAGAGATACTTTCAATGGTGGATATTTTGTGGATGGATGTGCAGTTATAGAAGATTGAAAAATTATAGACCTCTAATAATTTTTGATAATAGTTTTATTATTTTCTAGTGATCACAAGTCTATTTTATCGATATTTCCGAATTTGTTATATTTTTCTCTAAGGGTGTTGTATTTGAATATTTGAGAATTTCGTTGATCTTCGATATTTCATCCATCTGGGAAATTGAAATATAAGACTTTTCGATCACTTGTAAAAATTGCAAATCTTGTAGAACCTGCTAAGTATACGAAACGTAGTATATTATTTCAAAATTCTTCCTTTGCTAACGCTGCGATTTGTAACATTTCAGGTAAACTGATTTCAAAAAACAATCACTCTAAATTGTGGGTTCATGTTAAATATTGAGGAGTTTCTATTGTTAACAGTTGTTCTGGATTTGGGTCATCTTCAGTAGGTACTCTGATTCATAATAACATTCATTCTTTCATTTCTACGTATGTCTTTTCATTCCATACAGCGTATTTTTTATCATTTAATTGTATTAATACAGTTGGTTCATAGTACATTAACTGAACTCATAAAGTTCCTCAATTATCAGGAGCTTTTTTTGATAATTTGAGTGGAAAATTTGTTTGGATAAGTTGTGTTCAAGTTCATTGATTCTCTCATGTTCAATTTAATGTTGGAAGTTGAACTCAGATTATTATAGGATTCTCTTCTTCAATTATTTCTTCTTGTTGCGGTTCAAGTTGTAATTCTATTTTTCATACGAATGGGAATTTTTTTTGTATATTTTTTAATATTTCATCTTTATCAGATAATAATACATAGTAATTTTTCCCTTTTACTTCATTTGATACCAAGTTAAATAATTCTATATCTTGGTAAGTGGCTAAAGTATCTTCGGAAAATTTTACTTGAGAAATTGTTTGTCATGGTTGGAAGAATAGTAATTTTACTAAGATTAATGTTCAAATTATAATCAATAATATGAAAATCAATCATCGTGATAGATATTTTTTTAATTTTTGTCCAATTTTAAATTCAGGAATAGATACGCCAGATCTGTTTAGCATTTTCCTAAACGATTGTCTGCGTTTCTTACGAGAAAATGGTTTTTGACTTACTATTCCTCTAGACATATCGGATGTAATAGAATACAAAAGTTAAAACAACTCAGAATATGAAACCTCACATTACTTCTATTGGGGTATGTCAGAGCCTTTCTTTTAATTTTGATTTTTTCTGTTGTGGCTGAGTCATAAGAAAATTTTCCTGTAAATCTTTTCTAATTGCATTTAGATATTCAGCGTGTTTTCATGTTTGATATCTTACATTCATTGCGTCATAGGCAAAAAGCATAGAAAAGGTTAGAGCAATAGCAAATGATGTACTCCAAATTCCATCGGCTAATAATGCCAATACAGTTACGCTACTTGCTACTCCTGTGTGGAATGATGGAAATCATCATGATATAAAAATATGGTCAATACAAACTCTTTTTTCAACTATTGAGTCAATTATTATTTTGAATAATTGAATAATTATTCATACAAGTAATACGATAAAAATAGGAGGAACCCTACCAGGGAAATATTGGTAGAAATCATTTCGTAAAGTAACGATATAATCTCGCATTATTTGATATTAAAAATAAACTTAATATCTTTGATATTGATATTAAGTTTAAATTCAAATAAAAAATCTGATTTATTTTTTTATTCTTCTAACATTCGTGGATAATATTTTTCTACAGCTCTCATTAAATTTTCAGGTCTAATAACTCCAAACTCTGTTACAATTCATGTAATACATTTGTGAGGGATTCTATCGAAAGCAAAGTTAACTATATTTAGTCATTCTGGAGCTTCTGGCCATAATTCTTTTCCGTTTCTTGTTTCTATTCAAACTTTATCTACCACATCGATTTTTAATAAACTTCCAACTACATATAGGGGGACTCCTGAGTTCCATGCAGATAATCAGATTGCAAAACTTCATATTTTATTAATTACAGTTCAATCTGGTTTGATACAATCAGATCATAAAAATATTTCTTTAACGTCAATCGTATTTCAGCATGTATTATCTATTACAGATGATGCTGAACTATCTACAACCATTGTGTCTGGGACTCAAGCATTTACTAAATCTTGAGAAGTTTTTCTTCATTGGTATAGTGGTCTGGTTTCTGTATTGTATACGTGAATTTTTTTTCAATCCCTCCAAGCTTTTACTAGAATATCAATTACTGATTTTGAATGACAATGTGTAAATACGATATCTCAATCGTGGATTAATTCTGATCAGATATGTGGTCTGATTCATTCTTCTCTTTCTATCCAATAAAGATATTGCTTAAATGCGTCAGCGAGTTCTTTTGAATCAGCTCCTCATTTTAATTTTGATTTTGCATATTTCATTGCGTTGCGGAGTAATGGTTCTGTTTCTCTCGCATCTATAAGCATTTGAGAAGCTTTATTGAAAAAATCTGTTACTTCTTTTGAATTTTTGAACTTTCAATTACGTAATTCTTGTTCCATGATTTTACAAGCCTCTCTTGCAATATTGGTTGCTCATTGAATTGTAATATCTTTTATGTCCTGAGCAATTTTTTCTACATTTTTAAAATCTACCATTTTTATTTTTATAGAATAAAAGATATCTGATTATATTCAAAAATAATAAAAAAAGCAAAAAAAAATGTTCGAAAATTAGTATAAGAATTTGATTTACATTTTCTTGATTTTGATGTATATCTAATTATAATTTATTTTGTCAAACAAAAATGATAAACTATGGAAAAGGATAGTGCTTTAAGTTATCTCGGTAAAATTCAATTGGATTTGATTAACCGAAAGGAGGCAATAGCTTCTGAAAGGGCTAAACTTGAAACTGAACTTAATCGGATTGTATCTAGTGCAAAACCTTATGGTAATAGGTTGTCTTATAATGCTTCTAGGAATCGTGATTCTTTGAAGAATAAAATTCATTATATGAAAAATAATGAATGGAAGACACAGTTGCAGATTGACGCGATTATGTTTGCCCGTAAATTTATGAAAGAATATTAAACTCAAAATTAAATCAGTTGGTTTAGCTGATTTTTTAGGTGTTATTGGATTAAATCTTCGTTTACGTATTTGCTCAAGATTTCTTTTACTTTTTGGATATCTTCATCTCATGCTGCAGGTATTCATTTTAATGGATATTCTCGTCAAAGTTCTTCTCGTTTAGAGACTGCCATAGTATGATATTTTAGTAGATTTATTTTTTGAAAATTTTTGAGAGATTGGATAAATTCTCATACTTTTTTGATGTCTATTTCATTATTAGTTAATCAAGGTACAACCACGTATCTAATCCGATAATTCATTCATTGTTCGTCAATATAACGAATAAAATCGAGTGAAGTCATATTTGATGTTCATGTAACTTTTTCGTGAAGTTGTGGAGTAATTCATTTTATGTCTGGAAGTACATGGTCTGTATATTTTAGAGCTTCTTTTACATCATCGTTTAATAAAAAACCATTTGTATCTAAGCATGTATGAAATCAATTTTCTTTCAGTAATTTTAAAACAGGGATTAATTCTTTTATTTGTAAAAGACATTCTCATCATGAAAATGTAACTCATCCATCTTTTATATATTCTCTTTCTTTATAGACAAGTTTTAATATTTTTTCTTTAGATATATGCTTGTTTTTATCTGTAGAAATTGTATCTGGATTTTGACAATATAGACAACGAAATGGACATCCTTGTAGAAAAAATACCATTCTGATTCATGGTCAATCTTGAGTTGAGAATGTTTCGTAAGAATGGTAATTTAACATTTAGTCTAAGTTTACATTATGATAAACGTGATCTACATCATCATTATCGTTTAATTTATCTAATAGGTTATTGAAAACTTCTAAATCATGTCATTCTAAATTGATGGTATTATCTGCAAAATAGTGTAAATCTGCTTCTGTAATATGGTATCAGAGCTCTTCGATTTGTTTTCTGACTGTAAGGAAATCAGTTTTTGTAGTATAAACTTCGGCTACTCAATCTTCTACTGTAACGTCAGTAATTGTTAAATCCATCATAGCCATTTCAACTTCTTCATCATTGAATGGATTAACTTTTTCCATTTGTCTTCATTTATCTTCATATTTTTCTGATATTCAGTCGATTACTATTAAACCCTTTTCTTGAAATTGCCAAGCAACGGCTCACATTTCAGCCATAGCTCCACCTCATTTAGTTAGGATTGTTTTGATATCTGAGCTAGTTCTATTTGTATTTGATGTAATAGTTTTGATTAAAAATGCTGAACCATTTGGACCATATCATTCGTAAATTACTTCTTTCATATCTTCTCATTCTAGTTGTCCTGAACCTTTTAATATAGCTCTGTCAATTACGTCTCTAGGTAATCAATTATATCTAGCTTTTTCCAATACCATTTCTAGTTGTGGATTCATTTTTGGGTCTGCTCCATTTTTAGCTGCCATTTGAATTTTTTTTCAAATGATTGAATAAATTCTAGATTTTGCAGCATCTCCACTTGCTTTACGAGCAGCAATACTATGTCGTCTTCACATAATATATATTAAGAAAAATAAAAAAATCTGAACGTAGTTTATTTTTTTGATATTTAATTACTAGAGAAAATTTGTTATTTTGTATTGTATTCTTTAACTTGCATTTTTATTTACAATACATATAACTGACTTCAGACAATTTTTTATTATTTTATTGTTGTTGAATAATGAAGGCAGCTCTTATCATTATTATGGTAGTACTTTGATGTGTGTTTATGGCATCTGTTTTGATGATGTCTCCAAAATGATGAATTGGTATGTGAATATGATGATTTTCAGCAGGATGAAATGAATATGGAAGCAAAAAATCAATTGAGTGAAAATTGAAAATTGTAGCAATGGTGTCTGGAATTTTGTTTGTTGGAGTTTGTGCATTTATGCCATTCGTTGATTAATTTTACCTTTTTGAGAGTTGATATGTGGTATACACCATACGAAGTAAGTGTATGGAAAAGAGTTTGAAAATACCTTTTACGAGTTATATTTCTTTTGTGGATAATAGTCAGCTTTATTTTTTGATATTTTTATTTGTTGGCTACCTGATCTCAGGAAGAAAAAAAATGAGGAACTTTTGTTGAGTGAATTTTTGATGAGGTTTCATATTTGCCTTATTTGAAGAATGATGATCAGAGTGTTTTTTATCAGAATTTCTTGTTTAGATCTTGCTTGGATTTGTATAATCTAGAGATTATTCCTGATGAGGTTTGGTGAAAATATGCCCAAGGATTGTGTAAAGTTTATACTGAAGATGATCAGAATTATATTATAAAAATTGTTGATGAAGATGTAACATGGTCTGATTGAAGGCCTTTGACGATTGAAGATATTTTCTTTACTTATGATGAAATTATTCGTAAAAATCGCCGAGAAATTCAATCTTTGAATACTTGGAATTCTGTAACTGTATCTTTGGAAGATGATAAAGTTAAAGTTTCATTTCCAACTATAAGTCCAGATAATATTAATTTCTTTACTAATGCAATTTTGCCAAAACATGTGATGGATTCTATGGATTTGGATACTTATAGAAATTATTTTTCTTTGGCTCCAGTGACAGATTGATGTGCAAAAATTATGCCACAATCAAAAGATGTGAATAGTTTGATTTTTGATGTTAATGCTTGTGAAGATACAAATTTTGCGTATTATCAAATTAAGAGTTATGAAAGTTTTGAGGATTTTGAAAATTTTTTAAGATGAAAAAATCAGAAAGCTATTGTGGATGCATATAATTCTATTTATAGTTTAGAATGATTTACAGGTCAAAATGTTTTGACTTCTAAATTGTTGTGAGTTTTCTTCAATACAGATTCTGGTAAGGCAAACGTTAGATTAAGGAGAAGTTTATGATGATTAGTATATCATAATTTCTTTACTGGGAGTTATGAAAATTATGTAAAGGAATATGATTGAGAATTTTTAAATTATTATGTTTCTGCTTGAGAAAATGTTTCAGAATTAATAAGTCGTTTGACTTTGTCGGATGATGATTCTGTTGATACTAATGATTTAAAAGATTCTTGAGCTCAAGAATTGCCTCAAAGTATATCTATAAATTGAGTTGATAGAAAATTTGTCTTTTTTATGCAAAAGCCTGATGATTCTAGAGATTTAGAGATAAAGTTTAGTAATGAATTTTCAGATATTAAAGTAAAATCTTCAATTGATTGATCTACTCGAAGCCCTAAAAATTATAAGACTAAAGATAAGAAAATTACGTATAAATTAGTTAACGGACAAAACTTAAAAGTTTGAGTGAATAATTTTACTATTTCATGATTTATTAAAAATAAAACTTATACTATAGCTAGTATAGATGTGTATGTATTTGATAGGATATCAACTTCAAATACTGAGGATAATCAGTGGAAATTAAGTATTTTGTATTATAATGATCAGGCTTCAGTTTTTGCGATTCAGCAGATGAGAGAGATATTTAAGAATGTTTGAATATTGGATAATTTTATTTTTGAACCTGTTTATAATGCGGAGGAACTGGAATGAAAACTTCTTATGTGAACTTATGATATTTTTGTTTGAACTATAGATCCAGGAACTAGAAAAGATATTTTGCCTTTATTTGGAACCGAAGATCCTCTTTTGAATCCATCTAGATATAGGAATCCTATATTGAATTCATTAATTAATCAGTTTTATAAAACTCGTGATGAGAATGTAAAATCACAGATAAATGTTTTGTTAGCTCAAGATATGCCTGTAGTTTTTATATGAAATACTTATGAACCTATTCAAATACAGGAAAAAATAAAGAAATCTGTATTCCCAGATACTGAAGATGAGAAGAAAGAGGTTTATGCATATAAATGGAGGTATGATATTTATTCTCATTATTCTATAGTTCATTCAGTACGCTTGAATAGTGAAAATGCTCTTAATAGAGAGAATTTTGAAACGTTTTTGGTGTCTAGTTTGTTACCGA
>Ga0247609_10007169_pt1 | contig 10641 bp, 8 predicted proteins | sample 172DNAGHGlowgp2_FD_193487 | JGI IMG/M metagenome (GOLD analysis project Ga0247609, IMG submission 193487) | Sheep rumen microbial communities from Palmerston North, Manawatu-Wanganui, New Zealand - 1728 DNA GHGlow gp2 | ecosystem: Host-associated > Mammals > Digestive system > Stomach > Rumen ...
CATGTCGGCCTTCTTGGCGGCCTCGGCGGCCTCGACGGCACCGCCCTCATGGTCCTCGCCGTCGGTAATGACGATGATGGCCTTGCCGATGCCCGTCTCCTGGGTGAAGCTGTGGGTGGCCATGTCGACGGCACGGGCGATGTCGGTGCCCTGAGTGCCCATCATCGAGGGGTCGATACTCGAGAGAAACATCTTGGCCGACACGTAGTCGCTCGTGATGGGCAGCTGGACGAAGGCGTCGCCGGCAAAGACGATAAGGCCTATCTTGTCGTCAGAGAAGTGGTCGACCAGGTTCTCGACCATCATCTTCGCACGGTCGAGACGTGACGGCTCTACATCCTGAGCCCGCATGGAGTTAGAGATGTCCATTGCAATGATGGTCTCAATGCCCGTCCGCTTCTCATGAGAGATGCGGGTGCCGAACTGCGGACGCGCCAGCATGACGATGAAGAGGGCAAGGGCGGCTTCCAGCAGCCAGAACTTCACCGAAGGACGGAAACGCGACACGTCGGGCATCAGCTCCTTCAGCAACTGCGGGTCGCCAAACTTCCGCAACCGCTTGCGCTGATTGCGATAGGTGACAAACCTGATGAGCGCCAGCAACAACACCAGCACTAACAGATACAAATATTTGGGGTCTTCAAATCTAAACATATTTTATACCTTTATTCACGGTATCCTTCTGAACACCGTAATCCGCAACAGTATCTCCAGGAACAGGGCCACGATGGCAATAACGGCAAAAGGCCACTGGTAGGCCTCGTAGCGACGGCTGTACTGCTTGACGTTCAGCTTCGACTTCTCGAGCTTGTCAATCTCCTTATAGATCTGGTTCAGCTCCTTGTTGTTCTTCGCACGATAGTAGTCGCCATCGGTAGCAGCTGCGATGCCCTGCAGGGTCTTCTCGTCAATCTCTACCGGCAGGTTCACATACTGGGGCAGGCCGGTTGCACTGGGAGGCAAGGGAGCCGTGCCTGTGGTGCCCACGCCAACCGTATAGACACGGATGCCTAAGCTCTTGGCAATCTCGGCGGCCGTAAGCGGCGAGATGTCACCCCGGTTGTTGGAACCGTCGGTCAATAAGATCACCACGCGGCTCTTCGCCTTCGAGTCCTTCAGTCGGCTCACGGCATTGGCCAGTCCCATGCCGATAGCCGTTCCGTCCTCGATGAGTCCGCGGGCGGCAATGTCGGTACGGACACTCTGTAAGAGCGACAAGAGCGACGAGTGGTCGGTGGTCATCGGACACTGTGTGAAGGCTTCACCTGCAAAGATGGACAAGCCGATGTTGTCGTTCGGCCTTCCGGCGATGAACTCGGCAGCAACGCCTTTGGCCGCCTCGATGCGGTTAGGCCGCAGGTCTTCGGCCAGCATCGAGGTCGAGACGTCCATCGCCAGCATGATGTCGATGCCCTCGACGGTCTGGTTCTTCCAGGAGTTGTGCGTCTGCGGACGAGCCAGCATCACCACCAGCATGACGAAGGCGAGGATGCGCAACAGCAACTGCACGGGCATGAAGGTCACCTTCCAGCTGCGGGGAGCATAGCGGAAGGCAAAGGTGTCGGCCATGCGGATGGTCGGCTCGCTCTTCTTGCGATACATCACATACCATAATATATAAGGTATGAGCAGCAGGAGCAGAAAGAAATATTCTTTATTGGCAAATTCCATGTTATCTAATGCTTTATTCTTAATGCATAACTGTCAGCAACTAACTAAAGAGCTGATAAATGCTGTAGATTACATAGACGAGCAGAACGGCGCAGACGACAGCAATGCCGACAACGGTCCACTTCAGCCACTTGCGCTCCTTCTGCGAACGCTGCTCCTCGGCCGTAAGCTGAGGCTTCACGGTCTCCTCGGTGGGCAGGTTCTCCTGCTTCGTCTCGTTGATGAACTCGATGGCACTCATCAGGTTGGCATCGTTCTCGTTCATCAGTGTCGAGTACTTGGCAAACTTCACAAGGTCGGCCGTCTGGAACAACTGACGCAACTCGTCGAGCGACTTCGCATCGGGATCTTTCATCAGACGGTCGATAATCTCCGCACTGGTCATCTCCATCGCCGAGAATCCATAGCGCTCCTCAATATAGCGGCGCAGAGCATCGGTCAGTTTGGTATAGTACTCTTTCTGGCTCTCCTGATTGTCCGCATTCATTGCACGATGCTCCACACGCAGAGCCTCAATCTCCTTCATAGCCTTCTGGTGGGGCAACAGGCGCTTCACAATCCGGATCGTAGCCATGATCGGTTTGTTATCGCGCAGTCGCAGATAGAGGTAATAGCCCACGGCCATGAGCACGAGCATCAAGACGCTCAGCCAGAAAGAAAGGCTCCACTCGCTCCACAGGAAAGGATTCTGCTGTACACCCTTCGACGGGAAGAAGTTCTCCGGATGCAAGGTGTCTACCGGCATCGTGAGCACCTTCAGTGCCAGACTCTCGCTCTTGTACTCCTTGCCGTCGACATTGACGACGAAGGGCGGCAGGTAATAGAGGGTGTCATCGAACGAGGTCAGCGTATAGACCACCTCGCGCTCTACAAAGCCGTTCTCGATGCCGTGCACTCCTTTCTCCGCCGATGTGAGTACCTCCACACCAGGCGTCAGCTGCTGTGTAGGCTGAAACACGGGGAACACCGCCTTGGCACCCTCAGGCATGATGGCTGTCACCGAGACTTGCGTCTGCTGACCCACCAGAATCTCAATGGGACTGATGGTGGCCTTCACCGAAATGCCTTGCGCAGCAGCACTGCTGAACGACGAATGACAAATGACAAATAACACACTTATCATCGTCAGCAGCCAGTGCTGGGATCTCTGTATTTTCTTTTCAGTTTTCATTTTCATTCCTCTATTTAGACGAAGCCTCATCATCCGCGCTGTTTAAACAAGCCCATCAGAGACTTCACATAGTCTTCGTCGGTAGCAATCGAGATGCTGTCCACGTTGCTCTTGGCAAACGTCTCCTTCAGTTGACTCTGCCTGTTCATCCAATAGCGGCGGTAGGCCTCGCGCAGACGGCGGCTACCCGTATCGACATACTGTTCGAATCCCGTCTCGGCATCGACCACCTTCATCAGTCCCACATCGGGCAGTTCGCAGGCGCGCTTGTCGTAGACCTGGATGGCGACCACATCGTGCTTGCGGTTAGCAATAGTCAGTTGGGAGAGGAAGTCCTGACGCACGTAGAAGTCGCTCATGAGGAAGGCCGTACAACGACGCTTCGAGACGCCCGTCAAGAACTCTACGGCCTGCGCCACATCCGTCCGCTTCGACTCCGCATGGAAGTCGAGCATCTCACGGATGATATAGAGAATGTGCTTGCGTCCCTTCTTGGGCGGGATGTACTTTTCTATCTGGTCAGAGAAGAAAATGACACCGATCTTATCGTTGTTCTGGATAGCCGAGAAAGCCAGCGTGGCCGCAATCTCAGTGACCATGTCACGCTTCATCTGCCGCTGTGTACCAAAGTCCTGCGAACCCGACACGTCGATGAGCAACATCACAGTCAGCTCACGTTCCTCTTCGAACACCTTCACGTAGGGTTTGTGGAAGCGGGCCGTCACATTCCAGTCGATGTCGCGGACATCGTCGCCGTACTGATATTCGCGCACCTCGCTAAAGGCCATACCACGCCCCTTGAAAGCAGAGTGGTACTGACCGGCAAAGATGTTCGAACTCAGGCCGCGCGCCTTGATTTCGATCTTACGGACTTTCTTGATTATTTCACTTGTTTCCATGAATCTGGTTCTGGCAGATGTTCTTGTTCTGCCAGATTATATAGAAATCAGGGCACTTCTACCTTATTAATAATCTTCGAGACAATCTCCTCGCTGGTCACGTTCGAAGCCTCAGCCTCATAGGTCAGACCGATGCGGTGGCGCAGCACGTCATGAGCCACGGCACGTACATCTTCGGGCACCACATAGCCACGGCGCTTGATGAAGGCGTATGCACGGGCGGCCTTGGCCAGGTTGATGGAGGCACGGGGAGAACCGCCAAACGAGATGAGGTCTTTCAGATCCTTCAGGCCATAGCGGTCAGGATAGCGGGTCGCAAACACAATGTCGGCAATGTACTGCTCAATCTTCTCGTCAATATACACCTCACGTACCACCTCGCGAGCCTTCAGAATCTCCTGGGCCGTCGTCACGGGCGTCACCTTAGGCAGACCGCCAACGATATTCTCGCGGATGATTTTCCTTTCCTCTTCCAACGTAGGATAGTCAATGACCACCTTGAGCATGAAACGGTCTACTTGTGCCTCGGGCAGCGGATAGGTTCCTTCCTGCTCAATGGGATTCTGTGTAGCCATCACGAGGAAGGGCGAAGGCAGTTCGAACGTATCACTACCGATAGTTACCTGCTTCTCCTGCATAGCCTCAAGTAAGGCACTCTGCACCTTAGCCGGTGCGCGGTTGATCTCATCAGCCAGCACGAAGTTCGCAAACACGGGCCCCTGCTTCACCAGGAACTTCTCGTCCTTCTGCGAATAGATCATCGTGCCTGTCACATCGGCAGGCAACAGGTCTGGGGTGAACTGGATGCGGTTGTATTTCGCATCAATCAGCTGTGCCAATGTCTTGATAGCCAGTGTCTTTGCCAGACCGGGCACACCCTCTAACAGTATGTTTCCGTCGCTCAGCAATCCGATAAGCAGCGAGTCGACCAGATGTTTTTGTCCTACGATGACGCGATCCATGCCCGTCACCAAGTTTGTCACAAATGCGCTTTGTTCTTCAATCCGCTTGTTCAGTTCGCGGATGTCAATAGCTTCTGCCATAGTTCTTAATTACCTTATTATTTATATGATACTTATTTTTTCTTTTTCTTCACCTGCAACTTAGGAATCTTGACTTCCTGTCCCGGCTTCAACTTGGTAGTGGACGTGAAGCCGTTGTAGACCTCAATGTAGCATTCCATGCCGGCTCCTAAAGTGCGACGCGTAATTCTATAAAGCGTTTCGCCTTGTCGAACTTTCACAACGAAGTCGGTTCCAACAATCCGATAGGCACCTGTGCGCACACGGCCATCCATGTTTTCATACTTCTTCGAGAATGCTTCCGCTGCTGTCTGTCTGGCTGCTTCCTTCTGCTTTTGCACATCAATTGTGGCAGGCTTCACAGTCTTCACCACTGTGTCGGCTGCTACAATCTGACTGGCAGGGGGGACGGCTGCTACAGTCTGACTGGCAAAGGTGTCTTTGGGCAATGTATCTTTAGAGACGGCAGCAAGCGAATCCAATGGTGCCTTCGGCTGAAGCTGTTCCACCGTCTTGTCAGCATCGCTGTCTGCTCTCGCACGGAGACTTCCCAAATAGTATCCGGCTGCAAAGTAAAACAAACACGACAGCACGGCCAAAAGCAACCATTTGGTGCTTTGCGATGGCGATTTCTTTTTCTCGACAAGGGCTGTATTCTTTTCAACAGGTGCAGGTTCCTCTTCTACATCCTCGGCTGTAGCTTGCCTCTCTGCAACGACAGGGGCAGGTTCCTCCTCAACGACGGGAGCAGGTTCATCTTCAACGATGGGGGCTGATTCCTCCTCAACGACGGGAGCAGGTTCTTCCTCAACGACGGGAGCAGGTTCCTCTTCAACCTGGGCTGGTTCTTCCTCAACGACAACGACGGGAGCAGGTTCTTCCTGAACAGGTTCTTCCTCTTGCACAGGTGGCATCGGTACATCCTCTACATCCGACTCCGCCTCAGTATCAGCGTCCAAGTTCAAAGAAGACATATCATCGAAGTCCACGCCGTCATTCAAAATGACCGTTTCAAAGCCAGAGAAAGGTTTGTTGACCAGTTCTTTCATGGTGACATCAGGCGTAAAGCTCACCTTTGGATGCCCCTCGATCACGACCCGTTCGCCCGTATTCACATTCACGCTCTCACGTGCTTCCACGTCAATCACCTTGAAGGTTCCCAAGCCTTTGACCTTCACCAGACGGTCTTTCTCCACGCCTTCTTGTATGACATCGAAAATGGCAGCGACGAACTGCTGGGCTTCTTTTGCCGACAAGCTGTTTCTCTCTACCAATACGGCGGCCAAGTCTTGTATTGTCAATCTGCCCATTACTTGTCTCCTCCACTCTTTAGTTTGTCTTTCCAGAATGCATTCGGTTTAAAACCAAGCACCAGCTTCGGCGGAACCAGCATACGCTGTCCCGTAGTGGGACTGATCATGACACGTTCCATTTTCTTTTTCACCTCGAACGTACCGAAGTTTGGTATCTGCACCAGGTCGCCATCCAGAAAGCCATCGCTCATGGCATTGATCACATTGAGCAACAGTTTCTGCGTCTGGTCGTTCTTATAGCCCATTCTCTGTGACAGTTGGGCAACGAATTCTTTATTATTCATGTCTACACGATTTCTCCATAAAGGTCAAATTCCTCTGCATCGGTTATCTTCACTTCATAGAACTCGCCGAGGGTGAGAGGTGAGCGGGGAGAGGTCTGAGGCGAAAGAATCAGCACCTCGGGGTCTACCTCCGGCGAGCAGAACTCGGTACGACCCACATAGTAGTCGCCCTCCCGCCGGTCGATGATCACCTTCAGGGTCTGTCCTATCTTCGCAGCCTCAATCTCTGCACTGATGTTCTGCTGCACCCGCATCAACTTGTCCAGTCTGCGCTGCTTCACGTCTTCAGGCACATCGTCCTGATAGTGTTCGGCCGAATAGGTGCCGTCTTCCTCACTATAGGCAAACGCCCCCATGCGCTCGAAGCGCGCCCATCTTGTGAAGTCCAGCAGTTCCTGGAAGTCTTCGTCTGTCTCTCCAGGGAATCCCACCATGAGCGTGGTACGGACATGAATGCCTGGCACCTCGCGACGCATGCGCTCTATCAGCTCCAGGGTCTGCTCCTTGGTGACATGCCGTTGCATGCGGGTAAGCATGTGGTCTGAGATATGCTGAAGGGCGATGTCGAGATACTTGCACACGTTCTTCTTCTCACGCATCACTCGCAGCAAGTCCCAAGGGAAATGAGCCGGATAGGCATAGTGCAAGCGGATCCATTCCACACCTTCTATCTCTGCCATACGCTCTACGAGTTCAGCAATGCGCTGTTCGCCATAGAGGTCTACGCCATAATAGGTCAGTTCCTGAGCGATGACCTGCAACTCCTTCACGCCCTGCGATACCAGCCAGCGCACTTCGTCGAGGATTTCCTCCATCGGACGGCTCTGATGCTTGCCCGTGATGAGGGGGATGGCGCAGTAGGCACAATGGCGGTCGCATCCCTCACTGATCTTCAGATAGGCATAGTGACGGGGCGTGGTGAGACGCCTAAAAGCCACATCCTTCCTTTGGGGAGCACTTGAGTGGGCTTTTAGTTCTTCTACCAATTTCTGGTAGTTGAACTTCCCGTACCACCCGTCGACCTCGGGAATCTCGGCTTCGAGGTCGGCTAAGTAGCGTTCCGAAAGACAGCCCATCACGTAGACACGCTCTACCCTGCCCTCTTTCTTCGCCTCGCAAAATTCAAGGATGGTGTTGATGCTCTCCTCCTTCGCGTCGGCAATGAAGCCACAGGTATTGATGACGACAATCTCGCCCTGCGGATTGTCGCTGTCGTGCGTACAACGGAACCCGTTAGCCTCCATCAACCCCATCAGTCTCTCGCTGTCAACGAGATTCTTAGAACATCCGAGTGATATGAAATCTACCGTTTTCACAGTCCTGCGCCTTTAATCTTTATACCAAGAAGAACATACATGCAGCAAAAGCGCCACATGCTATCCCTATCATGAAACCTTCAATAAAAGTCTTTTTCTTCATTTATTTTGATTGAACAACGAATCTACAAACTGCCGGCGGTCGAAGAGCTGCAGGTCTTCCATGCCTTCACCCAGTCCGATATACTTCACGGGCACTTTCAACTGGTCGCTGATGCCGATGACCACGCCACCCTTGGCCGTGCCGTCGAGCTTGGTAATAGCCAGCGACGTGATCTGCGTCACGGCCGAGAACTGCTTGGCCTGCTCAAAGGCGTTCTGTCCCGTAGAGCCGTCGAGCACGAGCATCACCTCGTCGGGAGCCTCGGGCAGTACCTTCTTCATCACATCCTTTATCTTCTTCAGCTCGTTCATCAGGCCCACCTTATTGTGCAGTCTGCCAGCCGTGTCGATGAGTACCACGTCGGCCCCGTTGGCCTTGGCGCTCTGAAGGGTATCGAAAGCCACCGAAGCCGGGTCGCTGCCCATCTGCTGTTTCACGACGGGCACACCGACACGCTCACCCCAGATGGAGATCTGCTCAACGGCAGCCGCACGGAAGGTGTCGGCAGCACCCAGATAGACTTTCTTGCCTGCCTGCTTAAACTGCCAGGCCAATTTGCCGATAGTGGTCGTCTTGCCCACGCCGTTGACGCCTACCACCAGTATCACATAGGGGCGATTGACGGTGGGCAAGTCCCAGTCGCCGTTATCCTGAGAGTTGTTTTCTGCCAGCAGCGCGGCAATCTCGTCGCGAAGGATGCCGTTCAGCTCACTGGTCGAGACATACTTGTCGCGAGCCACGCGCTCCTCAATGCGACGGATAATCTTGAGCGTCGTGTCAACGCCCACGTCTGACGTGATGAGGACTTCTTCCAGATTGTCCAGCACGTCGTCGTCGACTTTCGATTTTCCTGCCACCGCACGGGCGAGTTTGTCGAACACCGAGGTTTTGGTCTTCTCCAGACCTTTGTCGAGTGTTTCCTTTTTCTTACTACTAAAAAATCCAAATAATCCCATATAGCTATATTAAATCGGAGTGCAAAGATACGGCAAAAAGGGCAAAGCACAAAGAATTAGCAGAAATTATTAACATTCTTCAAATTCTTCCACAGAAATTTGCAATTTAAACGACATCACGGCTCCATTTTTGCCTCTTTGCAATTCAGGCTGAATTAGACCGCAATTCAGGCCGAATCGTCATGTAATTCAGGCTGAATTGCATCGTAATTCAGCCTGAATTGTACGGAGCCTTGTTTCCGCCTGTCCCACGCGAGTTGTGATGTGAGAAAAAAAAGTATAATTATTTCGTTTATCTGTATAAAAATAAAGAAATAATGCTTACCTTTGCAGACCGAAAACCAAAACCAAAGCAAAACCATCAATCAAACACCATCATTATGAAACAAAACAAACATCTTGTGTTGAAAAGCGTTTGCATGGCCTTCGGCCTGCTGTTCCTGCTCTGTGCGCACACCGCGCTCAGGGCTGCCGAGTACGTACCGAAGATCATAGCCGGCGTGGTGAAGGCCGACTCATGGACCATGGGAAACAACAAGGAAGGCATCTACCAACTGGAAGTGAAGACCGACGGACAGCTCACACGGCTGACCGACGAGCGCGACGTGTTCCTGGCTCCGCTGGGCGGTGCTGTCTATCAGGACGGAACCATGTACGGCATCCACTTCAAGGCCGAATGGGATCCCTACGAACAGGCACAGACCTATATTATATATAATGTGGCCTACGACATGAAAACGTGGACCCGCACCAAAGGACTGGCACTGAGCAACATGTACGGCAACCTGATCTCGAGCTGCGGCATCACCCACGACCCCGTGACGGGCAAGAATTTCGGCATCTTCTATAACTTCAACATGGACTATCAGGTCATCAACCGCAAGCTTGCCACCATCGACTTTGTCGACACCGAGCTGTCGGGAGCCCCGAAGAAGGAGATTATCGGCATCGTGGAGACGCCCTTTGCCGCCATCGCTGCCGCCGACAACGGCTTCCTCTACGGCGTCGGACAGGACGGCTATCTCTACATCATCGACAAGGTGGTGGAGGAAGAGGCTACCAGCGTGGCCGTCTACCCCATCGGCGACCTGGGCATTGAGGACATCTCGACCAACCCCAGTTCGATGACCTTCGACCCGCGCACTAAGAAACTCTACTGGAGCTACGTGTCGAACAAGCAGAAGAGCTACCTTTACGAGATTGACTATACGCCGGGCAACGTCAAGGCCACGCAGATTATGCAACTGCCCGACAATGCCTACCTCGTTAATATGTACATTGCCCCGATGGAGGCTGATGACGACGCACCGGCAGCCGTGGCGAACCTAAGCGCCAGCTTCGTGGGAGAACAGACCACGGGCACCGTGACGTTCACCATGCCAACGCTCACCTATAGCGGCGATCCGCTCAGGGGCATCCTTGCCTACACTATCTATGCCGACGGCAAGGAGGTGGCCAAAGGTACCGCACAGGCTGGCGACACGGTAGAAAAGACGGTGAGCATAGACTGTGAGGGCAAGGAGGTGGAACTGAAAGTGACGGCCGGCAACCAGGCGGGCGAGGGTGCTCCTAACAGCACCAAGCTCTACATAGGCCGCGACACGCCGCTGACCGTCGACAACCTGACACTGAGCTACAACATGGACACTGAGTTCATGCGACTCAGCTGGGAGGCTCCCACGAAGGGCGTGAACGGGAAAGATCTGACACAGTATAACCTAAGCTACAACATCATCCGCCAACCTGACAATGAGGTGGTGGCCGAGGGACTGAAACTGATCGGCTTCAGTGAGAAGATTGAAAAGACCAGCGACCTGAAAAGCTACTACTACGAAGTGGTGGCACTGAACGGGACACTGGCCAGCGATACGGCCCGTTCGAACAAGGTCGTCGTAGGACAGGCGCT
>Ga0247609_10007170_pt1 | contig 10641 bp, 9 predicted proteins | sample 172DNAGHGlowgp2_FD_193487 | JGI IMG/M metagenome (GOLD analysis project Ga0247609, IMG submission 193487) | Sheep rumen microbial communities from Palmerston North, Manawatu-Wanganui, New Zealand - 1728 DNA GHGlow gp2 | ecosystem: Host-associated > Mammals > Digestive system > Stomach > Rumen ...
CAATCCTTAACAGCTATCGCCGTAATTATCTGAATATCTCCGGACAGTGGGTTCGCCAAGAGGCCAAGGGCATGATCAAGGAGAATACCTTCCGTCTCAACATCGGACTGACGTTCAACGAGCGCTGGTTTGCCAAGTGGAAGGTAGAATAGCAACCGGAACATCATGAGAAAGACACTTCTTGTCACGGCGTTATTCCTCATAGGGATGTTGTTGTTAGGTGCCTGCTCGAAACAGCAGGAACACATCGCACCGCCCATCTACGACAAAGACTCTGTCGCCATGATGACCAGCTATGGAGTAAACACGCTCATCTCCGACTCGGGCGTCATTAAGTATCGTATCGTTGCCGAGCGGTGGGAAGTGAACGATAAAGTAAATCCTTCGCGTTCTATCTTCGACAAAGGACTCTTCCTGACACAGTTCGACGAGAAATTCCACATACAGGCCTATATACAATGCGACACCGCATATAACTATGACAAGTTGAAGCTGTGGGAACTGAGAGGCCGCGTGCGCATACTGACCAAAGACGGCCTGCGTTATAGCAGCGAGCAACTCTACTGGGATGAGCGGAAGCACGAACTCTATTCCTATGTCTATTCCCATCTGGTAACACCCGAGCGAGAATTGGAGGGCACCTACTTCCGCAGCGACGAGTATATGACGAAATACACCGTTTCAAACTCGAAAGGCTCCTTTGAAAAGGAAGACTTTGAGGAAGACGATGAAAATGAAGAGACAACATCGGAAGATGCACCTGTCTATCAGCGTCCGCAGACGCCTCCGCAACGAAAGACAACCCAATAAGCAGACACATAACGAACAATAACAAACAAGCATTTTGGAACAGTCAGAGATACCACTAATAATCAGCATCCTTGTGACAATGGTCTTTTCCGCATTCTTTTCGGGAATGGAAATAGCCTTTGTTTCGAGCAACAGGATGTTAGCAGAAGTTGAAAAGGACCGCAACGGGTTCGCACAGAAGATGATCTCCACCTTCTATAAGCATCCAAATGCCTTTGTCAGTACGATGCTTGTCGGAAACAATATCGTTCTTGTCATCTACGGAATCCTCTTCGCACGACTCTTCGACCAGACGCTCTTTGCAGATTATTCAGGAGGGACAAGAGTCTTTCTCGATACCATACTTTCGACAGTGGTTGTCCTTTTTACGGGTGAGTTCCTGCCAAAGACTCTCTTCAAGAACAACCCCAACCGGTTGCTGACCATCTTTGCACCATTGGCCTATCTTTTCTATATTATCTTGTGGCCCATCAGTAAATTCGCCACCTTCCTTGCCAAAGTGCTCTTGAGATTGTTCGGCATCAAAATGCAAAAGGAAGATGACGACGAAGGCTTCTCGAAAGTAGACCTGGACTATCTGGTGCATACGAGCATCGACAACGCCAAGAATGACGAAGAAATAGAAGACGAGGTGCGTATCTTCCAAAATGCCCTTGAATTCCCCGATATTAAGGTTCGTGACTGTATGATACCCCGTACGGAAATCAATGCCGTCGACATGAACGACTGTACATTGGAAGAGCTGAAGATGAAATTCGTTGAAAGCGGAAACAGCAAACTCCTTGTCTATCAGGACGATATCGATCATGTCGTGGGCTATATCCATAGTTCTGAACTCTTCCGAAATCCCGATGACTGGCACAAGACCATCCGCACACTTCCCTTCGTCCCGGAAACGATGGCAGCACAGAAGCTGATGAAGATCCTTCTGCAGCAGAAGAAGAGCATTGGCGTTGTTGTCGATGAGTTTGGTGGCACCAGCGGCATCGTTTCGTTGGAAGACATTGTCGAAGAGATTTTTGGCGACTTTGAGGATGAGCACGATAATGCCAAATATGTGGCCAAGAAAACCAACGACGGACAATACGTCCTGTCGGCTCGCTTAGAGATTGACAAGGTCAACGAAATGTTTGAACTCGACCTGCCCGAGAGTGACGATTATATGACAATCGGAGGACTCATTTTGCATGAGTACCAGAGTTTCCCGAAACTCAACGAAGTCATTGCCATCGGACGCTTCGAATTCAAAATTTTGAAGAATACAAGTACTAAAATAGAGCTCGTAAAGCTAAAAGTGAACCCATAAAAGCATTTTTCGACTAAAATTTTCCGTCGTTTCAAATTAATTTCCTATCTTTGTACGCATTTTTCAAAGCATCCCCTCTCAAAGGGGTGAAAAAAAGAAAACATAGAAAGAATAAATAAATAAAAAAAATTAACAAATGGCAGCAATTGGAAAAATCAGAAGCTGGGGCCCTATCCTCGTAGCAGTGATAGGTTTTGCCCTGTTTGCATTCATTGCAGGTGATTTAGCTAAATCATGCGAAGCACTCAGAAATGAGAAAGTAAATCAAGTTGGTAAGGTCCTTGGTGAGAAGGTTTCCACCCAGGAATTCCAGGAAATGATGACAGAGTATCAGGAGGTCTACAAGCTCCAGATGGGAACAGAGAACCTGAGCACCGATCAGATGAACCAAGTCAAGGACATGGTATGGCAGTCTTACATTCAGAACAAGATTGTTGAAGCCGAATGTGAAAAGCTGGGCATCACCGTTACCAACAAAGAATTGGAGAACATGTATGAAAAGGGTACCAGCCCCCTGTTACTTCAGACTCCTTTCGTCAACCAGCAGACTGGACGTTTCGACGTCAACAGCCTCAGAGAGTTCCTCAGCAGATACAAGACTGAAGAGAAGAGTGGCCGCATCAGCGAACAGTCTCAGCAGCTCAAGAAACTCTGGCTTTTCTTTGAGAAGTCCATCCGCCAGCAGCTCCTTGCCCAGAAGTACCAGAACCTCTTCACACAGTGTATCCTCTCTAACCCTGTCGAGGCTAAGATGGCTGTAGAGGAAGCTAACCAGGAGAGCCTTGTCGACTTGGCAACCCTTACTTACGCTTCTGTTGCTGACGATAAGGTAGAAGTCAGCGAAGCAGACCTGAAAGCTAAGTACGAAGAGGTGAAAGACCTTTTTGTTGACATCAACGAAAGTCGCGACATCAAGTATGTTGACGTATTGGTAGAGCCTTCTATGGATGACCGCCGTGCCCTGCAGGAGCAGTTCGACACCTATCGTGCCGACCTCGCCGCAGCCGATGATCCCACAGATGTCGTTCGCAAGAGCACATCAGCCATTCCCTATCTGGGCCTCCCCGTCCTCAAGACCGCTTTCCCCTATGACGTCGCCAACCGTCTCGACTCGATGGCTGTCGGTCAGACTTCTATCGTTTTCGAGAGCAATAAGGCCCTGAACATCATCAAGCTGATGGCAAAGCAGCAGCTGCCCGATTCTATCGAGTACCGCCAGATCTATGTCACCGCTGACACTCCCGAGGCTATTCAGACCAAGACAGACTCTATTGTCAATGCCGTAAAGGCTGGTGGTGACTTTGAGACGATTGCCAAGGTTTATGGCCAAGATGGTCAGAAGCGTTGGGTCACCACTCGTGACTACCAGAATGCTAACTCGATGGACAATGACTCGAAGAAGCTCATCCGCGACCTCAACACGATGGCTGTTAACGAAATCCGTACCATCTCCCAGCCAAACGTCACCCTGATTACTCAGGTGACCGGTCACAAGGCAACGACCACGAAGTATACGGCTGCCGTCATCCGCAAGAACTATGAGTTCTCCAATGACACCTACCGTACGGCTTACAATAAGTTCAGCTCATTCGTCAGTGCCAACAAGACATTGGCTGATATCGATGAGAATGCACAGAAGGAAGGCTACACCGTTCGCGAGCGCAAGAACATTTCTACATCCGAGCACACCGTGGCAGGCATTGCTGACACCCGTGATGCTTTGAAGTGGCTTTTCGATGCAAAGGAGAACGAAGTATCACCGCTCTATGAGTGTGGAAACAACAGCCATCTGTTGGTAGTAGCCCTTGAGAAGGTGAACAAGGCTGGTTATCGTCCCCTCACCGACACGCAGGTTCTCGACTATGTGAAGGCAGAGGTCTTGAAGGACAAGAAGGCTGCTTATCTGATGGCTCAGCTCGACGGCGTGAAGAGCGTTGCCGATGCCAAGGCTAAGGGTGCTGTCAATGATTCTATCAAGCAGGTGACTTTCCAGGCCGCTACATATGTTCCTTCTGTGGGCAGTGAGCCCGCACTGAGCGGTGCTGTTGCCGCAACTGAAAAGGGTGCCTTCTCTGCTAAGCCCGTAAAGGGTAACAATGGTGTCTATGTCTTCCAGGTTGTTGACCGTACAGCCCTCGAGAAGAGCACTGACGTGAAAGCACAGGAGCAGACACTTCGTCAGCGAGCCCTGCAGAGTGTCGGTTCTTTCTTCAACGATCTCTATGTCAATGCAAAGGTTGTTGACAACCGCTATTTGTTCTTCTAATCTACAGAAGGACTAAGCATAAAGAAGTCCCGCGGCAATCACCGCGGGACTTCTTTTTTATTGGATAGTTTTGAGTGTCTTAAAGCATAGCTTCGGGAGTGCCGTTCGTAAGGACTGGGAGTGCCGTTAGTATGGACAGGCAGTACTGATAGGCGTCTTTGCCTCATCCAGAGGGCTTAATAGTCTTCGTCGCTGACATCAACCGACTCAATGTCGAGGTCGTCAGGATTCGTTTCGAACGTTGTGCGATAAGACTCTTCCGTCAGCATGTCGTCGTCGTAGCTGTCGTCTTCATCGTCATCTTCGTATGAGTCATTGTCGTGCACGTCTTCCTCTTCGTCATCGTTTTCGTCAAATCCGTTACCCTCGCTCTCTCCGAAATGGCTGTGGGGGCGTTCGCTGATGGGTTTCAGTTTTGCGAAAATAGCTTCAACCCATGTTCCTTTCGGTATTTCCAAGGCTTCAAAGCCATCGGCAATTTTCTTTTCATACATGCCGCCCGGGATGTGGAGTCTGTCTTTCGGTACGATGGTGGTGCTGATGTCAAATCCAGACTCAATGATGTCCTTGATACTTTGGGAGAGCGAATCCCATCCTCCGCCAAAGTTACGGTCGATGACTTCCATGAGCTTTGCGGCACTGATGTGCCGGATATTTTCATAGGTAAGGTCGGTCACTCGCATGATGGGCTTTTTCTTGACAGCCCATTTCTGCTTGTTGTTTTCGTCGAGCCTCAGCGAACCTATCTTGAATCCTCTCTGTTCGTATTTGTCGATGACGGCAGGCTTGTCGATTTTTATTTCTTCGAGTTCGAAGGCAGTCCGAAGAATGTCCATGTATCTTTGGATATTTTCCTTGAGGTCGGCATCTTTCTCTGCAGCTTCCCACATTCTGAAAATATCGTTTTCCTGGATGTCCCACACACTGCTTTTCGTTATGGTTTTCAATGTGAGCGCGTTTGTCTGTTGTTTCATTATCTTGTTTTTTGCTTGTTTTTATTTCCTTATTTCATTGGTAGGTCATCAGCCCCTCGCTGTGTCCGATGTCCTAACAATTTGCAAAAATAAAGACTTTGTTTCTATCTCACAAATTTTTTTCCTATTAATTTCGTTTGTGATGAAAAAAAAACATCTGCATCAACATTTTTTCATCAAACGTTTCGTATCTTCGAAAAAATCCATTATCTTTGCAACCTTATGAGTAAGCCATTAGCAGAGCGGATGCGTCCTAAGACGCTCGATGAATATGTGGGCCAGCGCCATTTGGTGGGCGAAGGGGCTGTCTTGCGTCGAATGATTGATGCGGGACGCATTTCTTCGTTCATTCTTTGGGGGCCTCCCGGAGTGGGCAAGACCACGTTGGCGCAGATTATCGCCAACCGTCTGGATGTTCCCTTCTATACGTTGAGTGCGGTGACGAGTGGTGTGAAAGATGTCCGCGATGTCATCGATCGTGCCAAAAGCGGAAGGTTCTTCTCTTCGGCTTCTCCCATCCTGTTTATCGATGAAATCCATCGCTTCAGCAAATCGCAGCAGGATTCCTTGCTCGGTGCTGTCGAGCGTGGCATAGTAACACTCATCGGAGCTACGACAGAGAACCCGTCATTTGAAGTCATACGCCCGCTGCTCTCCCGTTGTCAGCTGTATGTCTTGAAGCCCTTGGAGAAGGACGACTTGCTCAATCTTGTCCATCGTGCCCTGACGGAAGATGAGGAACTGAAACAGAGGCATATAGAGTTGAAGGAATATGGAGCCTTGCTTCGCTATAGTGGTGGTGATGCCCGTAAGCTGCTGAATATTCTGGAGCTGGTCGTCGAGTCGGAAAGTGCAGAGACCGTTGAGATAACCGATGAAAAGGTCGTCAGCAGGTTGCAGCAAAATCCTTTGGCTTACGACAAGGACGGTGAGATGCACTACGACATTATCTCGGCATTCATCAAGAGCATTCGAGGCAGTGATCCTGATGCGGCACTCTATTGGATGGCTCGGATGATTGAGGGAGGCGAAGATCCTCAGTTCATAGCCAGAAGGCTTGTCATCAGTGCAGCTGAGGACATTGGCCTTGCCAATCCCAATGCATTGCTTCTTGCCAATGCAGCCTTTGATGCCGTGATGAAAATTGGATGGCCTGAAGGCCGGATACCGCTTGCCGAGGCTGCCGTCTATCTGGCAACGAGTCCAAAGAGCAACTCCGCTTACATGGGTATAGCTACAGCCCTTGATGTAGTCCGTCAGACGGGCAATCAGCCGGTGCCTCTTCATCTTCGCAATGCACCGACAAAGTTGATGGAGGACCTGGGGTATAGCGACGGTTATAAATATGCCCATGACTATCCGGGACATTTCGTCGAACAGCAATTCATGCCCGATGAACTAAAGGACACCCGCATCTGGCATGGGCAGCATAATTCTTCGGAAGACAAGCTCATCAACCAGATGATTAAGTGTTGGGGCAAAAGGTTTGAAGAGGATTGATTAAGACTGTATCGCGTAATAGCGATATTCTGCAAAAGCTTTCAACAAAAAAAGACAGAACGGCAAAAACTATATGGAAAGAAAAATCGTTATCTTAGACGGATATGCTTCTAATCCCGGTGACCTTTCTTGGTCAGAGTTGGAAAAGATGGGGCATTTGGTCGTTTACGACCGGACGAAACCCGATGAAGTTGTAGAGCGGGTAGGTGATGCAACTATAGTGTTGACAAATAAGGTGACTTTCGATGCAGCCTTGTTCCGTCAGTTGCCTCGTTTAAAATATATAGGGGTCTTGGCAACGGGTTTCAATATCATTGATGTCGATGCCGCACGAGAGGCTGGAGTCATCGTTTCGAATATCCCGGCTTATTCCACTGACAGCGTAGCCCAGACGGCTTTTGCTCATATCCTCAATATCACGAACCGGGTCGGGCATTATACTCAACAGGCTCGTGACGGTAAGTGGAGTGGGGCCCCAGACTATTGCTATTGGGACACACCGCTATTGGAATTGGCTGGTATGACGATGGGTATCGTGGGACTTGGCAACATCGGAAGTCGGGTGGCACAGATTGCCCATACTTTCGGCATGGATGTCTTTGCATTTACAAGCCGTCCGCGCGACAATATGCCTGTTGGCGTGCAGAAGGCAACCTTCGAAGGGCTCCTCAGTGTGAGCGACATACTCTCGCTTCATTGTCCGCTGAACGAGTCGACACGTCACCTCATCAATGCCGAAACCCTTTCGTTGATGAAGCCCGGTGCCATACTCATCAACACGGGTCGCGGGCCGTTGGTCGATGAACAGGCTGTGGCAGAGGCCTTGCAGTGCGGACAGCTCCGAGCCTATGGGGCAGATGTGATGGAACAAGAGCCGCCCCGTCAGGACAATCCGCTCTTTAGGTGTCCGAATGCATTCTTCACGCCTCATATTGCATGGGCTACCCATGCGGCTCGCGGTCGACTTGTCCAAATTGCTATTGACAATGTAAGGGCTTACCTTGACGGCAAACCGCAGAATGTGGTGAATGCCGAACCTGAAATAAACAAAAACTAATGTTTGATAAATGAGTTACGAAGATATAGAGTTTTCAAGCACCGTACTGCTTATCATTGAGATCTTGGGAACTTTTGCCTTTGCCATCTCTGGCATTCGCCACGCTGCAGCCAAGCACTTCGATTGGTTCGGCGGCTTTGTCTGTGGCTTTGTGGTGGCTATTGGCGGTGGAACCGTTCGCGACGTTATGCTGGGCGTGACACCCTTCTGGATGACCTCCTCGCTCTATATCATCTGCACGCTGTTGGCCTTGGTTTTTGTGCTGACCTTCGCCCGTTCGCTCAAAAGGTTGGATAACGCATGGTTCGTTTTCGATACCCTGGGCCTTGCACTCTTTACCATTGCCGGAATACAGAAGACGCTGGCTCTTGGCCATCCTTTTTGGGTGGCCATCGTCATGGGATGTATCACGGGTTCTGCCGGTGGCATCACGCGCGATATATTATTAAATAAGGTACCTGTGATCTTCCATAAGGAAATCTACGCAATGGCCTGTGTCATCGGAGGCATGATTTACTGGCTGCTGATGACGCTTGGCGTCAACGTGGCCGTGACATCCACTGTTACCTTTCTGGCCATCTGCCTCATACGCTATCTGGCCATGCGCTATCACATCTCCTTGCCGAAGTTGCGGCAAGAACACTACTGATTCTTTTTGAGGGCATTATATGCTTCGAGGGCTTTCTCCAGGACGATGAGCGCCTGTGTGAGGTCCTCTTTTTTCAGCACATAGGCGATACGCACCTGATCGCGGCCGGCACCAGGTGTCGTATAGAAGCCTGCGGCCGGCGCCATCATGACTGTCTGTCCCTCATATTCGAACTCGGCAAGACACCAACGGCAGAATTCCTCGGCGTCGTCGACGGGCAACTTGGCCACAGTGTAGAATGCACCCATAGGAATGGGGGAGTAGACGCCTGGAATCCTGTTGAGGCCGTCAATAAGACACTTTCGGCGTTCTACATACTCATCGTAGACATCCCGCATATATTCCTCGGGAGCTTCGAGTGAAGCTTCTGCTACTATCTGTCCGATGAGGGGAGGGGAGAGGCGGGCCTGACAGAACTTCATCACGGCTTTCTGAACTTCACGGTTCTTTGTGATGAGTGCTCCGATGCGTATGCCACATTCGCTGTATCGCTTTGACACGGAGTCAATCAGGATGACATTCTCTTCAATGCCTTCCAGATGGCAGGCTGAAATGTAGGGTGAACCAGTGTAGATGTATTCACGGTAGACTTCGTCGGAGAAGAGATAGAGGTCGTACTTCTTGACAAGGTCACGAATCTGATTCATCTCGCGCCGTGTATAGAGGTAACCCGTCGGGTTGTTGGGATTGCAGATCATGATAGCCCTTGTGCGCTCGTTAATAAGTTCTTCAAACTTTTCAACCTTAGGCAGCGCAAAGCCTTCCTCAATGGTCGTTGCTATGGTGCGGATGACAGCACCGGCCGAGATGGCGAAGGCCATATAGTTGGCGTAGGCTGGTTCGGGCACAATGATTTCGTCGCCAGGGTTCAGGCAGGAGAGGAAGGCAAAGAGCACGGCCTCTGAACCACCCGAAGTGATGATAATATCGTCGGGAGTGACATTGATGTTATACTTTGCATAGTAGCCCACCAACTTCTCACGATAGCTCAGGTAACCTTGTGACGGTGAGTATTCAAGAATGGTTCTGTCGATGTGTCTCAAGGCATCAAGGGCCACTTTCGGTGTGGGCAGGTCGGGCTGTCCTATGTTCAGATGATAGACCTTCGTGCCGCGTTTCTTGGCGGCTGCTGCCAGAGGGGCAAGTTTGCGAATCGGCGACTCAGGCATCTCCTGACCGCGAACGGAAATGATAGGCATATTTACAAAATTAACAAATTATCAAATTGACAAATAATCGACTCTACGGGCAGGGTCACAATCGACCCTTATATATCCTTTTGGATATCCATCATGCAAAGGTAATCAGATTTGTTGAAAACAGCAATCTTTTTTCATAATATTAACGCTTTAGCATGATTTATCGGAAAGGATACCGCCTACTTCGTCTTTTCCAAGTAGTCAAAGAGGTCAATAGTACCGGCTTCCTCTTCGATGTCAAGCATCGGGACATACACTACCATTCTTGTCTTGCCGCTGGTCTTATCAACATAGAAATATGTGAGAGCACCCGTGTAGCTGCGGAATATTACCTTGTATTCTGATTCGGTCTCGTCGTCCATCGCGATACTCATGATGGAGGGATTCTCTTCCGCCGGTTGCCAGTCATATTCACTATGACAATAGTTGTTGACACCTTCATACGCCATCTCTGCCGTAATGACCGTGGATAATGCCGATGCAGTCCTGTCCCGATGGCATGAACATAAAAGCACGGTCATAAATGCGAGTGATATAATGATTTGTTTCATGATTTGCAAAGGTAAGCATTTATTATGAAATAAAAAAATTCATGCAGGGAAAAATAAATGAATTTATTCTTCCTCACTTCATCGAAATTTTCGTACCTTTGCACTGCAGAAAGAAAAACGATAGAAAAAGGAATGATAGACACCAGTGCTTTCCAAGGGAAGACGGCAGCCTACTACACATTGGGCTGCAAGTTGAATTTCTCGGAGACATCGACGTTTGGCCGGATGCTCGCCGACATGGGCGTCCGTTCGGTAGAGCGAGGTGAGCCGGCTGATATTTGCCTCATTAACACCTGCTCAGTCACGGAGGTAGCCGACCATAAATGTCG
>Ga0247609_10007172_pt1 | contig 10638 bp, 7 predicted proteins | sample 172DNAGHGlowgp2_FD_193487 | JGI IMG/M metagenome (GOLD analysis project Ga0247609, IMG submission 193487) | Sheep rumen microbial communities from Palmerston North, Manawatu-Wanganui, New Zealand - 1728 DNA GHGlow gp2 | ecosystem: Host-associated > Mammals > Digestive system > Stomach > Rumen ...
TTCCACTTGTTGGGTTGTCGTAACCACTATGTCCCTGAAGGAACTTTGCTTCATAGTTGGTAGGGATGTTATAGTCCCATCCTTTCTGAACCATTGTGTTCACGTTGTCGCTTGGAACGGCAAAGTTCATGCTCATGCCTGTGCTCCAATTTGAACGCTCGATGGATTGACCAATGAGAACGTCGATGTTGTTCTTGGCAAAAGTAGGGAATGCGTATGACAATGTGTTGTCAATGCTGAAGCTTGAACCCTGAGTCTGACTCATGTTGAGGTTATAGCCATCGCTGGCAGAAGTGCTGCTCGAAGAATAAGGAAGAGAAGCACTGCGGTTGTTGCTTCCGCTGTAGCCCGTGTTGAATTGTCCGCGATACTTCAAGTTCTTCACTGGCTCAATCACCCAGTAGAATGTTGCGCCAACACCAAAGTCACGGTTCTTGTTGAGTGAGTTGAAACCACCATTCAAGAAGTGGTTCAGAGGGTTGTTGTAAATCATGTCGCTATAGCCAGCCAACTTGCTGTAAGAGCCTAAGCTGCCATCAGCGTTGTAAGGCTCTACCAATGGAGAAGCCACGTAAGCAGCCTGCATGATGTTCCAATATCCGTTGCCTTCAGCAAGGTCGTGGCTGCGATGATACCAGTACGACAGGTTTTCACCAACAGTGATGATGTTGTGAGTCTTGCCCTTCAGCAAGATGTGCTCGGAGTTGATACGACCACCATAACGCTGATAGTAAGAAGCATTGCTGGCACCCATGATACCTTCGTTGCGGCTGTAGTTCACACTCATGGAGAACTTCGAACGCTCTGAACCACCATAGATAGTTGCTGCATGACTAAACTGAAGCGCGTTCTTGTTTTCATATTCCTTGAACCAGTCTGTGCCCTTCCAGCCATTGTTCACTTTGTCGAGAATGCTCTGAGGAACGAGGCTTGGCCAGTCGGTAGCTGTACCGTAAGTGTTGAAGTTCGTCTCGTTGATGAGCTGCATATATTGTTGAGCAGTTACCAAGCCTGGCACCTTGTAGGCATTCGACACACCTACATAGCCGTCGTACTGAACTGTGATTCTGCCTTCCTTACCTTGCTTGGTGGTAACGAGGATGACACCGTTTGCAGCACGAGCACCATAGATGGCAGCAGAAGCGGCATCCTTCAGTACGTCGATGCTCTCGATGTCGTTTGGATTCAATCCGTTCAAACCGTTATCGGCAGTACCCGAAACAATTCCGTCGATAACGAGGAGTGGGGAAGACTCACCGATGGTTCCCACACCACGGATGTTCACCTTGAATCCCTTGCCAGGCTGAGCAGAGCTCTGTGCGATGTTCACACCTGGAGCCTGGCTCTGCAATGCAGTCAGGGCGTTCGTCGTGTTCATCTTCGAAACGTCCTCACCCTTCACCGAAATGTTGGCACCGGTGAACAATTTCTTCTTCTGAACACCATAACCGACAACAACCACCTCTTCCAGTGCGTTGTCCTCTTGCATGTTCACGTTGATGATGGACTGGTTGCCAACCTTGATTTCTTGGCTCTTGAAGCCCACGTAAGACACCACCAGAGTTGCACCCTGTGGCACATTGAGAGAGAAGTTACCGTTTGCGTCGGTAACTGCACCAGTACCAGTACCTTTCACTTGGACGGTGGCTCCCATCAGAGGACCCATGTCGTCCACAATAGTACCTGTCACCTTTTTAGTAGATTGCGAAGTCCTCGTAATCTGCTGGGCATAAGCCTGAGGTGTGTATGCCAATCCTAAAACTGCACACGCACCAACAAGTAACGCCGTTTTTCTAAAAGTTTGATTCATACTTAAGTATTAATTAGTAAATAAGAAAAAATATATTTTTAGGATTTTCTTTTCATGGCTTCAGCTACAAGTCCTGTCGTGTCTCACGAACCCCCTCTTATCATAATATAATTCTTATCATAATATAATAAGATGTAGATGTAGTTGTCAGTTTCATGTTGGTTTTGCTATAGGTGTTGTTGGTCTTTTAGGAAGAACTGGAGTTGTTACCCATCCCATTCTTTCAAAACTGCCCATAAAATATAATATTAAGGACACTTTAGGGCAAAGTTATGTAATTATTTTCAAAGAAACCAAATACTTTTTTCAACTTTTTATGTTCCAATCATCTTTTTTTAATGATTGGTTAAAAAAGTGTAAGTCTTAAACAGCTGATGTTAAAATAATGCACTCAACTTTCGCAAGTTCTAAATGTCTAATAATGAGTGTCACTTCGTGACTGAACCTTTAGCTCGCCCGTAGGGCAACTTGCTAAAAGCAAGTGCGTAGTCAAATCTCACAAATCTTTTTCAAATCTTTCAAAAATATATTTGTTTGATTTGTTTAGATTTGTAAGATTTGGCTACGCCGAGCTGAAGGTTCTCGCCGCAGGCGACTAAATACCAAAGATTTCGCATCTTGCGAAATAACAAATCCCCTATTTAGCTTGGGTGATAGCTAAACAGGGGATGGCTATGTGTATGGAATAAAAAAACAGAATTTTTAGAACCTACCTTACTTGGAAGGTGTGGAAGGAATGGGAAGGAAGTGTGGCATTGATGAACTTCTTGTCGAGCTGAACGGTGATTTCCTTCTGTGTGTCAGAGAGATTGGCTGCTACAACTATGTACTTGCCCAATGGGTTTCGGGCAACAAGTACGGGTGTTTCGCTATCCTTCTTCTCTACGCCTCCGAGGATGCTGGAGCCTGGTGTGATGAAATGGGAATAGTGGAGATAGGCATAATACTCGGGTGTGTATTTGAATTGGTGCGATTGAGAATCCACTCGGATGAGCGCGTTCTGCTTCCATCCCCATGCGCTTTCGCCATTGTCGCTGAGGATGCCGTTCCAATTGAAATACTCGTTGCAACCATTGACGAGGTAGTGGTTGATGAGCTGGAAGGTGTGTTCCGCCGATTTCCAATCGAAGCTTCCCCAACCGCATTCGCTTTCGCTGCTGATGTAGTTGAATGCAGGAAAATCCTTGCGGATGCGAGGGAGTATCTGTCCACCTTCCCATTGGAAACCTACTCCGCTCACATATTTGCTCATGCGAGGGTCGGAAAGTATCTGCTTCACGTTGTCGTAACGGTTCGTGTTGAAGGTGCCCATGTAGAGAGCCACTTCGGGATGCGCCTGACGGAGTGTTGGCGCGAGGTATTCCATGTTGAATCGGATGGCTCCTTCGGGAGTCCACGGACAACCCGGATAGGCAGTGTAGCTATAGGCTTCGTTCTGATACATCACCATCGTGATAGGGATGCCTTCAGCTTGGTAGGCATCGATGAAGCGGCAGAAGTAATTGGCGTAGGCTTGCAGATAGCGAGGGTCCTGAATGAAATAGTCGTTGACGGCGAGGCGGCGAGGAAACAGGTTCTTGTCGGGATTCACCTGCTCGTTGTGAGATCGGTCGGAATCCTCGTAAAGCAGGAAGTCGAGCTGTGGATTGAGGTCGTTGTACTTGTTGCTTTGCACGGCGTAATGGTGGTTGATTTTCATCCATGAAGGCGGACTCCAAGGGGAAATCCAGAAGCTGATGTCGGGATTGCGCTTCTGTGCTTCCTTGATATAAGGAATGATGGCTTCCTTGTCGCGGTTGATGTTGAAGTACTTGAGTTGGAAATCGCCATCCACCTCGTCGCAACTGAACCAGGAGCGTGCATAGTCGTTGGCATTCATGCCGATGCGTCCGCGGGTGAAGCGGAGTTGTCCAGTAGGGGAGAACAGATTGTCGAGGATTTCCTTGCGCTTGGCTTCAGGCAGCAGTTGAAGGGCATCCCAGTTGAGTTCGTTGAAAGTGGTGCCCCATGCCTTGAACTCAAATCCCTGGTCGGCTTTGAACATGCTGATGATGGGCGATTGGCTTGCCTTGCCACTCAGCTTGATGCTTTGCTGCTTGATGTACTGTCCTTCGGTCGATGATGTCCAGCTCACGCTTTGGGCTTGTGCCAAAGTAGCAAGGATGAACAGGAGTGAGAGGGTGATGATTTTGTTGCTTTTATTTTTCATAAAAAGAGAGATTTATTCAAGTTTAGCAAGTTCTAAATGTCTAATAATGAGTGTCACTTCGTGACAGAAATCTCACAAATCTTTTTCAAATCTTTCAAAAATATATTTGTTTGATTTGTTTAGATTTGTAAGATTTGGCTACGCCGAGCTGAAGGTTCTCGCCGCAGGCGACTACACTCGATAACTCGCCGCAAGCGTAGTCAAATCTTTCATATCTTTTTAAATCTTTCAAAATATATTTGTTTGATTTGTTTAGATTTGTAAGATTTCTCGCCGCAGGCGACTACACTCGATAACTCGCCGCAGGCGACTAAATACCAAAGATTTCGCATCTTGCGAACCTTTAGCTCGACGAAGTCAAACATGAGTGAGATTTAGTTTTTGCAAATTTCGCAATTTGTTTCGAGACTGTCAAACTTATCGAAAGAAAAATCCCAACACTCGCTGAGGAATGTTGGGATGTTCGTTCTCCCTAAGAGACTGAGGGAGCGTTGCTCTTGATCAATTAGCACTGAGCGAGCTTGCCGTCAGAACCGAGTACGTTCACAATCTTGTGGATGTACATCTTCTTCATGTTCTCACGAGCTGGCTTGAGGTACTGACGTGGGTCGAAATCTCCAGGGTGCTCAGCCAAGTGCTTGCGGATAGCAGCTGTCATAGCAAGACGTGAGTCGGAGTCGATGTTAATCTTGCAAACTGCGCTCTTAGAAGCCTCGCGGAGCTGATCCTCAGGAATACCGATTGCAGCCTCAAGATGGCCACCGTACTGGTTGATGGTGTTCACCTCGTCCATAGGAACAGAAGAAGAACCGTGGAGTACGATTGGGAAGCCAGGGAGCTTCTTCTCGATCTCGTGGAGCACGTCGAATGCGAGTGGTGGTGGAACGAGCACGCCGTTCACGAGTGTGCACTGGTCTGGAGTGAACTTGTGAGCACCGTGGGAAGTACCGATAGAGATAGCGAGTGAGTCGCAACCAGTGCGAGTGGAGAAATCGATTACCTCTTCAGGCTTTGTGTAGTGGCTCTCAGCAGCAACTACCTCGTCCTCAACGCCTGCCAGCACACCCAGCTCAGCCTCTACTGTCACATCATACTTGTGAGCATAGTCCACAACCTTCTTTGAGAGAGCGATATTCTCCTCGTAAGGGAGTGAAGAACCGTCAATCATCACTGAAGAGAAGCCCATGTCGATGCAATCCTTGCAAAGCTCGAAGCTGTCACCGTGGTCGAGGTGGAGCACGATTTCAGGATGCTCGCATCCGAGTTCCTTTGCGTATGCCACTGCACCTTCTGCCATGTAGCGGAGGATAGTTGCGTTAGCATAATTGCGTGCGCCCTTAGATACCTGCATGATAACTGGAGACTTTGTTTCAACTGCAGCCATAACGATTGCCTGCATCTGCTCCATTGTGTTGAAGTTGAAAGCTGGGATAGCGTAACCACCCTTAACGGCTCTTGCAAACATATCGCGAGTGTTTACAAGACCAAGATCTTTGTAATTAACCATAACAATAATTTATAAATTGGGTTAGAATTATTTGTTTCTTTTAAGGTGGGTTCTATTAATTATGTCGGATTGATTTTTGAACCTTTAGCTCGGCGAAGCCAATTGATTTGATTGGATTTTTGTCAGTTTTTGAGGGCGCATAGCGAGCTATGTAACCGAGAACCTTTAGCTCGGCGTAGCCAAAAGTGGCAAAAAGACTTCAAATCAAACAAAAAGCAACCGAAACGAAATCACCTTATATTGGTAGAAATCTTTAAACAGAATTAATAGAACACACCTTAAACGGAATGCAAAGTTAATGAATTTTTAGTCGTTTTTCTTGTGAGAAGTGATTTTTTTCTTCCAACAGAAGTATTTTATTGATATTTTTCGTTTCTTTGCGTACAAAATCATAAAGATATGAAAAACCGAGTTTACATTCTGGCGTTGCTTTTTGCAGCTTTCCTCTTGGGAGGCTGCGAAAAATTGGATTTTCCTGATGAGAAGAAAACGGAAACGGAAAAGACTGAAACCCCATCCAATCCAAATAACCAAGACGGAAAAGACAATAGCGGAAGTGATGATGATGGGAACGATGGCGGAAGTGATGATGATGGTAACGATGGCGGAAGTGATGATGATGGTAACGATGGTGGAAGTGATGATGATGGGAACAATAGCGGAAGTGATGATGATGGGAACAATAGCGGAAGTGATGATGATGGGAACGATGGCGGCAGTGATGATGATGGGAACGGTGGCGGAAGTGATGATGATGGGAACAATGGCGGAAGTGATGATGATGGGAACAATAGCGGAAGTGATGATGATGGGAACAATAGCGGAAATGATGATGATGGGAACAATGGTGGAAGTGATGATGATGGGAATAGCCCTGATTATCCGTCGGGTGGGGATGGCTTCTATCATGGGTTTGAGAGCATCATTGACTATATCAGCTATTTTGGCAATTATAGCACTCCTGTTCCATTCGAAGATATGCTGAAGGGTGGTTGCTTGTATGTGGAGTTTGTGGAAAAGGATGAGGAAACGGCTACGTTTACCAAACTCAATGAGATGTGGATGGAAGGCTATGTCGTGGGGTTTGTGGATGGACGTAGCATGAAATCCACTGTTTTCGATGCGGGTGATGTGGCAACCAATATCGTGATTGCGGAGAGGAAAGGCGAGTGGGAGGTGGAGATGTGTGTGCCTGTGCAACTTCCGAACAGCTCGAAGTCGAACAAGGAAACTCGTGCCGCCCTCAACCTGAAGGACCATCCCGAAGTGCTGGGAAAGAAGGTGAAAATCAAAGGCGATATTGCGAAGTATATGGGTGTAGCTGGCTTGAAGAATGCCAAACAATATGAGTTTGTGCCATGAAATTGGGGCATTGGGACTTGTTTTTTCGGAAAATAATTAGAAATTAGCGGGTGAAATTTTGCTGAATGGAGAAAAAGCACTACCTTTGCACCTCGAAATCCATTACACCCAATTTGTTACCACCAATAACAAAAGCATTTACGAATTATTAAAACAAGACAATAACAATGAAAAAAGGTATTCATCCAGAGAACTATCGCACTGTTATCTTCAAAGATATGTCGAACGGCGACATGTTCCTTTCTCGCTCTACTGCTAAGTCTAACGAAACTGAGGTTTTTGAAGGCGTTGAGTATCCAGTAATCAAACTTGAAATCTCTTCCAGCTCTCACCCTTTCTACACTGGTAAGGCTAAGCTCGTCGATACTGCAGGTCGCGTGGATAAGTTCATGAACCGCTACAAGGTTTTGAAGAAGTAATACCCATCTTCACAAAATATAAAAAAGCACTCCCGAGGAATCGAGAGTGCTTTTTTTCTCTATGTGGTGATAACATCCTAATGTAGTCGCCTGCGGCGAGAACCTTTAGCTCGGCGTAGCCAAATCGTACAAATCTAATCAAATCTATCATATTATTTGTCAGATTTGTAAAGATTTGGAAGATTTCTGCTCCGAATAGAGCACTCCATAAGTCGTTAGGAACTTATCACCATACGGAGCTTTTTTTTTGCGATAGTTTGCTCAGTTTATGAATGAGCGGCTTCTTCGAGCAATGCCCTTTGGCGGTCGCTGAGTTTGGTTGGAATCTGTACGACAATCGTTAGGATGAGATCGCCCACGATGCCATTGGCAAGAGTCCGTCCCTTTCCCTTGAGTCGGAGCTTGCTGCCTGGTTGGGTTCCTGGCTTTATTTTCATTTTCAGTTTTGTGCCTGACGGTGTCTGAAGGACGATTTCTCCACCGAGCATAGCTGTGAACACGTCGATGGGTACTTCTGATTCAACGTCTGCAGTTTTTCGTATGTTGGCAGATTGGAAACCTTGACTCGTCCGTCTGCCTGAAGTGCGGCTACCGAAAGCTCCACCGAAAAGCTGTTCGAAGAAGTCGGAGAATCCTCCGCCTTGTCCTCCGAAGTTGAAATCGAATCCTTCAAAACCGGTACCTCCCGTTCCTCCTTCTCCGAATCCTTGTCCTACCTTGTCCCAATTCTCTCCATACTGGTCGTACTTGGCACGCTTCTCTGGGTCGCTCAGCACGGCGTATGCCTCATTGAGCAACTGGAATTTCGCTTTTGCCTTTGGATCGTCGGGGTGCAAATCGGGATGGAACTGCTTGGAGCGCTTGCGGTAGGCAGCCTTGATGTCATCCTGAGGTATGCTTTTGTCCACACCAAGAATCTTGTAGTAATCTATAAACTTTGCCATAATCTTCTTTGTTTTTTCTTATCGGCTGCGATAGCAAATTTTGTGCCATGCGTTAAAAAGTCTTTATTTTTGTCAATGTGACGGTGAAATTTGTCAGAATGTGTTATCTTTGCATGAAAATTCAGTTAGAAAAGATGAAAAGACTCTATATTTTTCTGTTCTGTGTTGCAGCCGCGTTTTCCGCATCGGCTCAGACTGTTCGTGAGGCTATCAAGGAGATGCCCGACGAGGTGCTTCCTTTGCTCACGAAGAACGACCGTTTGGATTTCATCGATTATCTTGCCAGCAATGCAAAGGCGGAGGTGAAGAACAAGCTGGGAACGCCGAGCGAGATGACTGCCCTGACGGATGATTATGCGCATATCCGATTGACGGAGGTGTCGGAAGTGAGCATGAAACTCTTGCAGAAGGGAACGGAACAGGTGATTTGTATGGTATCCACCTGCCAAGTGGATTCCATGTTTGATAGCGAGATTCGTTTCTATGATATGAAATGGAATCTCCTCGACACCAAGCAATTCGTCGATATTCCCAATACAAATGATTTTCAGCAGTTGGTGCTCTCGGCACAATCTTCTGACTTACAAATCGTGAGAAGAAGATTCACGCTTTTGCCTGAAGGAGAAAAAGCCAAGCATGAAGAACCCCATTTGGCACTGCTGAAATGGAATGGAAAGCGATTTGAGTAAGTTGAAAGGTAGGTTCTAAACTTACAGTTGATGCCGCAATATCCAATCGTTTTATCCATATTGCTGAATTACTATTTAAACCACAGGTGTCACAGATTAAACGGATTTTTAAGTTTCATTTTTCATTTACTTGGTCGCCTTCGGCTCGAAATGATATTTAAAATTAGAACGTAAAATTTTTTTTAAAATTCTAAATGATAATTCTAAATGCAATTTCAAGCGAAGCGCCCCAAATCCTTTAAATCCCTTTACATCCTTGATTGGCTTCGCCGAGCTGAAGGTTCAAGTTTCACAACGGATTATTTAAACCACAGATTTCACAGATTAAACGGATTTTGCTTCGCCTGAACGGCGGGATTTAAGGAAAGAAATTAGTTGTCTTAAGGAAAGAAATTAGAATAATTACCATAATTACTCCAAAAATTTGGTGTTTTATTTATTATAAAACCATATTATTTCTGATAAAATTATTCTAATTATTATAATTTCTTTCCTAAAAAAATAACATGATAATTATTTTCCTAAAAAAATGACACCCGTTTCAAAGACATTTCACGGGTTTAGAACAGGTTAGGCTTTCTTTTTCTTGCCTCTTCGAGCGAGAGTGGAGTGGAGGATGATTTTTCGTGATCTGTGCGCAGATGCTGGTACTTTTCTTGCAGTTCGGCGGTAAAGTCTTCGCGCTGCTGAGGATTGAGTAGGCGGGTGGCAGCCAGCACATTCTGCGATGCATCTTTCATCCATACGATAGGGGCGGAATAGACGGGTGCTATTTTCAGGGCGGTGTGCAACTCGCTGGTGGTGGCACCACCAATCATTAGCGGGATGTTGAGCCCTCGCTCTTGCAGTGCCTTTGCCACATTCACCATTTCCTCGAGCGACGGGGTGATGAGTCCACTGAGTCCGATGATGTCCACTTTTTCTTCCACTGCCTTTTCCACGATTTGCTCTGCTGGCACCATCACGCCGAGGTCGATGATTTCGTAGTTGTTGCATGCCAATACCACACTCACGATGTTCTTCCCGATGTCGTGTACGTCGCCTTTCACTGTGGCAAGGAGTACCTTACCCGATTTGGCGGAACCTTCCTGATGCGATGCCTCGATGTGAGGTTGAAGAATGCTCACGGCTTTCTTCATGGTACGAGCCGTTTTCACGACCTGAGGCAGGAACATCTTTCCGCTTCCGAAGAGTTCGCCCACTTGGTTCATGGCATCCATGAGTGGGCCTTCAATGATTCTTACGGCATTGCCTTCGTATTTCTGAATCGCCTCCTGCAAGTCGGTTTCCAAGCATTCGGAATCGCCTTTCACGAGGGCATATTGCAAGCGGGATTCCACGTCGGTGCCATTGCGCCACGACAAGATGCTGTCGTTTGTGTTTTCGCCTGCTTTCTCGGCTTTGATACGCTCGGCTACCTTGATGAGTCGTTCTGTGGCATCTGCTCTTCGGTTCAATAGCACATCGTCGATGGCTGTGAGTACTTCCTTGGAGATGTCGGAATAGAGCACTTGCGTGGCAGGGTTCACGATGCCCATGTCTTGCCCCACCGAGATGGTGTGGTAGAGGAATACGGCATGCATCGCTTCGCGCAGATAGTTGTTGCCTCGGAAAGAGAAGGAGAGGTTGCTCACTCCTCCGCTCACGTGGGCTCCAGGCAGATGTTTCCGAATCCATTCTGTAGCACGGATGAAGTCG